>JGI20160J14292_10002766_pt1 | contig 13735 bp, 10 predicted proteins | sample COG_10_FD_14292 | JGI IMG/M metagenome (IMG submission 14292) | reverse complement strand
ACCAAAAGGTTGATGCACCCGTTTCGGGGGCAAGCATTATAATGAAAGTGCAAAACGCCACTGGTGGTTTTAACCCAACTTTCGTTACTGTTGGTTCTGCTATAACCGATGCAAATGGCCGGTTTTATATTGAAGTAGAAAAAGGTGTTTACTTTTCTTATCGCCTAGAAATTACCGACTCGAAACATTTTAACGGCACGTTTGATATTAACCCAGACGATGTTCCGTTTAGCACAGCTTATTCAAGTACGTTTCCACTTGAGCCGAGAGCGTGGGTTTCCACTCGTCTTGTAAACCAAAACAGCTCTCAAACGGCTACGTTTAGGATTGATGCAGAAACAGGAAATTGCACTGATTGCTGTCAATCTTCAAGTACCATTGTTCAAGGAAACTCGGTTGATAGCATATTTACCTGTCAGGTTTATGGCCAACAGCAGATTGAAGTTGAAGGAAATTATGTTGATCAAAGTGGAGCGCTTAACCAGATTTCGGAAACCGCATTTGCCACCGCATTCGACACAACTTTGGTAACCATTATTTATTAAGGCGTCCATGCTTTCGAGTATTATCTTCGCACTATGAGCGAATCTACCCAACTACAACTCGGAGATTATGATCCGGATTTCACGCCACCATCACCGGAGTTTGTAACCAACATGACCGCTGTAGGTCGTGCTTATTTCGACCCACAATTCTTTGGTATGGAAAATCTCGACAAAGAGAAACCAGCCATGTATGTTACCAACCATAACGTTTTAGGTGTTTTGGATGGAACGCTTTGGGCCGCAGAAATGTATGCTGAAAAAGGAATTTTTGCCCGTTCGCTTGTAGACGATTTGCATTACATGATGCCGGGTTGGCGCGATCTTGCTGCTAAAGTTGGTTTTGTAAAAGGAAGCCGCGAGAACTGTGCTGAAATGATGGCGCACGGAGAGCACATCATGGTTTATCCGGGTGGAGGAAGAGAAACGTGCAAACGCAAGGGCGAGAAGTATAAGCTAACATGGAAAAAACGAACGGGTTTTGCGCGTATGGCTATTGAAAATGGCTATGATATTATTACCGTTGCCCAAGTTGGGCAAGAAGATTCGTACGATATTTTAATGGACGGTGACGAGTTGATGGAGAGCAAGTTTGGCGAGTGGTTGAAAGAAAAAGGATTTGCCGATAAATATCTGAAAGGTGGCGAAACCATGTTTCCACTAGTTAGAGGAATTGGACCTACCTTTTTACCTCGTCCCGAAAAGCAGTATTACGCTTTTGGCCAACGTATTACCACCAAAGAATACGAAGGAAAAATAGACCAAGAAACGTTATGGGCACTGCGCGAAAAAGTTGAACTCCAACTAGAATTAGACATGACCAGAATGCGCATCCAAAAACTGGAAGATGGCGATGGTGGTTGGCTTAGAGGGTTGCTTAATCGTTTCTAGATTTTTTCCTTCTTTTAGTTCACTCCCCCATTGATAGGAAACACCTGAAATTGCGTTTCTGGAGAAAGATCGTGTCCAACTGCAATGATGGAAGGTTTTCCGTTGTAATTGGCAAACCCAGCACCATTTCTAAACGTGACATTGCCACTGCATTGCACGGTGTAAGAAGCAATTTTTTGAATCATGGTATACGGGTCAGCATCAACGTTCATTTGAAAAACATCTGCGCGGTTTGAGCCGTTTGACGCACGGCAAAAACCTGTAATGTAAACTCCCGTTGAATCTTGTGTGAGTTGCAGGTTTTGATAACTGCCATATTTTTTGTCAATCCACTTTCTTCTAATGGCTTCTCGGCTGTCCCATGTTGTCCATTTTTCAAATGCAAAATCATCTGAATATGGATTTAAATTATTTGAAATATAGAAGTCAATCGTTCGGCAGTCCCATGTTCCTACTGCAAGTAGAAAATGATCTTTCCGTTTCAGTAATGCAACGGCCCCTGCAGTGCTAAACTGGTATTGGCCTTTGCGCCTTAATGTGTAAGCTGGTGGGGCTTGTAGTTTTTCAAAACTCGAGACATCAATTAATTGAACTATTGAATTCCTGCGGCCAACAGGGTCTTCTGAGCCAACAGCCAACCAATTTTCAGCAATTTGAAATCCTCCCGCATGGTTCAATGGGTCGGTTGCCAATTTCTTCAAACCAATAAACAGGAAATCCTCGCCAACCTTTTGAAATAGCCCTAAATAGCCGAATTCCTTTGAGCTTCCTGAAACGATAAGTGTCTCGTTGTGTAGTTGGATACCTTGAAGATGCCCGCCAATAATCTCGCTGTTTGGGGCAACGCTAATTTTGAAAGCGGCAGCTTGTACTCCCAAGGTTTCTTTGGCATTTGGTAATGGTTGCGCAAATGTCTTGAATGCGCATAACGCAACTGCTAGAGCACAAATCGCAGTAAATTTCTTTAGGCTAAATGGTAAAATCATGGTGAACTTTAGTTGTCGATCAAAGATGTGCAACTTTCTTATTTTTAACGACCCTCATTAAAACCAATGCATGCATAGATTTTTACTTGTCACCATTTTTGTTTCATTTTTGTTTTTGAGCGCTAAGGCTCAAGATGTAACTCTTTCGGGAACAATTACAGATAAGGAAACTAACGAGCCTCTTGTTGGCGCCAGCGTTGTTACTGATGGTCGGATGGGAGTCACCACAGACCTCGATGGAAAATACACCATAAAGCTATCCAAGGGAATACAGAAGCTCAAGTTTTCGTTTATTGGTTATGAACCTCAAACCGAGGAGATTGATTTGAGTTTGGGAGCTCCTACTATAAAAAATGTTGCTCTTGGACTGAAGTCGGAGCAATTAGGTATCGTGGTTGTTTCTGCTAGCCAGTATCAGAAAAGTATTGCTGAGGAAACCGTTTCGATGGAGGTGGTGAGTAAAGCATTGATTCAAAACACGAACGCAACGGACCTTGGCGAAGCAATAGATAAAACCCCTGGGGTAACGATTCAGGATAGTCAAGTAAGTATTCGTGGAGGTAGTAGTTGGTCTTATGGAGTTGGTACCAGAACAGCAGTTATGCAAGATGGTGTGTCTATGATGAGTGCTGATCTTGGCGAGCCTCAGTTAAGACAGGTTCCGATGGAAAATGTAGAACAGATTGAGGTGATAAAGGGAGCCTCCAGCGTGGTTTACGGAAGTTCTGCACTTAATGGAGTTGTAAATGTGATAACATCTTGGCCTAAAAGTGCAAAGCCGGTAACAACCATTACGGCATTTCAGAAAGTGTATGACAATCCACCAGATATATATTCTGGCGATACGTACACTCGTAAGGTAGATTCTGCTGGGATTTTAGTTGATCGTCTTATTCAATATCCAGATGATACGCTCAAATGGTGGGGCAATGGAGAAGTTCGAGGAGCCTCCGGACTCAATTTTAATCACGCTCGTAAGATCAAGAATGTTGACCTTATTGTGGGCGGAAATTTCTTTCATCACAAAAGCTTTCTTCAGTTTGCAGATGAGTTGCGTGGAGGTATCAACTTCAAAACGCGTATTCATAATAAGAAGCGGCCTGGGATGAATTACGGCCTAAATGGAATACTGGTTTACGAACATTCTGGAAGGTTCTTTTTAGCAGCCAACCCAAATGAAAGTGCACTGCGCTCTGCTGTTCCAGGCGATGACCAATATTTTCGAATGAATCTAGACCCACATTTTCATTACCTGAATGAAAAGGGCATGAAGCATACGCTCGAAACGAGGTACATGTACATTATGCGCATTTCTAGGAACCTTGAGACAACACCGCATGCCAAATCGCATCAGGTAATTTTAAATTATATGTTTCAAAAGCTGTGGAAAAAGTGGTCAATAACCACTGGAATTCCGCTGAATATGGGCTTATCAAAAAGCAACTTGTACAAAGGTTTAAGGATTTCTTACTCTGGGGCTGTTTTCGCCCAAGGAGAGTTTAAAACCAAACGTTTGAGTGCGGTTGCTGGACTACGATATGAGATAATTGGAATTGATGACTTTACTGAATCAAGCACACCAGTGTTTCGGTCAGGTCTTAACTACCGTTTTGGTAAGGGCTCCTTCCTTCGTGCTTCATTCGGGCAGTCGTACCGGTTACCAACTATTGCAGAACGGTATTTAGAAGAAGATTTAAACCCTCAGGTACGGATTATTCCTAACCGAGAACTTACGGCTGAAAAAGGACTGAGTGCAGAGATTGGGTTAAAGCAATTGGTTGCCGTTAGCGAATGGCAGGCGTATCTTGATTTCTCGTACTTCTATCAGCAGTACAAAGACCTTGTTCAATATGGTTTTGTTTCGCCAGGCAGTCGCCCAGAATTGTTTGAAGGGTTACCCGAAAGCTATATTGTGGGTCTTTATCCACAAAACATAAGTAATGCTTTAGTAACTGGATTCGAAGTTGGTCTGGCGAGTAGAGGAAAGATTGGGGAAATAGGTATTGCGGCATTAATAGGCTACACATACACTTATCCCGTAAATCTAGATTCGGCTAGGGGCTATGGTGCAGGTCAGTACCTAAACGAATTTTTCAAATACATGGTAAACAGAATAGATCTTGATAATCCGGACGTGGATAAGGTTCTAATGCTTAGGCCACGACACTTGGTAAAGGGAGACGTTCAACTTGATTATAAAAAGGTGTCTTTTGGTATTTCTGTCATTTATGGGAGTTATCCAGAAAATATTCCAGTGACAGAACGAACAGCGGTTGATTTCATATCTGGTGAATTTGGAGCAACGCAACGTTATACCGATGCCAATGTTACAGGAGACCTCGTTTTTAACCTACGTGCCGGGTATCAGGTTTTGGAGCAGTTGCGGGTTGGTTTTATTGCAAACAACATTACCAACGAAATATATGCTTACAGACCGAGTAAGGTGGAGCCAATTAGAAACTTTACGCTGCAACTGCGTGTTACTCTCTAGAGATGAATCCAGTCTTGAATGAGCCGCTCATTTGATTCAATTCGGTTCCTAAGAAAATCCGATAAACATAGTTTGCATTATTTCTAAGGCCTTCTAGTTTGATGCGGGCTCTGTTGTCCTCTCCCACCGTTCTACCTAGGAAAATAAAAGCCGAGCGATAGGTGGTGTCTTCTGCAGCATGAACGGTAACAATTGCTGCAGAATCTGCTGTAAATGTCAGTTCAAAACTTGTGCTATCAAGCTGGTTCAGATTCGGAATATCTACAATACCCTGACCTAAACAGGTTGAGCTTAAGAACACAAGAGAAATGTAAACCAGTTTATTCAACTCAAGCTTCTTTCCAAGGACCAGTAATAGCCATTGTAAGTCCAACGTGCTGAATGTTTACAAACATCGTTTTTCCGCTTGGAGAGAAGCAAATTCCAGTAAACTCAGATTCGTAGGTTGTGTTGTGACCGAAAGTGAAAATGTGACCTCCAGGAGTAACACCTCTTAAGTACGGGTCGGTATCATCTTCACAAATCATTACATCGCCCCATGGTGCAACGGTAAGATTATCACAGTACTTCATAATCTCTGTGTCGTTTGGCTCAATAAAAAGCTCTAATTCCCCGCCATCAGCATCAGGAGTGAGTTTAAATATTTGCCCTTTCATGGCATCGCCTCCGTTGGTACAGGCAAAATAAATTACGCCCTCATCGTACCACATTCCTTCTCCACGAGCAAAAATGGCAGCACCCTTTTCGTGTCCGCGTATTCTTAAATCGTCTTGCGGAGATTCTACATCGTCCAAATCAATCCATTCTAACTTCATAGGAATGTTAGTTAAGATATCGGGACCAATTGTATCTGGCCAATTGCGAGTATCGAATTTAGGCCCATTCTTTATGGCTAGGGCTTGAAGCTTTCCGCCTGAGTGTAGGTCATTCTTTTTATTCGGGATAAAACGATAAAGCAATCCGTCATGTCTATCTTCAGTTAAATACAGTATTCCGCCTTTAGGGTCATAAGCCACAGCTTCATGATTGAACCGTCCCATTGCCTTAATCGGTTTGGGTGTAGCACGCATCATGTCGCTTGTTGCAGGCACTTCAAAAACGTAACCATGGTCCAACTCAACGTTTCCTTCTAAATCACCTTTTTTGGTCACGTCTTCTTCACAGGTTAACCAGCTTCCCCAAGGCATTGGACCACCTGCGCAGTTACGGTACGTTCCTGCTAGGCTTAAAAACTGCTTCTCAATTTCCATTGTTTCTTCGTTGAAAACAAAGGTTGATGTACCACCCAAACCAGGGAATTCGCCACTTCCAAATTCGTAGAAGTCATCTTTTGAAATAGCCGACAGATTCGCATTTTCTAAACCAAAAGCCCCCAACTCCTTATCAGTAGGAACGATTTCGTGGTTCCTAACCACGATTACCTTTCCGTCTTCCGCAGAAAATGCCGCCATGCCATCTGGTTTACCAGGAACAAGAAGACCATCATCCATCGGTTCACCTTGCTTGGATATTACTTTGTAGGTAAACCCTTCTGGTAAATCCAGCACGCCAAGTGGGTCTTTTACAAGCGGACCGTAGTCTAGAGCAACGGATGCTTCACCTCCAACAACAGACGTTCTGGAGCCACAAGCGTATAACTTGAGCCCCATGAATCCGATTCCGATGAAACCACTCTTTTTTATAAAATCTCTTCTGCTATTGGTCATGGTAAAATGATATGAAGCGCAATTTAACACGCAAGGTTCTATTCTTGATGTAAACGGTTAGTTCCTTAACAGAAAATTTTCATTCTAGTTTAAAAGATGCAACAATTCCTTTATGGTCAGAACCTGTTAAGGTTAAAGTCTCGCACGAAGTCGGTTCCAAACCAGCTGAATAGGTAATATGGTCAATTGGGATTAATGGAACACCAAAATCCATCGGGTAAGTTGCCTGAAAACCATTTCGTACGGCTCGTATATTTCCAGTTGTCAGGAAAGAATCGAATGCGGCATCCCAAGGGACAACATTAAAATCTCCAAGGACCAAAATTGGTTCCTCAATCGTGTGAGACATTTCAGCAATAGTTCTCATTTGGGCGTTCCTTATATCGGTTTCGTCCGGGAATGCAGGAGGTCTGGTATGAAAGGAAATGACGGTAATAATCTGTCCATTTATTTTGATGCTGGCGCGTATAGCAGGCGTTTTTCCTAGTTCAAAAACCTCTCCATCCACTATCGGAAACTTGGAGTAAATCCCAATTCCGTAACAGCAACCTTTCCAAGGTTCTTCAAGATAAAACGGGTATTTGTTCTTGATAAGAGAGTCAATATTTGGCATCCAACCAGAATTCAATTCTTGAATTGTAAAAATGTCAAACTCCGCAGCAGACAATTCCAAAATGGCTTGTTCGGATGATGGGTTTCCATGATACAAGTTGAACTGCCCAATGGTGAAATTTGGTTCTTCCGTTGATTGTAATGATGCGAAATGTGGAAATAGCAAAGCGGCACCCAGCACCATCGCCAAAACTGAAAAACTGAGCGCCATCCAGCTACGCTGAAAAGCTAGAAATATAGAGGCAAGAGCCGAAAGCGCTAGCGTAAAATGAGCAAATGCCGATATAAGCTCCAAGAGGTGTACGCCCATGGGAAACCAGTGTGATAGGCTTACCAGAAACAGAACTACACCGACAAAATTGGCAGCGGTAGATTTCAAATTAGGCATTTGTTTAAAAGGATGTGGTACGAATAATTTAAGCCATACGCTTTGGTATCACTTCAAAATCGTAGAGCCAATCTCACTAGCCAAAATTCTTCTTACCGATAATTGGCGATTTAGCTTTTCCATTAATTCCATCAGTTTGTCTTCCTCCGCTTTTTTGAGGAGGTCCCGCGTTTGGGTAATCATGGTTTCTAGTTTGCGCAGTTTGAGAACGTTAAGCGATGAAAGAATAGACTGCTTCAGCTTGTCTTCTTCCATAAGGGTAATTACGTTGTGCTCTTTCCAACGTTCGCTTACAACATGCGGCTGGGCAAAGAAATTAACTGCTAACGATGAAATTTCAGGGTTGTGATGATTGATAAAATGTTGTTCTGTTGGAATTTTTTCCTCTTCAAGCATTTTTGAAAACTCATCAAAAACCAGTTTAAAAAGCTCATTTTCAAATGTGATTTCGTCTTCGATAAGTTCTGTTATCACAAAATCAACCACATTCACCTCTTCTTGGTCAATCACCTTTTCTTCTTCCTCATCCCACACATCAAAATGAATATGTTTTTCGCTGTAAAGCATTAGAATTCGGATGATGTCGCGCTCCTGAAACTCCGAATCACGCTTTTTTAAATCCTGATTACTTTTTCGTGTTACCGGTGGTTCTTCGAGTACTGGAACCTCCGAAGGAGTTCGCCCATTGTCTTTGCGCTGCTTATCCTGAAAATTCTTCCTGCGATTCCGATTCAGCTCCATCATCAGAACTTCCTCGTCCATGCTCATAATGCTGCTGCATTGGCGCACATAAAGGTTTCTGGTAATCGGGTCGGGAATCAACGAAATGGAGCTGATAATGTCCTTAATCAGCCCAGCCATTTTAATTGGGTCGTCCTTTGCTTCCTCAGATAAAAGTTGCGTCTTAAACTGAATGAAATCCTTCGAGTTGTCTTCAATGAAGGCGGTCAGCTCATTCTCATCCATTTTCTTGGAGAAAGAATCTGGATCTTCTCCATCAGGGAAAAGAACCGTTCGCACATTCATACCTTCTTCCAGCACAAGATCAATTCCTCGGAATGAAGCTTTTATTCCAGCATCATCACCATCATACATAATGGTGAGGTTGTTTGAATAGCGCTTTACAAGTCTAATTTGCTCCACAGTCAGGCTTGTACCCGAACTTGCCACCACATTATGAATTCCAGCCTGATGCAACGAAACCACATCAGTATAACCCTCAACCACAAAGCAGTTATCCTTCTTAATAATCTCGCTTTTGGCCTGATAAATACCATAAACGATGTTGCTCTTATGGTAAACATCCGTCTCCGGACTGTTAATGTATTTGGCAACCTTTTTATCGCTGCGTAAGGTTCTTCCGCCAAAGGCAATTACGCGGCCAGAAAGGTTGTGAATTGGGAACATCACACGCCCCTTAAATCGGTCGAGCAGCTTTCCTTCCCGATCTAGACAAAGCCCAGAATCAATCAGGAATTTTCGGTTGTACTGTTCTTCTAGCGCCTTATTTCCGAACGAATCGTAACGGTCGAAACAATAACCTAGCTCAAACTTTTCAATTGTTTCCTGGGTAAAGCCGCGCTCCTTGAAATAGCTTAAACCGATAGATTGTCCTTCGTCTGTTTTAAGCAGGTTAGAAGTAAAAGTGCGCTGTGCAAAGGCTAAAGCCAGATAAAGACTTTCACGCTCCGTTTGCTCAGCAATTTGCTCAGGAGTCTGCTGCTCTTCCTCAATCTCAATGTTGTATTTCTTGGCCAGGTATCGCAGCGCCTCAGGGTAGGTGTGCTGCTCGTGGTCCATAATGAAATTCACCGAATTTCCTCCCTTGCCACACCCGAAACACTTGTAAATACCCTTAGAGGCCGAAACACTGAATGAAGGAGTTTTCTCGTTATGAAAAGGACAATTTCCCCACAGATTTGTGCCTTTCTTTTTCAGTTGTACAAAATCTCCAACCACCTCCTCTATACGGGCGGTTTCAAAAATTTGGTCTATGGTTTCTTTTGGAATCAAGGGCGTTAAAGTTAGCCCTTCTAAAAGGATTTCAATCCAATTTTAGTCCGCGGTTTTATGGGGTTCAAAAATCCNTGCTTCTACAAACGCTNAGCACAAGTTAATCCATTTACCTTTGCGCCATGCTTGAAGACAAAGAGAGAACAGAACTAAGCGATTTAGGCGAATTCGGCCTCATTGATCGCATTGCGAAAAGTGTAGAATTGAACCAAAAAAGTACCGTCAAAGGCATTGGCGATGACGCTGCGGTAATTGGTACAGAAAAGAAGAAAACTCTCATTTCCACCGATCTACTATTAGAAGGAATTCATTTCGATTTGAGTTACGTGCCGCTCAAGCATTTGGGCTACAAAGCTGTGGCGGTCAACCTCTCAGACATCTATGCCATGAATGGAAAACCGACACAGATTACCGTTTCGTTGGGGCTTTCCAGCCGTTTCCCGCTAGAAGCGATTGATGAGCTTTATACCGGAATTCTGCTCGCTTGCGATAAGTACAAAGTTGACTTGGTTGGAGGTGATACAACCAGTTCGGTTTCTGGGTTGACCATTTCTGTTACCGCCATTGGCGAAGCAAGCGAAGAGAACATCGTTTACAGAAATGGAGCGAAGGAAACGGACCTTATTTGTGTTTCTGGAGATTTAGGTGCGGCTTATCTTGGATTGCAATTACTTGAACGAGAAAAGGCAATCTTTAAGGAAAATTCAGCAGTTCAGCCAGACCTTTCGGGACATGATTATGTGCTGGAACGACAGCTAAAACCTGAACCGCGTGCTGACATTATTGACATTCTCGAACTCGAAAAAGTTATTCCTACATCCATGATTGATGTCTCGGATGGATTGAGTTCAGACCTGATGCACATCTGTACACAAAGTGATGTTGGCTGCCGTATTTACATAGAGAAACTACCAATTGACCACACCACGGCTTTGGCTGCGGAAGAGTTAAATATTGACACAACCATTTGTGCACTGAACGGTGGTGAGGATTACGAATTACTCTTTACGGTAGACTTAAAAGATTACGATCGTTTGAAGGACAATCCTGCCATTCGAGTCATTGGTCATGTGACTGATAAAGGCGATGGCTATAACCTTGTTTCGGGAGACCAGATAATGCCGCTTACTGCCCAAGGTTGGAAACATTTGGAGTAATCAAATTGCTCTGTTTCATGTCTTTTGTGTCACAAACAAACCGTTGTGGTTTTCCTAGATTTGATATTCGTTAAAACAATAAACACATGCCTTTAGATATAAAATTGATGGCCGAAATCTGCGAAGTTGCAGGTGCGCCAGGTTACGAGAAAAGAATCCGCGATATCGTTCTGCGTGAAGTAACTCCGCTGGTTGATGAGGTTTCGGTTGATAACCTCGGAAACGTAACTGCCATCAAAAAAGGAAAAGAGCGCAAGAAAGTGATGATTGGTGCGCACATGGACGAAATCAGTTTCATGGTGACGCATATTGAGGATGGCGGATTTTTGCGTTTCCACACCTTAGGTGGGTTTGACCCAAAAACGCTTACAGCGCAGCGCGTCATCGTTCACGGAAAGAAAGATTTGATTGGTGTAATGGGTTCAAAACCTATTCATGTAATGACTGCTGAGGAACGAGCCAAGCTTCCTAAAACCACCGATTATTTCATTGATATGGGAATGTCGAAGGAAGAAGTTGAGGAGGTTATTTCCGTTGGAGATGTGATAACGCGTGAGCGCAAACTCATTGAAATGGGAAACTGCGTGAACTGCAAAAGCATTGATAACCGTATTTCTGTTTTCATTCTTATTGAAGCTTTGCGAACGCTTGGCGATGTGCCGTATGATGTTTACGGAGTTTTCACCGTTCAGGAAGAAATTGGAATTCGTGGTGCACAAGTTTCTGCTTTGCAGCACCAACCAGATTTCGGTTTTGGATTAGATACAACCATCGCTTATGACGTTCCTGGAGCACAAGCTCATGAGAAAATTACATCCCTTGGAAAAGGAACTGGAATCAAGATTATGGATGCCTCAACCGTGTGCGATTATCGCATGGTGGAATTCATGAAAAAGACGGCTGACAAGCACAGCATTCAATGGCAACCAGAGGTTCTAACTGCTGGAGGAACAGACACTGCGGCTATCCAACGTTTTAGCGCTGGGGGTTCTATTGCTGGAGCTATTTCTATTCCTACTCGTCATATCCATCAAGTAATTGAAATGGCGGATAAAGGCGATATCGAGAAGAGTATTCTGCTTCTTCAGAGATGTTTGGAAGAGTTGGATACGTTTGATTGGGCGCATAGGTAAACCCTACTTCCCACTCATCGTTAAAAAGGTGATGTAAGCCAAGTACCCGAATAACAATAGTACTGCTTGCCACTTCTGTAAAGTGTGGCGTTTACCAATAAACAGGAGCGCAAAGAGTATGGCACTACAACCAATATTCAGTAAAATACTGAAGTTGTCACCTGCATCGAAAGTCATTGGGCTAATACTAGCTGACAGCCCAAGGACCCAGAAAATATTGAAGACATTGGAGCCAATAACGTTCCCAATAGCTAAATCGGTATTGCCTTTTCTTACCGCCACAACGGCTGTAGCTAGTTCTGGAAGTGATGTGCCGATTGCTACAATGGTAAACCCAACAAATGATTCGGAATAACCGAATAATCGGGCTAGAGAAACGGCTCCATCAACAATCCATTGTCCGCCAATTACAAGTCCAGCTAAACCAGTTAAAAGCATCCCAATCGATTTCCACATTGGTCTTGCATCATCGGCTTCAGGAAGTTCTTCCGTAAGGTTGTTCTTCCCTAAGTGGAATGTGTAAAACAGGAAAAGCACAAACATGCTAATGAGAATCAAGCCATCTGCGCGACTAATCTGGTCCGTTTGCGAATCGCCAGAAATCTGGTCATTCACAAGAAAGCCCAACAGCAATGCTGCAAACAAGCTGAATGGAATCTCTCGCCAAACGGTGTTTTTCTGAACAGTTAAATTGGTAATTGTTCCCGCAACGCCAAGAATGAGAAGAACATTGGCAATGTTGCTACCCACTATATTACCAATGGCCAAACCATTGTTTCCATTAACCGAAGCAATGATGTTTACCGCTAATTCGGGAGCAGACGTTCCAAATGCAACCACTGTTAAACCAATTACGATTTCCGGGATGCGGAACTTTCGAGCAATGTCAGCTGCTCCTTCAATAAGCCAATCTGCGCCTTTTATCAGCAACAAAAATCCAACAGCAAAAAGTAGGTAAACCAACATGCCGCAAAGATAGAATCCGAATTAAGGAACGATTAAGAAAAGCGGACTCTTTGAATTATAGCTTACTTCTGTACGTTCAGCGTCCAATCATACTCGTAAAACGAATATTCAGGGCTGAACTTCACTTTTAGGAGGTGATACTTTTGAATGAAAGAGGCAACTTCTTCCTTTCCGCCAAAGTCGGCAGCATACCAATCAAAGATTTGAGAAATACGGAGTTTGGAGTCATTAACTTTAATAAACTCAGGGTTGTTAATGACAGCGGATGTTTGTTTTTCTACTTGGCTTTCAAGGTCTACTGCCGTATAAGCCGAGGATGCCAATTTAGGACATCCGATTGCTGCGCATACCAACGCGAAATGCAATCTTGCATCTGGAAACTGTTTGGCCAGTGTTTCCTTTTCCAGTTTGTTTAGCGTGGTTTTCTCACCGCGGAGCGTGAAGGTTTTCTTATCAAAAAAACCATCGATTTCGAGCGGCCCACCAACGGGATATTGGTCAACAATTCCTTTTATTACAAAAAGGTTGTAGGCGTTAATGAGGAATGCTTTTTCTTGATCTCCAGTATATTTCTGAGAGCGATTAACTTGATTAAGGAATGCATTCATGTCAGATGAAAAATCCTGTGCAGAAACAGTAAGTGAGAACAGGAAGAGCAGGAGGGAAGAAGTGAATTTCATGGCTTTTTTTGGGATTAGAGCCAACTTTCACGCCAAACTACCACGGGTTTTCTAAATCCTTGGCCGTGTAGGCGTGCGGCTTGAATACAAAGTTGGATTTCTTTGATGCGTTCAACTGCAACGGGTCTTTCTTTCCAATTCTTGCCAAGAAGGCTATTGGAGTGAGTAGA
>JGI20160J14292_10002761_pt1 | contig 13745 bp, 13 predicted proteins | sample COG_10_FD_14292 | JGI IMG/M metagenome (IMG submission 14292) | reverse complement strand
AAGTTTCTTTCATGATAATTGCTCGGGGGTCTTGATTTCTATAAACTCTGTGGCCAAATCCCATTAATCTAAATTCATCGTCTTTATCTTTAGCACGTTTGATATATTGATTAATTCTGCTTTCATCTTTAATTTCTGTAAGCATCCTTAAAGTTGCCTCATTGGCACCACCATGTGCTGGTCCCCATAATGAAGCTATGCCTGCAGCAATACAAGCGTAAGGGTTTGCCCCTGTAGAACCAACTAACCTTACCGTTGAAGTTGAAGCATTTTGTTCGTGATCAGCATGAAGAATAAGAATTTTTTCAAAAGCTTTTGAAATTATAGGGTTTACTGTGTAATCTTTATAGGGTCTTGAAAACAACATATGTAAGAAGTTTGTCCCAAAATCATATTCATTCTTTGGGTACACAAAAGGTAAACCAAGGTTGTAAGTGTAGCTCCAAGCAGCAATAGTTGGTATTTTTGCGATTAGCCTATGTGCAGAAATTTGTCTATGATCAATATCATTTATATCCATGTTATCAAAATAGAAAGCAGACATTGACCCCACAACGCCTACCATAACTGCCATTGGATGGGCATCTCTTCGATAACCGCCAAAAATATTATTCAGTTGATCGTGAAGAAGGCTATGACTTGAAATAGACCGGAGATAACCCTCTTTTTCCATTTGATTAGGGAGTTCACCATGCATTAGAAGGTAAGACACATCTAAGAAGTCACATTTTTCAGCTAATTGCTCTATAGGGTATCCTCTATAAAGTAGCTCGCCTTTGTTTCCATCCACATAAGTTATCTTGGAGGTACATGCAGAGGTAGATGTAAAACCAGGATCATAAGCAAAGTAATTGTATTTACCAAGGTTTCTTATATCTATCGATGGAGTCCCCATTGTACTTTCAATAATAGGTAGCTCTCTCTCTTTGCCATCCAATATTATGTTTATTTTTTTTGTAGCCATTTATTCTTTTAACTTTGATTATAAATATTTAAATTAGCCTGACATTATAATACAAAAGGAAAAAAACTAAGATTGATGTATTGAACCTAAAATTCTTAAGCCTTTAGATCCAGTTACATCAGGAGAATTATTAAATTTATGGTTAAGTGTTTGATTTGCTAGCCAAGCAAAAGCAACTGCTTCTACCTGTTGTTCTGGTAGCTTTAAGGCATTTGTAGATTGAACAACTAAGTTTGTTTTATTCTTTAAAATTTCAACAAGATATTTGTTCTTAGCTCCGCCCCCACATAAATATAATTCATCAGCTTTTTGACAATTTTTTTTGATAGCATTTGAAATAGAAATAGCTGTTAATTCAAGTAGTGTTCTTTGAACATCTTGTGACGAATAATTTTTCTTTATTCCTTTCTTAATCCACTCTAAATTAAAATGATCTCTTCCAGTACTTTTGGGAGGTTTTTGTTTGAAAAATTTATCTTTTAGAAAATAAGTGAGTAGGTTATCAATAACTGTTCCTTTCTTAGCCCAAATACCATTTTTATCAAAATTTAAATCATAATTAAGCTTGATCCAATGATCCATCAAAATGTTACCAGGCCCACAATCAAAGCCTACAATCTTTCCGCTGATGGGGAGATAAGTGATGTTGCTAATGCCGCCAATATTAACAATTACTCTATTTTTACTTTTTGAATAAAATAGATATTTATGAAATGCAGGAACTAATGGTGCACCTTGACCTTTTGCAGCTATATCTCTATTCCTAAAGTTTGAAACAATATCAAGATGGGTTATTTCAGCTAATAAATCAGCATTACCAATTTGAATAGAATATCCTTTATCAGGCTTATGCCTAACTGTTTGCCCATGATAGCCAACCCCTTTTATTTGACTTGGTATTAAATTATTTTTCTTTAGTAACCGGTTGATAGCTTTTCCAGTTAATCTCGCAAGTTCATTTGAAAGAACATGACTATTTTCAAGTTCGTTATTGTTTGGAAAATGTAATTTAAGTATATTTTCTTTAACTTTTTTTGCGTAATTTATGTGATAAAAATCGATTACAGAAACTTTATTTCTATGTATCTCAGTTAAGGCTATATCAATTCCATCAAGGCTAGTACCTGACATTACACCTATCATTAATTTTGAATTTATCATCTTATAATTAGGGTTAATTTTAAGTAATTTTTATCCATAGTTCATATATAAGATAACACTAATTGTTTCTAAATACTTTAATTGAGATAGAATATGACGTATAAAAAAGTGAGATAAGAATTGTGAATATAGATGAAGCATACAAAATAATTGCTAGAGGTGCGGATGAGATATTAGTCGAGTCAGAACTTTTAAAAAAATTAGAAAAGGGCAAACCTTTAAGAATTAAAGCAGGTTTCGATCCAACAGCACCTGATCTTCATCTAGGACATACCGTATTACTAAATAAACTTAAACAATTTCAAGATTTAGGGCATCAAGTTTTATTTTTAATAGGTGATTTTACCGGTTTAATAGGGGATCCAACGGGTAAAAATGCAACGCGACCTCCTTTATCAAAAAAAGAGGTTGAAGAAAATGCGACCACTTATACAACACAAGTTTTTAAAATTTTAGATAAATCTAAAACTGAAGTTGTTTTTAATTCAAGTTGGCTTAATAATTTAGGTGCCGATGGTATGCTGAAGTTAGCTGCAACTCATACGGTAGCTCGTATGCTCGAAAGAGATGATTTTTCTAAAAGATACAAAGCTCAACAACCAATTTCTATTCATGAATTTATGTATCCTCTCCTGCAAGGCTATGACTCAGTTGAGCTAAATGCTGATGTTGAAATTGGAGGAACAGATCAAAAATTTAATTTATTAATGGGCCGTGAACTTCAAAAATTCTATAATAAACCACAGCAATGCATTGTAACGCTTCCGCTTCTTGAAGGGCTTGATGGAGTCCAAAAAATGTCTAAATCTTTGAATAATTATATTGGCATAGATGAATTGCCAGAGATAATGTTTGCAAAAATTTTATCAATCTCTGATGAGTTAATGTGGCGATATATCGAATTACTTTCTTTAAATACTTTGGAGGAGATTACAAAGTGGAAAACAAGAGTGAATGATGGTGAAAATCCAAAGAATATTAAAGTTGAATTTGCTAAAGAAATTGTTACTCGCTTTCATTCAAAGATTGATGCGGATAATGCGGAAAAAGATTTTGAAAATAGAGCTGTTGGGGAATACCGGAGGATTTGAATGTGTATAAAATAGATGCCGGTAATGACGGGATAGGAGTCGGGCAAATTTTAAAGTCTATAAATTTTGTATCGAGCACATCTGAAGCTATGAGACTTATAAAAGCAGGGGGTGTAAAAATTGATGGAGAAAAAATAAGTGATACAAAAAAATTTATATCTCCAAATGAACAATTTGTAATTCAAGTGGGTAAAAGAAAATTTGGAAAAATAATAACGTAAATATTATATTTATATCTTCTTATTTGAAATCAATGTTTAATTAGTATTAATTGCAGCTTTTTTTTGATATAATACCGCTGATATATGGGCCTTGAGCCCATTTTTTTTTCACTAGAGTATGGGTTGAGGCTAAATTTTTTGGGTGATATTGAAACCTTAGTAGAAAAACTAGTTGTTCAATTAGGCTATGAATTAGTTGATTTTGAAATAGTTAATGGTGGGCAGCTTTTAAGAATCTATATAGATAATAATGACTTAGTGAGTATTGAAGATTGCACAACGGTTAGCAATCACGTCAATAATGTTTTGAGTGTAGAAACTGATTATGATTATGAGAGGCTGGAGGTTTCATCACCTGGTCTTGATAGAGTAATCAAAAAATTGAAAGATTTTGAAAGGTTTAAGGGAGAACAGGCAAAAATTAAAACAAGATTTGCAATTGATAATAGAAAAAATTTCAAAGGTATTTTGTCGGGAATCAAAGACGAAAAAATAATGATTGAAATCGAAGAAAAATTATTAGCAATTGATTTTGAAAATATTGATAAGGCACGTTTGGATCCTAATTATTAAATATTAATTTTGAAGTGGAGATTATATAAATGAGTCGTGAAATTTTATTGTTGGTGGATGCTTTAGCGCATGAGAAAAGTGTTTCTCGTGAAATAATTTTTGAGGCTGTCGAAGAAGCTTTAGCCTCGGCAACCAAAAAAAAACATAAAGATGCGATTGATATTAAAGTAGAAATAGATCAAGAAACAGGTGAATATAAAACATATAGAAAATGGACTATTCTTCCTGGAGATTTATTGGAAGATGAGGAGACACAAATTTCATTAGAAGATGAAAGAGCAAAAGGTTTAGTTGAAAATGATATTTTAAAAGAACCAATAGAATCAGTCGAGTTTGGAAGAATAGGAGCGCAAGCAGCTAAGCAAGTAATACTGCAAAAAGTCAGAGAAGCTGAACGAGAACAAATCTTAAATGAATTTTTGGCTCGTGATGAAAAACTGGTTTCTGGACAAATAAGAAGAATGGAACGGGGTAATGCAATTATTGAAATTGGAAGAATTGATGCGGTTCTTCCGAGAGAGCAAATGATACCCAAAGAAAATTTAAGAATCGGTGATAGAGTAAGGGCGATTGTGATGGAAGTTGATAGAGGTATTAAGGGCCCACAATTAATTCTATCAAGAGTATCCCCAGAGTTTTTAATTAGACTTTTTGAACTTGAAGTTCCTGAGATAGAGGAAGGCTTACTTGAGATCATGGCTGCTTCTCGAGATCCGGGTTTAAGATCTAAAATTGCAGTAAAAGCAAATGACCAAAGATTGGATCCTGTAGGAACATGTGTCGGGATGAGGGGCTCAAGAGTTCAAGCAGTTACAGGAGAACTCGCGGGAGAAAGAGTCGATATTGCATTGTGGTCTATGGAACCTGCCCAGTTTGTCATAAATGCAATGGCACCTGCTGAGATCTCTAGGGTTATGGTGGATGAGGATAAAAAAAGTATGGACTTAGTCGTGAATGAAGATCAATTAGCACAAGCTATAGGAAGAAGTGGTCAAAATATCAGGCTTGCAACAGAATTAACGGGATGGGAGCTAAATATTTTAAGTGAAGAAGAGTCTGATCAAAAAACAAAAGATGAATATACAAATGTTAGCCAATTGTTTATTGAAAAATTGGATGTAGATGCTGATATTGCTGATATTTTAGTTCATGAAGGATTCTCAACGCTCGAAGAAATTGCTTATGTGCCCATTGATGAATTGCTTCAAATAGAAGCGTTTGATGAAGACACTGTCAACGAACTTCGTTCAAGAGCAAGTGCTGTAATTTTAAAAGAAGCTATTTCAAATGAAGAAAAGATTAAATCACCAGCAGATGATTTGCTTAATATGGAGGGTATGGACAGTGATACAGCTAAATTACTGGCATCAAAATCTATAATTACAATGGAAGATCTGGCTGAACTTGCAGCTGATGAGTTAATCGATATTGTAAAAATGGATGAAGAAAGAGCAAAAGAGTTAATAATGACAGCTCGAGCACCTTGGTTTGTTTAGGATAAATTTATTGGAGTTAATATGGAAAAATCTACTGTAGAAAAATTTGCCAGTGAATTAAACTTGCCGATAGATTTACTTCTAAAGCAATTAGAGAGTGCTGGAATAAAAAAGACATCTGGAGCTGAAGAGCTTTTAGAGGAGGATAAATCAGCCCTTTTGAATTATTTACAAATTGAACATGGCGCATCAAATACCAGTAAAAATAAAATTACTTTAACAAGGAAACAAAATACCCAAATTAGAAAAACAGACAGTGATGGGAGAGCAAGAACTATTCAAGTTGAAGTTAGAAAGAAAAGAACAATATTAAAGCCTGAGCAGATAAAAGAAATTAAAAGTGATGAAATAAAAAAAGATTCTTCATCTATTGATAAAAAAACTGAAGATGAGAATAATCAAAAAGATATAAGAGAGGCAGAAGAAAAAAGAAATGCAGCATTAATTGCAGCACAAGCAGAAGAAGTTAAAAATAAAAAAGCTGCTAAAGCAAACCAAAAAGCTTCAAATGATGGCACGCTCCATAGACCTGCTTCAAAAGCAAATGTGAAGGTAGATAAGGATTCAAAAAAAACAGAACTTAAGGATAAATGGGTTGATAAAAATTTAAAAAAGAGACCTATTAAGACTCGAAATGATATGAATCAAGGTTGGAGATCACCTAAAGCAAAAAGTAAAAATAAAGATGAGGTTGATGATCAAAACTTTGTAGCACCATTAGAGCCAATTGTTAAAAATGTTTTAATACCAGAAACTATTTCTGTTGCGAACTTGGCTCATAAGATGTCAGTGAAAGCCACTGAGGTAATCAAAACTTTAATGGGTATGGGTATGATGGTAACCATTAATCAAGTTCTCGATCAAGATACAGCAATAATTGTGGTCGAAGAAATGGGACATAAACCAGAGGCAGCTAAAGAAAACGATCTTGAGTCACTTTTAGATGAAGAATCATCTTCAATTAAAGAAATAATAGAACCAAGACCCCCGGTTGTAACAGTGATGGGGCATGTTGATCATGGAAAAACATCTTTGCTTGATTACATAAGAACAACAAAAGTTACCACAGGCGAGGCAGGAGGGATTACCCAACATATCGGCGCATATCATGTGAAACTCCAAAAGGAATGATAACTTTTCTTGATACACCAGGGCACGAAGCTTTTTCTGCAATGCGAGCCAGAGGGGCAAAGGCCACAGATATTGTTATTTTGGTAGTGGCAGTTGATGATGGTGTTATGCCGCAAACTATTGAAGCGATAAATCATTCAAAGGCAGCAGATGTTCCATTAATTGTTGCCATAAATAAAATTGATAAACCTGATTCAAATTCTGAAAAGGTCAGAGGAGAGCTTCTGGGACATGAAGTGATTCCTGAAGAGCTTGGAGGGGACTCAATGTTTATTGAGGTTTCTGCTCAAACTGGACAAGGCATTGATGATCTTTTAGATGCTATTTTACTTCAAGCCGAAGTTTTAGAACTAAAAGCACCAATCAATACGCCAGCAAAAGGTATTATTGTTGAGGGAAGGCTTGATAAAGGAAGAGGCCCTGTAACGACTTTGTTAGTTCAATCTGGAACTATAAACATGTCAGATACATTACTTGCCGGTAATGCTTCAGGAAAAATTAGAGCAATGTTGGATGAAAATGGTAAAAATATTAATCAAGCCACACCCTCAATTCCTGCCGAAATCATTGGTTTATCCGACGTGCCGAATGCTGGTGACGAATTCATAGTAATTAATGATGAAAAGAAAGCAAGAGAAATTGCTTTGTTTAGGCAAGGTAAATTCAGAGATGTTAAGTTAGCAAAACAACAAGCTTCTAAGCTTGAAAATATTATGGAGCAGATGACTGAAGCAGAGGTTAAATTTTTACCTTTGATTATAAAAGCTGACGTTCAAGGTTCTTGCGAGGCATTAGCAGGCTCATTAGAAAAACTTTCAACTGATGAAGTAAAAGTTAAAGTAGTTCACTCGGCGGTTGGTGCAATAAATGAGTCTGATATAAACTTAGCTTCAGCATCAAATGCAGTTATTATTGCTTTCAATGTTAGGTCTTCAAGTGGAGCTAGAAAGTTAGGTGAAAGTCTAGATATTGACGTTCGATATTATAGTATTATTTATGAAGCTGTAGATGAAGTTAAAGCTGCACTTGGTGGTCTATTATCACCTGAACAAAAAGAGGTGACTCTCGGAATGGTCGAAATCAGAGAAATCTTTAAAGCCTCCAAAGTTGGCACTATTGCAGGCTGTTTTGTTTTAGATGGTGTTATCAAAAAAGACTCAAATATTAGACTTTTAAGAGACGATGTAGTAATTTATGAAGGACAATTAGATTCTCTGAAAAGATTTAAAGATGACGTAAAAGAAGTAAAATCTAATTTTGAATGTGGGCTATCAATCAAGAATTTTGACGATCTTAAAGTCAATGATAAATTGGAAGCATATGAACATGTTCAGGTTGCAAGAAAGCTTTAAAAATGCCAAAAGATTATCCTAGAAGTGACCGTATCAGCCAGCAAATAAAAAAAGAAATAGCAGATATTTTAAGTTCAGAGATTAAAGATCCAGCATTAAAGAAAATTTCAATAATTGATGTTGAAGTTGCACATGATTTAAAAAATGCAAAGGTTTTTTATGTTGCAGATCATAATAATGAAGAGATCGTTAAGGGGCTAAAACGATCATTGCCTTTTTTTAGGTCACTTTTGGCAAAAAGGATGTCAACAAGAGGAATACCAAAACTTCATTTTGAATACGATAAAACAATTGATGAAAGTACAAAAATTTCAAAATTATTGGACTCAGTTATTTCATCATAAATTTGATGGATAAAAATGAAAAAAAGCTTGAAATTAATGGGCTTTTACTTTTTGATAAGCCATTAGGTTTCTCATCAAATCAAGCATTATCAAAAATTAAATGGATTTTTTCAGCAAAAAAAGCCGGCCATACAGGCACTCTTGATCCCCTAGCAACTGGTTTATTACCAATATGCTTCGGAGAAGCAACAAAATTTTCAAGTCACTTACTTAATTCAGAAAAAACATATGAAGCTTCAATTAAACTAGGATGGAAAAGTTCAACGGGGGATGCTGAAGGAAAATTAACAAAGTCAAAAACTAATTCATTTACTCTAGAAAATTTACAAGATGTATTAGATTCATTTAGTGGAATTTCTTATCAAACACCCCCAATGTTTTCAGCGCTTAAGCATAAAGGAAAGCCTTTGTATAAATTTGCAAGAGAAGGGGTAAAAGTTAAAATCCAAGAAAGAAAGATTAATGTTTCAAAATTAATTTTGTTAAAAAAAGAAAAAAACATGATTAAAATCGAAGTTACATGCAGTAAGGGTACATACATAAGAACATTGGGGGAGAATATTGCTGAAAAACTTGGCACCAATGGCTATTTAATAGACTTAAGAAGAACAAAGATCGGTGACTTAAGTGTTCAAAGTGCTTTTGCTTTAGATAAGATAGAAAATTTAACTCCTACAGAAAGAAAAGCATGTTTAAGGCCGACGGAAACTCTGTAAAAAGATATCCTGAAATAATTTTGTCTGATACACAAGTCAAACATATAAAAAATGGACAATCTGTAAAGCTTTTATCAAAAATAGATGCTCAAATCTATGCTTTATTTACAGAAAGTAAAGTTTTTTTGGGTATTGGACAAATTGACAATGATTATTTATTAAAAGCTGTCCGTTTAATTTCAACGAATATAAATTAAATAATATATTGTTAATTTACAAGAATGCCGTTAAAATATGCGGTCGCGAATAGGAGAAAAGAATGACAAGTACTGCAGTTGAAAAAGCAAAGATAGTTTCAGAGTTTCAGACAGCAAAAAATGACACTGGATCACCAGAGGTTCAAGTTGCGTTAATTACTGACCGAATTAATTATCTAACTGAACACTTTAAAACTAACGCGAAAGATCATCACTCAAGAAGAGGGTTGCTTGCATTAGTTAGTCAGAGAAGAAAGCTTCTCGATTATTTGAAAGGCAGGAGCTTAGGGCGCTATCAAGAATTAATTAAACGCTTAGGCATAAGAAAATAATAGATAGTTGATATTCAAAGCCGATTAATTACAATTTTTTAATTGTAGAATCGGCTTTTTTGTTATTTAAAATTACGTCCATTATTAAGTAGTGAATAATGAGACTTTACAAAATATAAAAGGATAAAAAAATAAATGTTTAAAGTGATAAAAAAAAGTATTAAGTTTGGTGAACATGACTTAAAAATTGAAACAGGTGAGATAGGAAGACAAGCAGACGGCGCAGTAATGGTAAGCTATGGAGATACAGTCGTTTTTGTAACAGCCGTAGGAAGAAAAGAAGTCAAAGAAGGGCAAGATTTTTTCCCATTAACTGTAGACTATCAAGAAAAAAATTATGCTGCAGGAAAAATCCCTGGTGGATTTTTTAAGAGAGAAGGCAGACCAAGTGAAAAAGAGACTTTAACTTGTAGATTAATTGATAGACCTTTAAGACCATTATTTCCGGAAAATTTCTATAACGAAATACAAATCGTAGCGACAGTTATGTCTTCTGACAGTGAAATTGATTCTGATATCCCAGCTATTATTGGTGCATCTGCAGCATTGGCAATATCAGGTATCCCTTTTCACGGCCCTATAGGCGCAACTCGTGTTGGATATATTGACGATAAATTTGTTATTAATCCTTCCAAAACACAAATGGAATCTAGTCAGTTAGATTTGGTTGTGGCGGGAAGTGATTCTGCTGTTTTAATGGTGGAATCAGAAGCAAAAGAGCTTCCAGAAAAAGTAATGCTTGATGCAGTGCTTGAAGGACACAAAGCTATGCAACCAGTTATTAAATTAATTAATGAATTGGCTAAAGAGGCATCAAAAGATCCATGGGATTGGACAGCCCCTGAAGTTGATAAAGAGTTAATTAAGAAGATTGATAAAATAGCATCGAAAGATCTTGAAAAAGCTTTCGAAATTAAGTCAAAAGGGGAACGATCAGAAAAGATTAGTGAAGCTAGAGAAAAAGTGATGAGTGAATTAGTAAATGAAGATACAAACACAAATCAACTTAACCAAATCAAGGACGAGTTTCATAATCTTGAAGCTAAAATTGTTAGATCTAAGATACTTGACGGAAACCCCCGAATTGATGGAAGAGACACAAGAACAGTAAGACCTATTGAGATAAGAACGGGGGTTCTTCCAAGAACACATGGTTCTGCTTTATTCACAAGAGGTGAGACCCAAGCAATTGTAGTTGCAACCTTAGGTACAGGCAGGGATGAGCAAATTATTGATGCTCTTCAAGGTGAATACAAAGATAGATTTATGCTTCATTATAATTTTCCTCCATACGCGACAGGCGAAACAGGGAGAGTTGGAACCCCAAAAAGAAGAGAAATTGGTCACGGTAAGCTAGCTAAAAGAGCACTAAGCGCAGCTTTGCCAGCACAAGAAGATTTTGATTATACAATTCGACTTGTTTCTGAAATTACTGAATCAAATGGCTCAAGTTCGATGGCATCAGTCTGTGGAGGCACTATGGCGATGATGGATGCGGGTGTTCCAATTAAAGACCACGTAGCAGGAATAGCTATGGGTCTTATTAAAGAAGATAACAGAGTTGCAGTACTTACTGATATTTTAGGTGATGAAGACCATCTTGGTGATATGGATTTTAAAGTCGCAGGAACAGATAATGGCATAACTGCTCTTCAAATGGATATTAAGATTACTGGAATTACAACAGAAATTATGCAAGTAGCTTTAAGCCAAGCTAGAGAGGGCATTGATCATATTTTGAAAATAATGAAAAAATCTCTTAAAGGAAGCCGTGATAAGTTATCAAAATTTGCGCCACAAATTCTAACATTGAAGATTCATACAGATAAAATTAGAGATGTTATTGGTAAAGGAGGAGCTGTAATTAAAGGCCTCGCTGCTGATACAGGAGCGACTATTGATATTGATGATAACGGTCTTATTAAAATAGCTTGTACTTCAGCTGAGTCAGGTGAGGAAGCTTTAAATAGAATTAAAGAAATAACAGCAGACGTCGAAGTAGATCAAATATATGAGGGTAAAGTTATTAAAATTCTTGATTTTGGCGCAATAGTTTCGTTGTTACCTGGAAAAGACGGACTTTTGCATATTTCACAGATAGCTCATGAGAGAATTAAGGCGGTAAAAGATCATTTATCAGAAGGGGATGAAGTAAAAGTAAAAGTAATTGAAGTCGATGATAAAGGTCGAGTNAGAGTTAGTGCTAAAGCTCTTATTGAGCCACCCGCAAAAGAAGACTAGTAAATAAAAAGCCCTTTATTGGGCTTTTATTTTGCCATTTGTTTTTCTTTTATTTCTTGTAATGTCTTGCAATCAATACAGAGTGTTGCAGTTGGCCTTGCTTGCAACCTATTTAATCCAATTTCCTCTCCACAACCCAAGCAGTATCCATATTCATCTTCATCAATATTTTTAAGAGTCTCATTAATTTTTTTGATTAATTTCCTTTCCCTATCTCTATTTCTTAACTCTAAAGCCATCTCTGATTCTTGACTAGCTCTATCATTAGGGTCGGCATATGATGTGACATCAGTCTGCATATGTGTAACTGTTCTACTTAACTCGCTACTAAGTTCAACTTTCCAATCATTGAGAATTTTTTTAAAATGTAAAATCTGTGATTTGCTCATATACTTTTCATTTTTTTTGGATGTATAAGCCTTAAATTGCTTTAAACCAGATCTAGGTTTAGCGGTTACTTTCTTTACGGCTGTTTTCTTCACTTGAGACTTAGCGGTTACTTTCTTTACGGCTGTTTTCTTCACTTGAGACTTAGCGGTTACTTTCTTTACGGCTGCTTTTACTTTTGATAATAACGAATTTTTTTTTGCCATAACTAAATCCTCAAAAAATTTCTAGACGCCGAAGTTTACACTTTTTGAAATTCATTGCAAGCTAGAATTATTTAGTTTTTGAGCTTGAAGAGTGTTTTCCATCAAAGTCGAAACTGTCATTGGACCAACTCCTCCAGGTACGGGTGTGATATATGAAGCATTTTTGCTTGCTACCTCAAATTCAACATCACCTACTAATTTGTTATCAATTCTATTGATACCAATATCAATAACTATTGCTCCTTTTTTAATCCATTCTCCTCGAACTAGATTTTGCTTTCCAGCTGCAACAACAACTAAATCAGCTTGTCGTACTTTTTCTTCTAAATTTTTGGTTCTACTGTGACAAGATGTAATGGTACATTTTTCAAGCAATAATTCTAATGCCATTGGGCGTCCAACATTGTTTGAGACTCCTACTATTGTTGCATCAAGCCCTTCTAATTCTATATCGGAAGCTTTGAGCATTTTTATAACACCATAAGGTGTACAAGATCTTAATCTTGGTTGTCGTATGGCAAGAGAGCCTATATTAAAAGGATGAAAACCATCAACATCTTTATTTGGGCTGATGAGTTCAATTATCAATTCTTCATTGAGATTTTTTGGCAATGGAGATTGTACAAGAATTCCATCAACATCTTTATTTTTGTTGAGTGTATTAATTAAATCGTTTAAATCTGATTGAGTTGTATTAGAGGGTAAATGATGAGAGACAGATTTTATTCCAACGTTTTCACATGCAGATTTCTTTTTATTTACATAAATAGAAGAAGCAGGATCATCACCCACCAAAATTACAGCAAGGCAAGGTGGCCTAATTCCTTCATTTTTTCTTTGTTGAATCTCTTCTTTGAGTAAACTTAAACATTCTTTGGAAATAGCATTACCATCAATAATTTTTGCAACCATATCTTAAAAATACCTTCATTAAATAAACAATATATATTATCAGAACATAAGCCAAAATATATACTATCTTTTAATATAAAATTTGACCGAAAGCCTTATTTACGCTATATTTGCGCGTTCGGGGTGTAGCGTAGCCTGGTAGCGCGCCTGCTTTGGGAGCAGGATGTCGGGAGTTCGAATCTCTCCACCCCGACCATATAAAAAAAAGTAAATGCAAGCCCGTAAAATGCTTTACTATAATTTAGTTAGCTGCCCGTAGCTCAGCTGGATAGAGCATCTGCCTTCTAAGCAGAGGGTCACAGGTTCGAATCCTGTCGGGCAGGCCAATTTTATGGTGGCTGTAGCTCAGTTGGTAGAGCCCTGGATTGTGATTCCAGTTGTCGTGGGTTCGAGCCCCATCAGCCACCCCAATTTGTTTCTT
>JGI20160J14292_10002757_pt1 | contig 13766 bp, 14 predicted proteins | sample COG_10_FD_14292 | JGI IMG/M metagenome (IMG submission 14292) | reverse complement strand
ACCAAAGCGGTATTGCCAGTGACCGATGCCGCGACGGAAATACAGTCCGCATCCGCTGAATCATCACCCGCAGATGTAATTATTACTTTTCTGGCCACAGTATTCGTAACCGACCCACTAGATGCCAAAGCACCACCAATAACCAATGCCCCATTGTTTGCAACGGCCGCAGCTACAGAAATCCCGTCAACATCGGAGGTCAAAGGCGGCGTCAAGTAAACATCGTCCGCGCCGTTGATTGTAAATGAGAGGTTCCCAGAGCCCTCAGCGACCCCATCGGACGCCAGAATGTGGAATACCTCCACAAGACTGTCGCGTGCCTGAAGATCTTGTATTTCCCTATTTTCATTATCCATTGTGTAAGTATACGCGCCTGTTGACGCATCTATGGTTAATGTCCCGCCATACGTTCCGTTCAGCGAGGAAGCCGAGTAGGTTACAGATTGGCCCTCAGGATCAACAGCTGACACAGTCCCAGTTAGCGTGTAATTCGTTGAATCTTCCGTTAAAGCGCCACCTACTGCAGTAATAACTGCTGCCTCATTGGCATCGGTAACCGAAATCTGGAGGTCTTCTACATAAGTCTTCCCAAGCTCATCTGTAGTCATTACCTTGATATTATAAGTCGTCTTCGCTACGCCATCTACCTTAAGTTCGTAATCAGGTTGCGTCTTAAACTTCAACACACCATCTTTAATAAGATTACCAAGATCAAGCCCTGGATCAGTGTCTTGTGAGGTTTGGAAATAGGCGAAATCCCCCCCGGGCATTAAAGTAAAGCTATGGCTATTTCCGAGCACACCAGCCGAAACATTACCAGTGGGATCGCCGACAGCTGTTATGCTTGTGATTGTTTTAAAGAAACCCGCACTCGTAGCCGTGCCAGAGTTTGCACCCGTGACAGTTTCTGTCAGAGACTCACCAGCCGCATTGGTACCAATGACTGTAAAACTAATTCCCGAGTCGTTACCGACGGAAGTAATTGTTACCTTCTGAGCCACCTTATTTGTTACTGAATTACTTACGTGCAATGCACCGCCAATAACTAGGGAGGCATTGTTAGCAACGCCTGCAGATACAGAGATGCCATCAGCATCTGTCGCTGATTGGTCAGGATCCGATGCGGCAAGAGTTCCAACAATTAATGATGTATCTGACTCTAAATAGCTTGACGTACCAGAAATATCTGTTGGTGCGCTATTGTCTCGCATTGTTAAAAATGCGGCCTCTACCGAAAAGGCAATCGATGCGTCCGCAACGTTACCAACCACACCAGCCATGACATTACCCGCAGGATCACCGTCGGCTGTTATACTCGTTATCGTCTTGAATTTGCCCGTGCTCGTTGCCGTACCAGAATTTGAACCAGTCACGGTTTCATTCAAAACCCCACCGGCAGCATTAGTACCTACCAATGCAAAAGTAATCCCCGAATCATCACCCGATGATGTAATGGTTATTTTTACAGCCGCCGCATTTGTGACGTCTCCGCTGGTGCCGTCCACCAATACCCCATTGAAGGCCAAGGTCGCGTCATTAGCTACAGCCGCGGAGGTAGAAATCCCGTCATTATCAGATGATACTTCGGACAACACACCCTGAATACCGGCCGCCACAGTGCCTGCCGGATCACCGACCGCCGTAATGCTCCCAATAGTCAGGAATTTTTCTGCTGTAGTCGCCACTCCAGCATTTTCACCCTTTAAAGTGACCACCAAATCTGCACCACTTGCGTCAGTACCAACTATGTAAAAAGAAATACCCGAGTCGTCACCTGAAGAGGTGATCGTCACTTGCTGCGCCGCTGTATTCGTAACGGCACCACCCACGATAACTAAAGCCGCGTTATTCGCAACTTCAGCCGCCACAGAAATGGCCGCCGCATTTTGGCCCACGTATAGGTCAGGATTACCAAGATTTGTAATTGCGTTAGCTGTAGCCGACTTAACCTGATCAGCAACTAGCGATATAGTCTGAAATACACTTTGAGTATCATCAAGAGATGATATCGTATCAATACTACCAACCACATTCGAAATCGCGTTACCAACTGAAGACGACACGGTGTCAAAAGCTAACTTACCTGCACCAGTCATATCATTCGACAAAACAAGCGTGATCGCGTCTATGTCGGCGCCTACACTGAAGTCCAAAGTTTCGTCAGCGGCTATTTTTGTCCCTAAAACCTGCGTGACAGAATCCATAGCAGCTGCGAAAGCACTGTCTGAAGTTACTGAAGACGATGACCCATCGACTGCAGCCGCTAAGGTGTTCACCACAGTCATGATCTTCTTGCTTGTCAATTCAGCCTTTAATGCGAGATCCTCATATGCATCTCCACTTCTGTTCGGGTCGAAAGCATTGAATGTCAGAGGGTCAAACCCCGCATCTATTTCAGCCTGCGTAAAACCAAGCGCCTTAGCCACATTGTTCTTCGCATCACTAGCCGTCAACGTTGCATCCAAGGCCATCAAATTATGGATCATCGTCGTGGCTGGCGTTACCATCACGTTATTACCACCAAATGCGTTGTCCGCACCTGACGGAGCCACAAAATGAATATTAGATACCGTCCCACCAATTGTTGAGTCGATAGTTGAACTTGCACCGAATGCATCAGTGTTTGTAGTTACGACGATATTGTAAGTGCCGTTGGCATTTAGCGCAGCCACCGCCATACCCGCTTCAGTTGTCGTTAACGAGAAGCTACCGTCAGCTTCAGTATCAACTTCTGTGTCCACACCAACATCAAAAGTACCATCTTGGTCATAATCAAGAAATACCCTCGCGTTGCCGAGAGGCCCACTTTGCGCAAAACCTGTCGTGGTGGACGCCGTGAAGGTTGGACTACTTACTGAACTCCCACCACCGCACGCTGAAAGAGCTAAAAGGCCTAAGGGAGAAACACCAACGAAGAATTTATTTTTGCGCGACATCTGCGGATCCCTTAAATACGTGGCGGATAACTGATTGGTTTTTCAGCTCTTTACCCACCCAAAAAAATTACAACATTGCGCCTGCATCATCCAAATCACTGAAAAAAGTGACGTTAGGTAACAACAGCGCCAAAGTTAGCTAAATGATGACTTCTGGATATAGGTTTTTTTTCAAATGTAAATACGAATGTGCTGAAAAATACAGCCAACGTGATCATTAATGCTTAAAGAAAAAGAAAAAAATTTTTCTTTTTACAGAATGTTAGGCTGTAATTGCCCCAAAACCTTTCTTAATCTTGAATTATATCTGATATTCAAAGTTGCGAATAATAATGGCATTGAAACAATTAGTTTATTTTGTGCTAGACCCGATTGGTGTTGTTTTTCTAACAAACCAACCTAGAATCAGGTTACTTTGTTCCACTAGACGACCCACTAACAGTTACAGCCGATAGTGGCTCTACTGAACCGAGACGAAAGTGCCCGCCCACACCAACCAAGGAAACTTTTGTGCGATTGAAAAACACTTCAAAAACAGCCACGCTGTACCGTACAGTTATGCCAGAGCACATATGTTCGCACGGGCTACGGTGTAAGGACTTGTTAAAACGTCGAGGGTTTAAGGTGGATGACCAACACCTTACCAGCCGGTCAGAAGTAGAGGCGCTGAAGTCTCGTCATAAAGTAGCAACTGTGCCTCAAATATTCATTGATGACACTCGTATTGGCGGCTTTGACGATTTACTTGAGTACTTTGGAAAACCTAAGCCACCAAAACATAAAACCACATACAAACCAATTATCGCTCTATTTTCAATTGGACTTCTCCTCGCTATTTCTATCACTTGGCTGAAATTAGACACTATTTTTAATTTCAAAACTATTGAATGGTTCATCTCCATCTCAATGGTCCTCTTGGGCCTTCAAAAGCTGATGGATCTGGAGCGCTTTACAACGATGTTTCTAACCTACGACCTACTTGCCCAGCGGTGGGTCAGATACAGCTATATCTATCCCTTTGTGGAAGCAGGTGCTGGCCTATTGATGATAGTGGGGGTGCTAACATGGATTTCCGCTCCGGCAGCGTTCTTCGTGGCCAGCGTAGGAGTAGTTAGCGTATTTAAGGCAGTGTACATAGAAAAGCGTGATCTAAAATGTGCCTGTATAGGCGGGGACAGCAACGTGCCACTGGGTTTTGTCTCATTAACTGAAAATTTAATGATGGTTGGGATGGCAATCTGGATGATTGCGAACATATAAAATTAAAACAAACTCTAAGTAATAAAGGTTGCCATTTAAAGTTTATTAAAAAAGTTTCATTCTCCACGAGAAAAGGTGCGACAACCAAAAAACTTTACTCTGTTATGCGGCAATGACTAAGGAAGGAACAATCATGAGAGATTTTTTACTTGCCGGGTTTCTTGTGGTGTGGGCATCTATTGCCACCGCACACTCCCCACTTAAAAGTACAACACCAGCAAATGACGCGACTCTTACCGAGGTGCCAACTGAAATAAAGCTAAATTTTGGAAATGGTATCCACCTGACACGGTTGACCGTTACCCATGCTACTGGAAAAAAAGACAAGTTAGATCTTGGGACGTATTCTGGCTTCACTAAAAGATATCAAATTCCTTTCGAGGCCATTGGCGTTGGTAAATATCTAATTGAATGGCGTGGATTGGGTAACGATGGGCACGCACTCAATGGCAAATTCAGTTTCACGGTCGAATGATATTGCCCGATGTTTGGGGCCTTGCGGCAATTGCAACAAAGTTTGCACTCTATCTTGGCGTACTGATATCCTCGGGAACTGTTTTCGCGTCATTAGCATTTCGTCTTAATGGTTACCTTGCCTATTCCATATCGCTTGCCATTCTAGGCCTCTTTGCTGCAGTTTTCTCATTTTTATTACTCGGCGCAAATCTCACTGGAGATGTGAGTGGGCTTTTAGATCGTGAGCTACTTCTTTTGCTGTGGAGCACCCCATCGGGAACAACTTTGGCTTATCAAATCACGGGAATGGGGTTTCTTGTTTGCGGCCTGTTCTTAGGCCAGCCTGGTCGCTGGATTTCAGCATCTGGAGGCCTCATCGCTATTTGTTCTTTTAGTAGCATTGGACATATTGCCGGGCTGGACAGATTATTGCTTGAAATTACGTTAGCCACCCACCTAACCGCAATTGCATTTTGGCTGGGGGTTTTGAAACCACTTACAAAACTAAGTTCGTCACAAAAAACTTGGCCCGCAGCCGCAGACCTAGGCCAGCGCTTTGGTCTAGTGGCTGTTATTTTGGTCCCACTTGCGCTAACAGCTGGACTGTACATGAGCTTCATACTCGTTGGATCATTCAACGCACTGGTCAACACTAGTTATGGCCAAACGTTGATTTTGAAGTCAACATTAGTGTCGCTGCTGCTGGCGCTTGCCGCAGCGAACAAATTCAAGTTCGTTCCTGCATTGCGCCAAGGCAATCCACAAGCTGCAAAAAAACTTATCAGATCAATTAACGCTGAATGGGTTATAATTTTTTCCATCCTTGGAATTACCGCCATCCTGACGTCCAGCCTTACTCTACCAATGTGAGACGTTTGCCTACAGGGAGGTAATTGAACTAACCACTTTAAACCTACTTCGTTTTGTTTATGGTCACTCCATATATCAATAAAATTTAAACAAGGTGTTAAAATGGATTGGCATAATTTTATGAACGGGGTCAGCGCCGAAATAGCAACGCTCTCCAAAGAAATTCCGGAGACTGCTCGAGGATTTGGGGTGATGGGCGCTGCCGCAAAAAATTCCGGAGCGCTTGACGAAAAAACTAAAGAAATAATGGCTTTGGGGATTGCAGTAGCCACGCGCTGTGACAGCTGTATTGGCTTTCACATAAAGTCTCTTATCCGCCTAGGCCTTACGCGGGAGGAGCTTTGCGAGGCATTGGCCATGGCCACTTTTATGGGTGGCGGTCCCTCCTATGCCTTCAGTGCAAAAGCCCTTTCTGCCTTTGATACTTTTTCAACGAAAAATTAAATCTAAAGAGGTTAAGCTTTAATCAGCTTTATAAAATCCTACCGTGTCACCGCTGGTCGTGACGCCAAGACCGTTGAGTAACCGGTTTACATAATTAAAATATCCAACAATTTGGTTGAGCTCTAAAATCTCGCCGTCCCCAGCACCAACTTCTTTTAATGCGAGAACATCTTCGTGAACCATGTCACTCGGCCGCAGTGTCAGCTTTTCAGCATAGCGCAGCATTTCGAGCTCGATCCCTTCAAACATATCTTGAGGGGCCCGGCACCAAAGAGCCTTTTCAATTAACGCTGATTTTTTGATATCATCAATCAAATGAGCGGCATTTTTCCAATGGTTTTCCAATGAATAAGCGCAGTCGTTTAAGATAGAAACATAGCTGCTTATAGTCTCTTGAAACCACATTGGGATTATATTTGCATCATCATGCAGGGCTGCACGATATAAAGTCACGTGACCTTTCATCGTATTTGGCCGCAGTGAATGAACTCTCATGACATTGTCCACTGTGCCATGTGGCGTTCGTGCAAGATCCAAGACCTCCTTTAGTTCTTTCGAGGCCTCTTCATCTGAAATCATATCTATCCAAGCAGCCATTATTAATTTCCTTATCCACGTTCATCAGATTGTAAACGACGCTCAAGCCAGCGTACGCCGGCCGACACAACTAAAATTAGAACTAAGTATTCTAAAACCAGGACTGTATATATTTCCAGCGGTCTATATTCAGTCACAACCAACTCATTAGCTTTTCTGGTTAGCTCCTGCATTCCAATAATAGAAACCAGTGATGACATTTTCAGCATGTATACAAGTTGGTTCCCCAATGCGGGTAAAATCCTACGTATCGCCTGAGGCAAAATAACAAAACGCATCGTATCTCGGTAGTTCAAGGAAACAGAATGAGAGGCCTCGTATTGCCCTTTGTCTATCGATTGAATGCCACCCCTGAAAATCTCTGCCTGAAACGCACTGTCCGATAAAGCCAATGCAATAACGCCGGCCCAAAATACAGTTACGTCCAGTCCTGTAATTGGCGGCAATCCGTAGTAAACCCATAGGATTAAGACAAGGATCGGTACAGATCTTACTAATTCGACGTAAACTCTATTAAAATTGCGAAGCCATGGGTTTTTAGACAACCCTGGCAAGGCCACCAGCAAACCCAAAACGACAGAAATTAAAATAGAAGTGAAGGAAAGTAGAAGCGTAAAGTAGTAACCTGACAACAAAAACTTTAAATTAATTAAACCTGATCTGTTATATGGGTTTACCACATACCATCCCCAGTCATCTGAACATCCAGGCAAGAACGCTATGGCCAAAAACAGAATTAGAAGTTTTTTCATGATGATCTCTAATGTTGGAGAATTTGTTTTAAAAAGGTTTTACATCGTTGCGTATTTGGCGCGTCAAAAAACTTACTTGGTGGAGCCATTTCAACTATTTTACCCTCATCCATGAAGACCATTTTATCCGCAACGCGTCGCGCAAATCCCATCTCATGGGTAACACAGATCATTGTCATGCCAGTTTCTGCCAAGCCAATCATCACGTCTAAGACTTCACTAATCATCTCAGGGTCAAGTGCAGACGTAGGCTCATCAAATAACAAAATCTTTGGCTCCATACACAGCGAGCGGGCAATTGCGACCCGCTGCTGTTGGCCTCCAGATAATTGCCGAGGGTATTTCTGCGCCTGTTCGGGAATTTTAACACGCTCGAGATAGGTCATTGCAAGTTTATTTGCTTGCTCTCGAGAAAGATTTTTTGACCGAATTGGTCCTAAGGTAATATTGTCCAAAACTGTTAAATGTGGGAACAGATTGAATTGTTGAAATACCATTCCAACCCTAGACCTAATCTGCTGCAAAGAAGCTCCCCTCTCAGCAAGAGTAATCCCATCAACTATTATCGATCCAGATTCGTGGCGCTCAAGTCCATTAATACAACGTATCAAAGTTGATTTACCTGACCCCGAAGGACCACAAATAACAACACGCTCGCCTGCCTTTACACTGAGGGATACATCCTTGAGCGCCTCGAACTCACCAAATCTTTTAAAGATATTTTTGATCTGAATATCATCTTTAATTACAGTTTTGGCCATTTTAGCTCCTAATGTTGGGCCAACCAAACAACGCACAGCCGATAAAGGCAAGAATAGGATGGACTGAATATTTAAAAAAGTGCTTTCTAATACCTGATGCAGTCTGTAAAGCTCACTCATTATCAAAGTTAATTTAAACTGGGGAGCAAACTATGAAAATATTTAATGTAATCGCCACCGCCACCTTGCTGGCGATGGCAGGTCTGCATGCGCAAGCTGGCGCTTTGCAAGAGATTTTAAGTGGAGGTGTCCTAAAAGTCGGCACCACCGGTGATTGGAACCCGATGACCATGAAGGATCCTGAAACTAATACCTACACTGGATATGATATCGATGTCATGACCGAATTGGCAGCTGATATGGATGTGGAATTAGAATTTGTGCCAACCGAATGGAAAACGCTAGTAGCTGGTGTTACCTCTGGTAAGTACCACATGACAGGTTCCGCATCGGTTTCTGCAGGGCGCGCTAAAGCCACTGGATATTCAGATAGTTATTTTTCCTTAGCAACGGTACCTCTGACATTAAAGTCAAACGCCAATAAATATAAGGATTGGGATGACCTAAACAAACCAGGCGTAAGGGTGGCAGCCACACTAGGCACAACTCAGGAAAAACAGGTTAAAGAATATTTTCCCGATGCAGAACACGTTATAATAGAGCCACCAGCGGTTCCATTTCAGCAGGTTTTAAGTGGTCGTGCGGATGCACATATTACTTCGAACGTTGAAGCTAACAAACTAGTTGCGATACACTCTGACTTAATGATCGTACCAGTGTCGGCTCCAAAATCTCCGACACCGATCGCCATATTATTACCACAGGCCGATCAAGTTTGGATTAACTACGTTAATACTTGGATTAAACTCAAGACAGAACGTGGCTTCTTTGAAAAGCTCGATGCAAAATGGAAGCTTAATTAAATCAATTAAAAGCATGCACCCAAGGTGCATGCTTTTTAAAGTCTAGTCCGCTGTTGGTTTCAGCAAGCTTTGAACTTTAACCGAGTGGAACGTTGATGGAATTACTACATTCTTCCTGGTTAGAAATAGAAGATTATTTAAAATTCTCTGATGGGATTATCATCCCTACAGGTTCCATTGAGCAACATGGACCAATAGGACTAATTGGAACAGACACTCTCTGTTCTAATGACATCGCTACTGAAGCAGCAAAGAAAATAAACGCATTAGTCGCACCAGCTCTGGCTTATGCCCCCGCGGAGTTCAATATGGCGTTTGCGGGTACGGCATCCATTTCAATCAGCGTCTATCGTAATTTTTGTGCTGAAGTATTTCGATCTTTCGAGCGACATGGATTTAAACATATTTATATTATTAATGGTCATGGAGCAAACCTAGAGCCACTTAGGGATGCCGCCGATAACTTAAAAAATGCATCTATCAGGATAAAAAGCTGGTGGGACTTCAGTCGCGTTGCCGAGTTGCGTAGTCAGTTTTATGGTTCTTGGGAGGGCATGCATGCCACTCCCTCCGAAATTGCTATAACACAGACAAAGCATCGAAATTTGAAAGCAGATCTCGCTAAAGAGCCACCAAAGAAACTCACTCCAGAATTTATTAAATCTCACGCTGGTGACAAACATGGCCCGGCCAAAGAGCACAGATCACAATTCCCAGACGGACGCGTTGGGTCGCACTCAGCACTGGCCAGGCCAGAGCAAGGAACACAACTAAAGCAAGCAGCGGTAGATGCGCTCTGTATAGATTACAAAGCCTTTCTTGTTTCTTAAATTCCGATCCGACGGTCAGGATCTGCAAAAGCCCTATTTAAGTCCTGAAATTCTTCTAGCAGGTCGGCACCACCAGGTGCGCGTTCAGGATACAAGATACCATTTTCCCAAAGGGAGACACCATCAGCTTTTACCGTAGGATCTACAACATTCCAGCAGACTTCTCCCGGCGCATATGCTCCACAACTGTGCATGTGCAAAAGACGCGGGTTACCAAAAGCACTCCCACTCCAAGTCTCAAAATTTTCAATTGCTGGTTTATCGAAGAAACATCCTGGATGAATGCCAAGATGCCAAGAGTGGACAAAATTACGTTCAATAGAAAATTTATTTGAAATGAAATCTAGATGCGCATTAGCTTTTCTCTCATCGTCCCTTGATCCCTCAAATGACAAAAGTTTATTGCCTTCAAAGTAAACAAGAAGTGGACTGTCAAAAGTAATGCCATATGGAGCATAGTATTTTGAGCCTGTACCAACTAAAAAGCCAGGCAGTGCGCAACACCCCGAAAAACTTTTAGCTGGGGCTGGCGTGTTCACTAGCATTGGAAAACGGCACAAATTAGCATCTCCCCCGTCTGGTGAGCTTTGGATCGAACCGCTAAACGAAGTCCCAGCTGGACAGCTCACTTCAAGCAACTCAGCAGAAAAAATTACGCTGTCAATCAAACCTTTAAGGCGCACCATGGCCTCATGCTGAACTGACCCAAAAGGGGACGCTAGGCTGTCACCAGTTAACGCATATGAGATAATTGTTCTTTTATCCGCTTTGAAGCTTGAAAAACGCATTTGATCAGCCGCACGGGCCAAAAAGATAGTTACATCGGCATCCTCCATAGCTTGATCTAGGCCTGGCGGTAAGATTGCTATGTAAGGGTCAAACTCGAGCTCGCATAGTGTTACTGAAAGCCCAAGGCTCAGGGCACAGTTATGGACGTCATCAATAATAGACTGGTCGTAATACCCAAGGCTTGCAGCTTCAAAACATATAAGTAGGTTCTCACCAGATACCGCTTCACCACAGTTGGCTAACAAGTTTCGAGCACCTGCCAATCTTACAGCAGGGTCTATTTGTTTGGTCATTTCGACTTTTTCCTATATGCAAAAGCTTTCTCAAACCTCCAAGTTAGGTACTCGCCACAAGTCGTCGCTGTTTCTTTTGCTACGTGGTGATTACCAAAAACATCTTTTGCATCAATTACAGTTTCAGGGTTTGGATCAAAGGCCAGGACAATCGACAACCGCTTTTTACCAGAACTATTAACCACGCGATGTGGCGTTGACTTATAGGCGCCATCTGTCCAGCGAGACAGAAGATCCGCTACATTAACGATCAGTGTTCCCTCAATAGGTGGAGCTTGGATCCAATCCCCACTTGCATCCTCAACCTGAAGCCCCCCAACACTATCTTGGCATAAGACCGTGAGCACACCAAAATCAGTGTGTGGGCCCACCCCAAATTGTGAAGATCCCAAATCTGCAGGTTGCGCAGGGTAGTAAACGTACGAAGCACGGCTCAGTGGACGCGACGCAGTTTTCAGAAAAAAATCTTCCTCCAGATTTAATCCCAGAGCAAACCCTCGCATCAAATGATGTGCAACTTTGTGTGCGTGTTGGAAATATGACATCGCTTGCTGGCTCATATGAGGCAGCTCTGCTGGCCAAATATTTTTACCGCGCAAATCATGATCTGTGAGAGCCTGGTCATCATCATCTTCATGACCCCAAATAAAACTCTCTTTCAGGTCAGCCTTTGCGCCATCCTTCATTTTAGCACCACCCTGTCCCAGCCAACCTCGATGCTTGGGTGTTACTTTTACCGCAGATTTTAGAGCCTCTGTTTGGCCAAAAAATTCATATGCCCCAGCACGGGCGCTATCAATTACCTCTTCAGGAATTCCGTGGCCTTTAATATAAATAAAACCCAGTTTTTGACTAGCCTCATGCAGTAATTTAGCAACGCCTTTTGGGTCACTCCCATCACGCAGGGGTTGAATATCCACTACAGGAATGAGACTTTGATCAAGAATTTTGGCTTCAGCATATGACATTTAATAACCCTCAATCTTCAATTATGTTTTCGCTAGAACTTAATTAAAACAACTTCTATTTTGCAGATCAGAAAAGTAAAGTTCCATACACTTTCTTGCAAGTATCAAATGCAATTAGTTTTTTTATAAGTTAGTAAAATATCATCCTCATCAGTAGTAGCTTCATAAACACCTCGTGCAATTGCACGACTCAAACAGACTGCAGAGGCTACCCCAATATCACGAAATGTTTCGTGGTCAATTTCACCTTTTTTAGTGGATAGGGCAAAAACTAAGTCACCGTCATAAAGAGTATGAGACGGAACAATTGCCCTTACCATCCCATCATGAGCCGCGACGGCCATTCGATAACATTGTGTTTTACTCAATGGTGCGTCAGTCGCCACTATTGCAATGGTGGTATTCGAAATTTGATCACTATGCACTTTCATGGCCTTGTTTTTTGGGCTGTGTTTTATGTCAAAAGGACCTGGACTTGAATCAATTCCTGCACCCCCAAATTCATTTTCAAATTCAAATGGTGCAGCCCAGAAATGTTTGCCCCCAGAAGTTGTAACACTTCCAAATGGGTTTACTACAACCAGCGCTCCTACTGTATACCCATTTTCTAACTTAAGAGAAACTGATCCCAAACCGCCCTTTTGCATAGCTGCTAGAGCTCCAGCACCCGCTCCGACCGTTCCAACTTCAAAATCTTTAGACCGACTATTAAATGCCTCCAAGCCAAGTGCTCGGTAAGGGTTTTCAGTCCAATCTTTTTTTCCACCATTAATCAAATCAAAGATAATTGCACCTGGTACAATAGGGACACGCATTGCCCCTACTGGGAAGCCACGCCCAGATTTCCTGAGCCCATCCATTACTCCAGAACATGCATCAAGGCCAAATGCTGAGCCACCAGACAAGACCAGCGCATCAATGTCTTCCATTGATTTATCTGGCGCTAAAAGATCAGTCTCTTTTGTACCAGGGGCTCCACCCATGACAAGCACGCTAGCGGTAAATGGTACATCTCCCACCAGTACAGTAGTACCAGTCTTGATATTTTCATCACTGGAGTTACCAACCTTTAGGCCAGAAATATCTGTTATTAAGTTTTTTGGACCAGGTTTAGATACAGCGGCCACCGTCAACCTCCAGCGCTACCCCAGTTATCATGCTGGCCTCATCAGAACACAAAAAACACGCAGCATTTCCCATATCCTCTGGTGTAGAAAACCGACCAATTGGGATTGTTGAAAGAAATTTCGCACGGATTTCTGGAGTGTCTTCGCCCATGAATGATTTTAGAAGTGGTGTCTCACCTGCAACTGGATTGATCGCATTTACACGAATGCCCGAAGGCGCAAGTTCTACGGCCATGCCCTTGGTTGCGGTAATCATCCACCCCTTGGATGCATTGTACCAGGTTAATCGTGGTCTTGGCGAAACCCCACCAGTTGATGCAACGTTTAAAATTACACCACTGCCGCGCTCTTTAAAATGAGTAATAAATGCCTGGGCGGTCAGATATACAGACTTTATGTTAACGCCGTAAACCTTTTCAAAGTCATCCATGGTTACGTTTTCCATCTCATTTGGCATATGGGTGGCGCCAGCATTATTAACCAAAATATCAAGATGCCCAAATTCGTTAAGTGCAGTGTTTTTCATAGCCAAAACACTGCCTGGATCCGCGACGTTACAACGTTGCGCAACGCCTCCAATCTCAGCAGCAATAACCTGTGCACCCTCAAAGTTGAGGTCAGCAACCATAACCTTCGCCCCCTCAGCTGCAAATTTTCGAGAAATTCCAGCGCCAAAGCCAGATGCAGCGCCTGTCACAATTGCAGTTTTACCTTGAAGCCTCATAAAATTACCCATGCCATGCTGCTACTGTTTTCAGAG
>JGI20160J14292_10002756_pt1 | contig 13775 bp, 10 predicted proteins | sample COG_10_FD_14292 | JGI IMG/M metagenome (IMG submission 14292) | reverse complement strand
CCGCCTTCATACCCGACGCCGACTTGTTAGCTTGCCCACACATCTATTTAAATTCAGGAAAAAACGGGTTGTGCGCTTGTTCATTAGCAACAGTGGTCATAGGCCCATGGCCAGGGCAGAGGATCGTAGCCTCTGGGAGCGACAAAATCTGCTCACGATTATTCTCCAGCGCTTGAACATAGTACTCGGGAGCACCCCCTTGAGATAAGCAGAAAATTGAGTCTCCAACAATCGCGATTGGCTCAGCTAGGCCTTCGATCACATAAGTCATTCCACCCACCGAATGCCCATTGGTCAGCCGCGCCTGTACTTCGAATCCGTCAAATTCTAACCAATCACCATGCTCAAGCAAATCCGCCCCACTGTATGGCTCGAGCTTAGGAGCAAACGCAATGCCACCTTCGATATGACTCAGCAACTCATCATACGCGTCAATATGATCACGATGCACATGCGTGACCACTAGGGCCTGCAACTCTAAGTTCAGTGCTTTCACGTCGGCCAGTAATGCATCCACATTTGCCCCCGTATCAAACGCCACCGCCACCTTGGTGTGCGGACTCCACACCAGAAAGCTATTCACCGTCATCGCTTCGTAGCCAGTCACAGGAAAGGGTGTGTTATAGCAACGCAGCCCTTCCAGTTTGATTAGTTCAGGTTGCCACGCGCGATTTGCCATCGAAACCAGTGCGTCAGCATCTAAGGCAAGCACTGGAGCGACAGCACGCAAGCTGGCTTCATCTAATTCAGCATTCAGCAATGCCGCAACAGCTGCCACAGGTAGGCCAGCCTTCTGCGCAAGTGCCTGCTTACCGAGGCCCAGCCCAGTGGCAGCTTTCATTAGAACGTCTTCAAAATCATCTTCAATGCGTATACTCATAATCACTTAGCTGACTTAAAAATACACGCGACCTCAAGCACTGATGAACTACCAGTCAAAAAAGCTACCCTTATCTGCCATTCTTCAGGTCGTATACTGTTAGAAAAAGCCGAACCACTTCTTACGCTTCGGCACCACTGCCCCGACTAGCTCTGGAATCGGAGCCTTGACCTCTTCTACCACATCACACGGGGTCTCAATAACTGCCTCACAAAAAAGTGCCTTCATCTCGATCACGAATTCAATTCCCTGTCCATCTGCTAGCCGATGGTCAGCCGCCACCAAATGCACTCGCATCGCAGGATTATCCATAATCGCACGAGCATCGACAAGATTAGAAGCAGGATAAACGGTATTGTGCTGCTCCAACTGAGCCACGCCTATCTCACGCAACTCTCGATCGTCCTCAATAAATGGTATATTCATATCATGCTTATGCTAATTGATTAAATTAATGACAGGTCATAAATGGTTAACAACGACTCGATGGTTATTCTGTTAATTAAATTCACAATCCAGAGCTTGCATTACGAAAAATCACCGCCATAAAAGCCCCATTCTCTAAATAAGCCCAGATGGCGGAATTGGCAGACGCGCTAGACTCAAAATCTTGTGCCTTCGGGCGTCCGGGTTCGACCCCCGGTCTGGGTATTCTTTAAAGCCTCGTTTTCGAACGGGGCTTTTTGGTGTCGATTCATCCCAGAATCAGAAAGACACACATTCACTGAGAGAAAAAAGTATATACGTAATGATTGAAATGACTTTACCGATGCCTTCTACTCTTTTGCAGTGAAGGCGGCAACCGACGTCGACTCACTCTACGCGTCAGCATTGAGGATCGTATGCACGCGGTCTGCCAAATTATCAGCAGTATATGGCTTCGCTAGGAAGTGCTCCACACCACAGGATTTAATCTGTTGAATTTTCTCCCGCTGTTTATGGCCGCTGGAAACAAGAACCTTCACTTCCGGATTCAGCTTCAGCAACGCACGGCACAATGAGGGGCCATCCATAAATGGCATCTCGACATTGGTAACCACCATGTCGATATCATTGATGCGACTAGCGTAAACAGCCAAGGCTTCGGTGCCATCTTGAACGGTAATCACGTCGTAGCCTCGGTCTTCAAGAGTCTTCTTAATCGTTTCACGAATAAAGAATTCATCATCAGCGACAAGGACCAGCATACCGTTACCCTCTTTTCTGGAAACGAACGCAGGTGCGGAACCAGTAACCTTCTCTACCCCAATCTCAGCCGGAAGGAAAATGCTCAATGTCGTGCCAAGACCATGTTCACTCTCCAAGACCATGAATCCTTTATGGCCCTTTACGATCGCTTGAGAGTTCGCCAATCCAAAGCCGTAACCTTGCTTCGGCTCTTTGGTGGTAAAGAACGGCTCGGCTACGCGCTTAATCAAACGCTCTTCGATCCCATGGCCGTTATCCGTAAAGACAAAAGTGACATAAGCACCGGCCTTCGCCTCAGGTGCTAGATTTTCAAAATTTGCATCGAACAAGCGATTACCCACTTTGACCTCAAGCGCTCCGCCCTCGGGCATCGCCTCGCAGGCATTTTGCATCGCATGCTGGAAAACTTCTGAAATTTCAGCCATTTCACCACGGCACTCCCACAGATCTTCGACCACATTAATTTTCAAACTGACTTCCGACGGAATCACCTGCTCGCCCAAACGCTTCAACGAACGCTCAATCTGGGCCTTGCGGATAATATCATGCCCACCCCCCTTGCCGCGTTCGAACGACAACAGATCGGCAATCAAAACGGCTCCCTTATTCGCACATTTTTCAATCATCGATACCATGTTACGCGACTTTTCATCTTCAAGGGAACGCTTCAGCATCGCAGCGGAAAGCATAATTGGAGCGAGCGCATTATTCAACTCATGCGCGACCCCGCCTGCCAAAATACTAGATGAGCGCACATGGTGCGCACGCTCGTCGGCGTCTTCTTGCTTCTTCAACTCAGTGACATTGGTATTATAACAAACCACAGCGACTGGCTCCCCCGCATCATCACGAAAAAGCTGTTGCCGAGATTGAATATAATACTCATCGCCATTGCGATCGATCTGACGCAACTCACCAGACCAGCAGCCTTTATCCCGCAGTTCGTGAACCGCCTCTTCNCGCTCACTGGACACCAGATAAAAAATACGCGCCACTGGACGGCCTTTAATTTCATCAACTGACCATCCATACAGGGCTTCCGCTGCTTGATTCCAATAAAGCACCTGATTTTCCAAATTATGAACCACGACCGCATCAGGTGACGCACCTACAAGAGCTTCAAATGATATAGGCATCGTAAAGTTAGAATCGCTCATGAAATAAAAAGTTAGATGCTTTTGTGCCTGAGGGACTTGCAGCTGGCAATGGCATATTTAATGGAATCGATCATAAATTAAAAAATAGGGGTCACTTCCAGTTTCTGCCCAGGATCTAAAGTATGACGCCCGTTACGATCCGGATCTTCATCATTGCGATAGATTTGAAGTTCAACTGGGCCAGCCAAATCCGCCGGAGCCACCCAGCGCCACTTACCGATCTCCTCAAAGTCCATCGGCAAACCGATCTGCCAACTCAGGCCACCAGCACTGCCACGCAGAAAGGGCTTATTGCCGATGCCAATCAAAATGCTCGCGGTGAAAACTGCGTCGTTAGCCTTCGTACGAGGCTGACGAATAGCCGCGGGCTCGACCTCGCCAAACAAATCAACTGGCGCATCTGCCTCTGACGCTTCTGTCTCCTGCAACTCATCATTTTTAATCAAATCCGCTCCGATTGGAAANTCGCTCTCTTTAGGCACCTCCTCAATCGCCTCAGACGCATCAATCGGATCGTGTTCAACCGCCAGCTCTTGGGTCTCTGTGACTTCAAGTACTGACTCTTTTGGCGCGGCCACTTGAGGAATCGGTTCCTCTGGCATCTCTGTCGTTTCAGTCAACTCGGGCCCAGACTTTGCTAATTTGCTCTTCGAATCGATAATGCGGCTCACTGCCGACGAAGCTGAATCCTGCTTTTCCTCAATCGCACGTTGCAATAGCCCAGAATCCGCCTTGCTGCGTCGCGATCGCGGCGCTCGNGCGGGCGCCGGCGCTTCAGCAACTGCCGCGGCCGCTTCAATCGCAGCCTGAGCACTTTCTTCCAAAACGAGCAGACGCGATTCAATCGCTGCAACTTGTTGAGAAAGTGTAGCCGAGGCCTGCGACGCTTGATTCAACTTTTGATCGACGGCAGACGCCAAGAGTTCACAACGCTGATCCACCGAACCAGAGCCGGACTCCAATTTATTGAGTCGTTCGTGGCATTGCAGCAACCCGGCTTCGGCCTTCGGCCAATGCTTTTTTAGTAGGCGGAGCTCCGATGCCCTGTCGTCTTTCTCTTCGCGGACTCGCATCGAATACTCGACCACATAGGGTAGCCCGAAAATCACGGCTCCCAAGGCCACCGCAATCACACAAGAAATGACCTGCATATCGGTGAGCTGCCATTTGCCTAAAATGGCAATTGCTAGCGCGGTCACCACAAGCAGCGCGTCCCCTAAATAAAAGGGCCATTTCGAAAGAGTGAGTGGGGCTTCGTCGTCCGGTTGCATGCTTTCAGCGTGAATAGATTAAATATTAGATCAAAGCGACTCTAGCCACGCGATCAACCTTCTTTTCTACCACAATATACGCTCAAATGAATTTCCAACTTCCTCATTGTTGGGGAAAAACAGCATATATTGAATCACTGCAGGATTAGGGAATCCCCATCAGAAATGAACCGACAACCACTTAAACAAAGACTTATCGCGGACGCTCCACAAAACCTGACTTACGATAGACTTTGCCCAGTGTTTTGTAAGCGCGCTTCTGCGCCTCGCCAGCTCCTGCTTTCAATACTGACTCCAAATAGCTTTTATCCTTAATTAGCTCGTTATAACGAGCCTGCACCGGTTCCAAGGCAGCGACCACCACATCGGCCACCTCCTGTTTCAGGACGCCGTAGCCTTTACCCATGAAAGACGCTTCGAGATCGGCAGTCGAACGACCACTAATTGCAGAATGAATTTGCAGCAGATTCGTTACTCCGGGCTTATCATCACGGGCCACGATTTCATTACCTGAATCTGTCACCGAACTCATGATCTTCTTACGCAGCACATCCGGCTTATCCAAAATATAGAGGGTCGCATTTTGATTCTCATCACTTTTCGACATCTTGCGCTCTGGATCTTGCAGCGACATGATGCGTGCGCCCGTCTTCGGAATAAAAGGTTTCGGAATCGTGAATGTCTCTGAATAGGTATGGTTAAAGCGCTGCGCCAAATCACGGCAAAGCTCCAAGTGCTGCTTTTGGTCGCTACCGACCGGCACTGAATCTGCATTATAAAGCAAAATATCGGCCGCCATGAGCACCGGATACATTAACAGGCCTGCATTCAGCGACGCACCTTGACGCGCTCCTTCGTTAGCAATCGAGGTCTCTTTATCTGAAACTTTAAAGCCGAGCTTCGCCGCCTTTTCCTTGAACTGAGTCATTCGCTGTAAGTCACCAATCGGCGTGATGCAGCTCAATAACCATGCCAATTCAGTATGCCCAATGATATGCGACTGAATGAAAATATTCGAACGCTCCGGATCGAGACCACAAGCGATGTATTGCGCCACGCAGGATAAGGTATTCTTGCGCAACTCAGCAGGCGTATACTTAACCGTAATCGCGTGCATATCCACCACACCAAAATAACATGTGTTTGCGTCAAGCAAGGTCGCCCAATTTGTAACGGCTCCTAAATAGTTGCCGAGAGTTAGGACTCCAGTCGGTTGGGCACATGTAAGGATGACTGGCTTTTCTTCGCTCATTAAACACCGATTGACGGCAACTGCTCAGCCCGTGTCAACCTTCCTTCTCTACAAACAACTCGGGTTCGGTATGCTGAGGATCGATTCAGTGACGGTGCCAATCACCGTCACTGCCAAGATTCGCGACTACTGCTTCGCCTTCGCCCATGAATCACGCAAGGCCACCGTACGGTTAAACACTGGCGCACTTGGCTTCGACAACTTGTTATCCACACAGAAATAACCAATGCGCTCGAACTGGCATTGCTCGCCCGCAGTCATCTCCATCAAGCTCGGCTCACAGAACGCAGTCACTTCTGTTGATGATTCTGGGTTCACATACTTAGTGAATGAAATCTCTTTATCCGCTTCTGGATGCTCTTCGGTAAATAAGCGGTCGAACATGCGAATCGGCGTCTTCACCGCGTGATCGGCGCTCACCCAGTGAATCACGCCCTTCACCTTGCGGTCTTCAGGTTGCTTATTAAGCGTGTCGTGATCGACCGTGCAGAGCAGTTTGCTAATCGTGCCATCGGCGTCTTTCTCGACGTCGTCACACTTAATAATGTAACTATTGCGTAAACGTACTTCGCCGCCCTTCTTAAGGCGAAAAAATTTGCGATTAGCCTCTTCCTTGAAGTCATCCTGCTCGATGAACAGGCGTCCTGAAAATGGGATCTTACGTGTGCCAGCCGATTCATCTTCGGGATTGTTGACCCCATCGACTTCAACCACTTCACCTTTTGGCCAATTGGTAATCTCAATTTGGAGCGGATTGAATACCGCCATGCGGCGGATCGAGGTGCTGTTGAGCTCGGCACGTACCGCATGTTCGAGCAGCGCTACATCACTGGTCGAATTGACCTTGGTAATGCCGACGGTATCACAAAATTTACGAATCGCCGCCGCTGGATAACCACGGCGCCGCATCCCAGAGAGTGTCGGCATGCGCGGATCATCCCAGCCATCTACAAAGTTACCCTCAACTAGCTCACGCAGCTTGCGCTTACTCACCACCGTGTAGGTCATGTTTAAACGCGAGAACTCGGTCTGCTTAGATGGGAAAATGTCGAGCTTTTCGATAAACCAATCATAGAGCGGACGGTGATCTTGGAACTCCAACGAGCAAAGCGAGTGTGTGATCTTTTCAAGCGAATCACTTTGGCCGTGGGTAAAATCATAGCTTGGATAGATGCACCATTTGTCGCCCACACGGTGATGGTGCATGCGTTTAGTACGATACATCACTGGGTCGCGCATATTCATGTTCGGATGCGTCATATCGATCTTGGCGCGCAGTACTTTCTCACCATCGGCAAACTCGCCCGCACGCATGCGTTTGAAGAGATCTATATTCTCTGCGATCGGACGCTCGCGAAAAGGGCTAGCACGGCCCGGCTGGGTAATCGAGCCACGGTAGTCACGCATCTCGTCAAAAGAAAGCTCCTCGACATACGCGTGTCCCTGCTCGATCAGCTTGATGGCCCACTCAAACAATTGCTCAAAATAATCACTGGCGAAGCAAATCTTCGCCCATTTAAAGCCTAACCATGCGATGTCTTCCTGAATAGCTTGGACGAACTCGTCGCTCTCCTTCTCAGGATTGGTATCGTCGAAGCGCAAGTTGCACTGACCACCGAATTCCTCAGCAATACTGAAATTCAGACACAGCGCTTTGGCGTGACCAATCTGCAAATAACCATTCGGCTCCGGCGGGAAGCGTGTTTGCACACGTCCATCGTGTTTTCCAGCTGCCACATCGGCAGCTACCATTTGGCGGATAAAATCGGTCGGCGTATCTTTGGCGTCTGACATAAGCGTTGAAGAAGATGTATCGTGTAAAATCTGCCAGACCAAAAGCGTCCGCAATTAAAAATTTAAGCAATGAAGGCCTTCAAACGAGCAAGCACACGCGCTTGCCCGAGCACTGCCAGCATCGGCAACAAATCCGGACCGCCGCCCTGCCCGCTCAATGCGTAGCGGAGCGCTGGGAAATATGCAAAGACCTTCGCGCCCTTAGATTCAGCATGCGCTTCCAAGCCAGCTTGCAAGGCATCCGCGGTGAATATTTCAATACCCTCGATCACTGGCACGATCTCAGCGAGAAGCTCCTTGGGATCGGCCTTCTTAGCAATCTTAGCGCCGGTCTTCTCGTCCATCACATATTCGTCGCAGAAGAAGTAGCGGCAGAACCCTGGCAACTCTTCCAGCGAACGTGCCTTGCCTTGGCAAAGTGATAGCACCGACTGAATGTAATCCTCATCCGCGTCCTCTTCAACCACACCCGCAGTGTGTAGGATTGGACGCGCCAAAAATGTAAAGGTCTCCACATTCATCTCACGTAAATATTCCGTATTGAGCGCAGACAGCTTTTTCTCATCGAAGCGAGAGTTACCCTTGTTGATTCCAGCAAAGTCGAACAGCTCAATGATCTCATCGATGTCCATTTTCTCGCGTTCGTCCTTCGGGTTCCAGCCGAGCAGCGAAATGTAGTTACGCACCGCATTGGCCAAAAAGCCGCGTGTTTCGTATTCTTCGATCAACGCGCCCTTGTCGCGCTTGCTCATTTTACCGGGACCCGACTCTTTGAGAATGAGCGGAATGTGCGCAAATACCGGCGGGGTCACACCGAAGGCATTAAACAACTCAACGTGCTTGCTAGTGTTCGACAAGTGATCCTCGCCGCGAATCACATGCGTGATGCCCATCGCGATATCATCGACCACGTTGACGAAGTGGAATACTGGATTGCCATCCTTACGCACGATCACGAAGTCCAATTCCTCAGCACGCTCGACCCGACCACGCACCGCATCGTCAATCACGACCGGCGCCGCACGCACTTTCTCGACTTCAGCCTTCTTAAAATCGTCGTATTCCGTGTAGCGCTCTCCTTCAAGCTTAAACCAAATCGCGCCGTCCTTCTCATAAGTGCGCCCAGCATCCTGCAACTTTTTCAAATATTCGTCGTAAATCGGCTGGCGTTGGCTCTGGAAATACGGGCCGTACGCACCACCAACTTCAGGCCCCTCATCCCAATCCATGCCCATCCAGCGCATCCCATCAAGCAAGACCTGCAGCGACTCGTCCGTATTTCGTTCCTTATCCGTATCCTCGATACGCAACACGAACGTACCCCCCGCATGGCGTGCATACAGCCAATTGAATAATGCAGTGCGGGCACTGCCAATGTGGAAAAATCCGGTAGGACTGGGAGCGAAACGAACGCGAACTTGTGACATAATAAGAAAATGAAGTGAATTTGTCGCAGTTAAAAAAATAACTGCGGCCCAAAGCAATCCACGCACTCAATAAACATGCCGAATCGAGTCAACGTTGATCAACGATTGTCACAAACTAAGCACTCCCAGTTGCGCAGTAACATTAATGACTCAAATGCAGCTTTAAAGTGAAACTTGGTCAATCTAGTGCGCTAACGATTCTGATACACCAGCATCGCTTTTGGCATTAGCTCATTGAGCTTACGAATACGCGTCGAGCTAGCGGGGTGTGTCGACAAGAACTCTGGCGGGGCGCCATTGCTCTGTGCGGCCATACGCTCCCAAAAAGGAATCGCAGTGCGTGGGTCGTAGCCAGCTTTGGCGGCATAGATCAGGCCGATCTCATCGGCCTCACTCTCATGAAAACGGCTAAATGGCAGCATCACGCCGAACGAGGCACCCGCACCATACGCCGCCATCAACAAGGCGCGCTGATCGCTATCCATATCAGAGGTACCAAACTGTAACACCAGCGCCCCACCCGCCGCTAGCAACTGCTGAGAGACGCGTTCATTCGCGTGGCCCGCCGCCACGTGCGCCACCTCATGGCCCATAACGATTGCCAGATCTGCATCCGTCTTGACTACTTTGAAAATACCCGTGTAGACCGCTACCTTGCCACCCGACATCGCAAAAGCATTGATCTGTTCATCATCCTCAAACACGACAAACTCCCACTGTGCATTGGGCATATCTGGACCCGCCACATAAGCGATCCGGTCCCCAACGCGGCGCACCATCGCATTATAAGTCGGGTCACGAGAAATCGGCGTCTTCTGCTTGAGTTGCCCAAACTGAGTGGCCGACATCGTAGCCAACTGACTCGAAGGCACCAAATGTAAAGCCGAACGCCCCGTCTGTGGCACCGTGGTGCAACCGGCAAACATCAGTAAAGCCCCACATAGAAGCGCGATCGAACAACAAGTCTTTTTCATAAATGCTGACATTGATGACTCTGATCGGATTAATCAATCCAAGTTCACGTTTAAACAAAAAAGGCCGAGCATTGCTGCTCGGCCTTCTGATTTATCAAATGGTATGTCGAGCCTAGTGCTTGAAATGGCGCTTACCGGTAAAGACCATGACCATGTCGCGCTCGTCGGCGGCGGCGATCACTTCATCGTCGCGCACAGAACCTCCGGGTTGAATCGCTCCTTTCGCTCCTGCTTCAGCGGCGGCGATCAGGCCGTCAGCAAATGGAAAGAACGCATCGGACGCGACCACTGAACCGTCGAGTGATAAACCTGCTTCGCCAGCTTTCCAGACTGCGATCTTGGAGCTATCAACGCGGGACATTTGCCCCGCACCTACGCCGAGGGTACGTTCGCAACCTGCATAAACGATGGCGTTGGACTTTACGTGCTTCACCACATTCCAACCGAAGATCATGGCGCGCATTTCTTCAGCAGTGGGTTGGCGCTTGGAAACGATCTTCCAGTCACTCGGGCGATCTGGCATCGTATCTCGATCCTGAATCAACACGCCGCCAACAACGGAACGCATCTCCTGCAAGGAATCCGCAGGCAATGTGCCTTTTACCGTCATCAGACGCAGATTCTTCTTCTTACCAAAGATTTCACGGGCAGCTGGTGTAAAGTCTGGAGCGATGATCACTTCGCAGAAAATCTTAGCGATAATCGCCGCGAGATCCGCATCCATAGTCTGATTGACCACGATGATGCCACCGAACGGTGCTTGTTGATCTGTGACAAATGCCTGCTCCCATGCTTCAACCAGGGTATCCGCACTAGCGACGCCGCAAGGATTGGTGTGCTTGAGAATCGCAACTGTCGGCTTTTGAAATTCGCCGATCAAATAAGTCGCCGCAGTAATATCGATAATATTGTTAAAGCTAAGCTCCTTGCCTTGCAGTTGCTCGAAGCAATCAAAGAAGCTGCCATAGAGAGCGGCCTTCTGATGCGGGTTCTCGCCGTAGCGAAGGCTCTTTACTTGAGGAAGCTGGATGTCCAACTCGGGCGGGATGCCAGAAATATCGCCAAGATTCGGCTCGTTAACCTGGCCTTCGAGGTATTTAGCAATTGCACCGTCATAAGCCGATGTGCGCTGAAATACCTTCAGGGCAAGTTCACGGCGCAAGTTGATGAGCGCAGCATCGTCGCCCATCGCAGCGAGCACGCGGTCGTAGTCGGCAGCATCGACAACAACAGAGACCGATGCATGATTTTTCGCTGCAGAGCGAAGCATCGATGGGCCACCGATGTCGATATTCTCGATCGCAAGTTCGAAGGTAACGTCTGGCTTAGCAACGGTTGCTTCGAACGGATACAGGTTGACCACTACCAGATCGATCATGTCGATACCGTGCTCGGCAGCAGCAGCCATGTGGTCTGGCTTGTCACGACGAGCGAGGAGACCACCGTGGATTTTCGGGTGCAGCGTCTTGACGCGGCCTTCCATCATTTCAGGGAAGCCAGTGTAATCACTGACTTCAGTGACCGGAATACCCTCTTTTTCAAGGAGCTTGGCAGTGCCGCCGGTCGAGAGCAGACGATAGCTATGCTGCTCGACGAGTGCTTTAGCGAAGGGCACGAGGCCGGATTTATCGCTGACAGAGAGAAGTGCGGTTCTTTGCATAAGTGGAGTGAGTTAACTTTATATAGAAAGTGAAGTGCGGCATTAAAACGGCTACTGATAGTGCGCCAAGTCTTGAATTCTGTTTAAGTGTAAATAACGTAGATACTAATGAATCAAAAAACCATCTCACCTAGCGAACTGCCACGACTCTTTATCAATCAGAGCACGGTCATCGACGTGCGCACGCCTGGCGAGTTCAACGCAGCCCATGTCAATGGGGCACAGCTTCAACCTCTGGACCAGCTTGATGCCACTTCATTTTGCGAGACGTATGGTACGGAAAATCCGGTCTATTTACTATGCCAAAGTGGCAAACGCGCCACTGTGGCAGCTGAAAGGCTAATTAGCGCAGGCCATAAGGACGTATTCGTGGTGGAAGGCGGCACTCTTGCGGCAATCGACGCAGGGCTCGATATTAATTATGGCAAGGGAGCCATTTCAATTGAGCGACAGGTTCGCATCGCAGCGGGACTGCTCGTGTTATGCGGCACGCTCGCAGGGGTATTTCTCCACTCCGCTTTTTTGATAGTGCCAGGCTTCGTCGGCGCAGGACTGGCCTTTGCGGGCATAACTAACACTTGCGGCATGGCAATGGTATTAGGTAAATGCCCTTGGAATCAATAGTTCGGCAGATATTAAAAATTTATGCAATCAACGTGAATTGATACAAAAAAATCACCTACGGATTAAAATTCGCTCGCGAAGCACTGAATTTCATTCATCTCTATTTGAGCGGTTGTCGTGACCACCCTGACTGTGACTAATGAAATCAAACTCTTCGCCAACCTCTGCATCAAGCAGGGTATCCTGAGCACGCAAGACTGCCAGAGACTAAGCCACACGCTGAAGGCAGATTCAGAACTATTGGACTTTGCTCAAACCATCCTAGAAGAAGGCCGCGAGGATGAATTCGAGCAAATACAAGCACTCCTCCATCAGGCGGAGGAAATGACGCGTGAAGGCAAAATTCCCGGCTCCAACCCTTTTAAACTTAGCGAGTCAACACCAGTAGATGCATCTGCCAAGGTACGGCCAAAAATCAAGCTGCCCTCGAAGAACAAAGACTCGTCTCAGCCTCAGCCTACAGAGAGTGCTGCACAGCCATCGATTACAGCATCGCCGCCAAAATCGCCACCGCGAGACCCCGACCTCCAATCACAAGCCACAGAACAGGCAATCGAAAACGTGATCGATGTAGACGAGGTCTATCCGACATGGCTTGAACCGTCGCGCCTTGAGGACATTAATGACAGCGAAGCGAAACAAGCACTCATCGCACTCCTGCTCATCGCCGCACACGAAGGAGCCAGCGATCTCCACATCTGCGCAGATAGTCGTATCTTTGTGCGCGAAAACCGTGCGGTCGCTTACAAATCTACAGGCATCGTTTCTGCAAAGGTCGCACGCGCACTGAATCTATCTATCCTGTCCGACGAACAAGCCAATTACTTTAACGACAAGAAAGATCTCGATTTCGCACTTCCTTTTAGTTCAGGCCAGCGCTTCCGCGTGAACCTGATGCAGCACAAAGAAGGCATTGCAGGCACCTACCGCATCGTTCCCGCAAAAACACCAAGCCTTGAAGAATTGGGCTTCCCGAACGCCGATCGGCTCAAAGAGCTACTAGCATTTCACAACGGTCTGATTCTCGTCACAGGTCCTGTCGGATCTGGCAAGACTACCACCTTAGCCGCCTTGATCGAAATATTAAATCAGACCCGTGAGGATCATATTATCACGGTTGAAGAACCGATTGAAGTGATTCAGCAATCCAATCTCTGCCAAATAACACAGCGAGGCGTTGGCTCACATACAAAGACGTATAAGAGCGCACTCAAAGGCGCGCTACGCCAAGACCCTGACATCATCATCATCGGCGAGATGCGCGACTTAGAAACGATCGAGATGGCGATCAGCGCTTCTGAAACTGGACACTTGGTGATCGCAACAATGCACACCAGTGATGCATCGACGACACTCAACCGTCTCCTCGATGTGTTCCCCCCAGCGCAGCAGACACAGATCAGATCGATGGTAGCCGAGAGTCTACGTGGAATTGTCTGCCAGCGACTAATGCCTAATAAAAAAGGCGGCCTTACTCTGGCAAGTGAACTACTTCTGCAAAATATGGCGGTTGCCACTTTGATTCGCGATGGAAAAATCCAAGCGCTG
>JGI20160J14292_10002745_pt1 | contig 13820 bp, 7 predicted proteins | sample COG_10_FD_14292 | JGI IMG/M metagenome (IMG submission 14292) | reverse complement strand
TTAGGACTTGTATCAATATCTTCACTTACAGTAGATTCTTCCGAAGGAATTTCCTCTTCTGGCCACTCATCTGCGGGCTCTACGTCCATTAAAGTAATATCTTTCACTTTTAAGCGTGTCAACTGATTTCCTTTGGCTTTATCTCCTTTTACATCTACAATCTCATTTAAGGCAACTATTTTGTCTTCTAAATCTTTGGTTTCTTTCAAACGCTTATTAAATGAAATTTTAACTTTTGGTTTGTAGTTAATTGCTACTAAAGAAAGTTCACAATCTTGGTCAATAAAACTATACATCTTAGTAGTTACCTCTACTAGGAATCTTTTAACAAAATATAGTTCTTTTTTAGGATTCCAATAAATACATGAAAGAGCTCTGTTAGGATGCCACTTTTCGATTAAGATAAGGTCGTCATCAAATTTGTTCGACAATTCAAAGCCACTTATTAAATACTTTCCAGATTTATAAACTGTAAGAATTTTATCATCTCCTTTAAAACTACCTAGAAGTTTTCCTCTCTGGTCGTTATTAAGCCTTAAGACAACTTCGTCCCACCAAATCTTTCTAGCAGCCAAAGTTGAACCACCTAATTCTCTCTGCTCTATTTTAGAAATAAAATGCTTGGTAACTAAATTTCCCTTGCTCCCTCTGCCCTTTATCATAAGTTCAGCAAAATCTATTTCTATTTTAAGTTTTTTTAATTTCGGTCGTGGTCTTAATTTGATTAATACTGTTTCTCTTCTTCCATTGGGATTAACAGAAAAATAATGGATTTTAGGATTATTAGCATTGCCAACAATATCGTATTCTCTGTCCCTAGTTATTGAACTAATAGCGAACCTTTTCATGTAGGAAGGGGCCATTTTACCAGCTTGATAAATTAAATGATAAATAGTTCTTTCATCTCCTTTTTTCCATACTGCAACGTGAAGTATACCTTTACCAACAAATTTCTTATCTGCAATTTTTGTTACAATTACTTTTCCATTATCAAAGAACAGAATAATATCGTCTAAATCCGAACATTCTTCAATAAATTCATCTTTTCTTAACGACCATCCTATAAAACCTTCCTCCCTATTAACATAAAGTTTTTTGTTGGAAACTATTACTTTACGGGCTGTAATATTATCGAATACTCTTATTTCTGTTTTTCTCTCTTTACCCTCACTGTATTTGTTCTTTACATCTTTGTAATATTCAATTGCAAATTCAGTAAGATTAGAAAGGTTTTTATTTACTTCTATTATTTGATCTTCAATTTTAAGTAAATTATCTTCAGCTTTGTCGCTATCAAATTTTGAAATTCTTTTAATTTTAATTTCTGTTAGCTTGACAATATCCTCTTCACTTACTTCTTTCTTAAGGTTTTTCAGAAAAGGCTTAAGACCCAGTTTAATAGCATTTAAAACACCTTCCCAGGTTTCTTCGTCTTCTATCTTTCTATATATTCTATTTTCTATAAAAATTCTTTCTAGTGAGAGCCAGTGCCATTGGTTTTGTAATTCTTGGAGTTTAATCTCCAATTCAAGTTTTAAAAGTTCTACAGTTCTGTCAACAGATTTTTTTAATATTTCAGAAACTCCAATAAAAATAGGCTTATTGCCTTCTATAACACAAGAATTTGGTGATATAGACATTTCACAATTGGTAAATGCAAATAATGCATCAATCATTTTATCCGGGGATACTCCAGATGGAAGGTGAATTATAATTTCTGCAACAGCAGATGTGTTATCTTCAATTTTTTTAATCTTAATTTTATTTTTTTCTGTAGCCTTGACTATAGAATCTATTAAAGTATCAGTTGTTGTTCCAAAAGGTATTTGGTTGATAACCAGCGTTTTGTTATCTATTTTTTTGATCCCTGCTCTGACCCTTACCTTACCACCTCTAATACCGTCATTGTACTGAGTAAAGTCTGCTAGACCACCATTTGGAAAATCTGGAAATAACTCTATTTTCTTTCCTTTTAAAACATTTATCGAAGCGTCTATTAGCTCTATAAAATTATGAGGGAGTATCTTACAAGCTAAACCTACTGCAATTCCTTCTGCACCATGGTTTAATAAAATTGGGAATTTAACAGGAAGATATTGGGGTTCTTTATTTCTCCCATCGTAAGAACTAAGCCATTTAGTAGTTTTATTATTATATAGGATATGATTTCCAAATTTAGTTACTCTAGCTTCTATATATCTTGGAGCAGCAGCGCCGTCCCCTGTTAATAAATTCCCCCAGTTTCCTTGACAATCAATTAATAAATCCTTTTGACCAATCTGAACCATTGCATCTCCAATAGATGCATCTCCATGAGGATGGTACTTCATTGTATTGCCAATAATATTTGCTACCTTATTGTATCTACCATCGTCTAATTCTTTCATAGAGTGAAGAATCCTTCTTTGTACAGGCTTTAAACCATCTTCAAGAGCTGGAACAGCTCGTTCTAAAATAACATAGGATGCGTAGTCTAAAAACCACTCCTTATACATTCCAGAGAGATAGGTAATATTATCTTTCTGGTTAGAATCTTCTGATATATTTAAATTTAACTCATCCATTTCATTGGTTTTCATCTACCAAGTAGTCTTCTTCGACTTTTAAATTATCAATAATAAAACCTTGACGTTCAGGAGTGTTTTTACCCATATAAAAAGTCAATATTTCCTCAATTGATTTAGACTTAGACATTAAAACAGGTTCTAACCTAATATCATCACCAATAAAGTATTTGAACTCATCTGGAGATATTTCACCAAGACCCTTAAACCTTGTTATTTCAGGGTTCTTTCCCAAAGAATTTATTGCTTCTTTTCTTTCTTCTTCATTGTAACAATACCTTGTTTCTTTCTTATTTCTGACTCTAAAAAGCGGTGTTTGTAAAATAAAGACATGATTTTTCTTAACTAAATCTGGGAAAAATCTTAAAAAGAAAGTAAGAAGCAGAAGTCTAATATGCATTCCATCAACATCGGCATCTGTGGCAATAATAATTTTATTATACCTTAAAGAATCCATGTCCTCTTCAATATTTAAAGCAGCTTGTATTAGATTGAACTCTTCATTCTCGTAAACCACTTTTTTAGAAAGCCCAAAAGAATTAAGCGGTTTTCCTCTTAAGCTAAATACAGCTTGGGTTTTAACATCTCTACATTTGGTGATGGAACCACTTGCAGAATCTCCTTCCGTTATGAAAATTGAGGTCTCCTCCCTCCTATCATTTTTAAAATCACTAAAGTGGATTTTACAATCTCTTAATTTTTTGTTGTGCAAACTAACTTTCTTTGCTCTCTCTCGAGCTAGTTTTCTTATTCCAGATAATTCTTTTCTTTCTTTTTCAGATTGCTTAATCTTAAATTCCATCTGTTGAACCACATCTGGATTTTTATGTAGAAAATTATCTAGCTTCTCTCTTAAAAAATCCATTACAAAACCTCTTACAGATTTACCATTAGGTTCAATTTCTGTAGAACCTAATTTTGTTTTTGTTTGGGATTCAAAAACAGGTTCTATTACTTTAATACTTACTGCAGCAACAATTCCCTGCCTAATATCTACAGGCTCGTATTTATTAAAAAAGTCTTTTATAACTTTAGCAATTGCCTCTCTAAATGCGCTTTGATGTGTACCTCCTTGTGTTGTGTGTTGTCCATTAACAAAAGATGAATAATCTTCTCCATATCCTCTAGAGTGGGTAAAAGCAACCTCAATATCATCTCCCTCTAAGTGTACAATTGGATATAACGGAGAACCATCCATATTGGATTCTAAAAGATCTTTTAAACCATTTTTTGAAATAAACTTATTGCCATTAAAATCTATCGTTAAATTTCTATTTAAATAACAATAGTTCCAGAACATTTTTTCCAAATAAGTATCTCTAAATTTGTAGTTTTTAAAAATATCTTTATCGGGCGAAAAAACAATTCTTGTTCCATTGTCTTGATCGTTTTCTCAAGAGACATATCATCGACCACCTCTCCTCTAGTGAAAGAAACTTTTTTTAATTCGCCATCTCTAATTGATTCAACTTGAAAGTCTGAAGAAAGAGCATTCACTGCTTTTGTACCAACACCATTAAGACCAACAGATTTTTTAAATGCTCTTGAATCGTATTTACCGCCAGTATTCATTTTAGAAACTACATCTTTTACTTTCCCTAAAGGAATTCCTCTCCCAAAATCTCTAACCTGAACAACATCATTATCAATCTTTACAGAAATTTTCTTTCCATTACCCATCACAAACTCATCGATAGAATTGTCTACAACTTCCTTTACCAAAACATAGATACCATCGTCTGAAGAAGAACCATCTCCTAACTTTCCAATATACATTCCAGGACGCATTCTAATATGCTCTTTCCAGTCTAAGGAACGTATATTTTCTTCAGTATATTGAACGTTATTATCAGCCATAATTTAGTACGATGACTAAAAATAGTTTTTTATAGAAAAAGAAGATTATTTAACAGAGTAACTTATCAACAGTTATTGTTGAATACCGAAAAAGTTTATAAAATCAACCTTTCAAAGAATATTTTATGACATCTTCCATCTTTTTAACATAGTTAAATGTAAGACCTTTAAGATATTCAGACTTAATGTCTTCTACATCTTTTTGGTTAGATGCCGGCAATAAAATAAACTTGATACCAGCTCTTTTAGCAGCTAATATTTTTTCTTTAATTCCTCCAACAGGCAAAACTTCCCCTCTTAGAGTAATTTCGCCAGTCATTGCCAAGTATTTTTTAACTTTTTTTCCAGTTATTGATGAGGCCAAAGCAGTAATCATAGTAACTCCAGCAGATGGACCATCTTTTGGAGTGGCACCTTCTGGAACATGAACATGAAAATTATTTTTATCAATTTCTTCTTGAGAAATCCCAAACTTCTCACCATTTGCTTTAATATATTCCAAGGCAATTACTGCAGATTCTTTCATAACATCCCCAAGGTTTCCAGTAAGGGTCAATTTACCTTTTCCTATAGTTTTTGAAGTTTCAATAAATAAAATATCTCCTCCAGTTCTAGTCCATGCAAGTCCTGTAACTACTCCAGGAATAATATGCTCAGAATATTTTCTAGGATCCATTCCTGGTCCTAAAAGCTTTAAAACATTTTCTTTAGTAATTACGGGGTTAAACTTTTCTTCAAATGCAATTTGTTTTGCTCTATTTCTTATAAGTTTTGCAATTTTTTTCTCTAGTCCTCTCACTCCACTTTCATTAGTGTAAGATGTAATAACATTTTCTAAAATACCTTGATTTAGTTTAACATCATCATTAGAAATTCCATGATCTGTAATAAGTTTTGGAATTAAATGCTTTTTAGCTATTTGTACTTTTTCTTCAATAGTATATCCATTTATTGGAATAATTTCCATTCTATCTCTTAATGCAGGCTGAATTGTTGATAAATCGTTTGCTGTAGCAATAAATAAAACCTTGGATAGATCGTATTCAATTTCAACAAAGTTATCTTGGAATGTATCATTTTGCTCGGGGTCTAAAACCTCTAAAAGTGCTGAAGATGGATCGCCGTGACCAGACTTTCCTACTTTGTCAATTTCGTCCAAAACAAAAACGGGGTTGGAAGTACCAACTTTTTTTAAATTATTAATTAGTTTTCCCGGCATAGCTCCTATATATGTTTTTCTGTGCCCTCTAATCTCAGATTCGTCATGCAATCCACCTAAGGACATTCTTACGTATTTTCTCCCTATTGCTTCTGCAATAGATTTTCCTAAAGAAGTTTTGCCAACCCCTGGAGGTCCGTAAAGACACAATATTGGAGATTTCATATCTCCTTTTAATTTAAGAACAGATAAATATTCTACAATTCTGTCTTTGACCTTTTCTAATCCAAAATGATCTCTATCCAAAACTTTCTGTACCTTATTAAGGTTGAACTTATCGTTGGTATAAACATCCCATGGAAGATCAATTAGCAACTGACAATAGTTGATTTGTACGCCATACTCTGCTCCAGAGGGATTCATTCTCTCTAATTTGTCTAATTCTTTATTAAAGGTTTTCTTCACATCAGTAGACCATTTTTTAGAAAGAGATTTTTCTCTTAACTCATTTATTTCTTGCTGAACAGGATTTTCACCAAGTTGGTTTTGAATTTCTTTCATCTGCTGGTGAAGTAAATATTCTTTTTGTTGTTGGTCTAAATCTGTTTTAACTCTAGATTGAATATCATTTTTCAATTCAAGCATCTGTAATTCTTTATTTAGATGCTTAAGTAATAGTTCTGCTCTGTCGTTAATATTTGGGACTTCCAGCATTTTTTGTTTTTCAACAACTTCGGCGTTCATATGAGAACTTATGAAATTAACCAAGAAATTAGGGCTTTCAATATTCTTTACTGCAAATGAAGCTTCAGAGGGAATACTAGGAGAGTTTTTAATAATATTAAGAGCCACATCTTTTAAAGAATCAAATAAGGCCTCAGACTCTTTAGAAACACTCTTCAAACTTTTCTCATCAAATTCTTCTATTGAAGCTATTAAATAAGGGTTGTCAGAAATTTCTTGAACTAACTTTAACCGTTTTTTTCCTTGAATAATGATGGTACTACTTCCATCTGGCATCTTCAACATTTTAACTATTTGTGCAACAGTTCCTACTGGATACAAATCTTTGTAACAAGGCTCTTCAACTTTAGAATCTTTTTGTGAAACTACACCTATAATTTTATTGCCCTTATTAGCATCCTGAATAAGCTTTATACTTTTATCTCTACCAAGAGTTATTGGGATAACAACACCAGGAAATAACACATTATTTCTAAGGGGAAGAATAGGTAATTTCTCAGGAACTTCTTCCAAATTCATTCTATCTTCATCTTCAGAAGATATTAGTGGAATAAATTCTGTTTCTCCATTTTCTAAATCACTAAACTCACTCCAATTTTTTTCTGCAAAAAAGTCACTCATTACTTTGTTTTTTAACATTTAATGACAATATGTCGTTGTTGGTGTAATTTTAAAAGATGAATAATTCTAAATAAAGGATTATTAGAACTAAATTAAGTACACCTATATTACTAGTTCAATTGGTGTGCCAAACTATATTATTACAATATTTATTTGAAAAAAGATTTATAGATGTCTATTGTTAGTTTGTCTAACTCAACCCCTCTTCTTTTCATTACAATATTGGCTAGTTCAATAGCTTTTTCAAATTTGTATGTTTCGAAAGCATCCCCACCGCCCCATGAATAAGAAGGAATAAATTTTGAAGGAAATCCGGATCCAAAAATATTAACAAAGGCACCAACTACAGTTCCTGTATTAAACATAGTATTAATCCCACATTTTGAATGGTCCCCAATAATTAAACCGCAGTACATGGTTCCTGTATTATCAAATTTTTCAGTATGGTAATTCCAAGATTTAACTTCGCTATAATTGTTTTTCAAGTTGGAGGAATTTGAGTCAGCTCCGAAATTACACCAATATCCAACTACACTATTTCCTAAAAAGCCATCATGTGCTTTATTTGAAAACCCTTGAAAAACTACATTACTTAACTCACCTCCAATTTTACAACTTGGACCAATAGTAGTTGGACCGTAAATTTTGGAACCCATTTTTATTACTGAATTTTCCATTATAACCAAAGGACCTCTTAAGTTACTGCCTTCCATTACTTCTGCTGATTTACTTATATAAATAGGACCATCATTGCTATTCAAAGTAGCTCCATTAATTATAGCACCATCTTCAATATATATATTATCACCAATAAATAAATTACCTGTTCCATAATTATTACTATGAGTATTTTCTTTTTGTATGAAATTTAAATCTCTATCAATTTCTAAAGCATTTAAAATGAAAATATCCATTGGTTTTTCAACCGATTGAATTTCTCCAGTATATTGAACTGTTCTATAGCTACTCAACTTAGAATCAAGTTCATCATTTTCTTCTGGCAATGGAGAGATAGCAAGTACCTTTCCACTTTTCATAATAATAGTATTCTCTTCAATAGAATCTAATGCATCAATAAAATCAAGAGAAGGAAATATAGATGCTGAAATTCCAATTTTGGCGGAATTTAGGTGGGAATTAAATTTTTGTCTTAAATAATCTTTGGTTCTTACTGCTACTTTACTATTAAGTGCCAAAGACCATTTTTCTTGGATGGTGAAAATTCCTATTCTTAAATCTGCAACAGGTCTAGTTAAAGTTAGGGGTTTTAACTTTTGATGGTGAACACCATCAAAAAGTACGTATTTTACAATTTCTGACATAGGACTATAAAAAAACCTTCACAAGAAGGTTAATTTATAAATATAAAGAATAATACTAAAGTATTATTTCTTTTGTTTGGAATATCTTGTTTTAAATTTATCAATTCTTCCTGCAGTATCAACCAATTGCATTTTTCCAGTAAAGAATGGATGAGATTTATGAGAAATCTCTAATTTTATTAATGGATATTCGTTACCATCTTCCCATTTCATGGTTTCACTGGTGGGTGCACAGCTTTTGCTTACAAAGGAATAGTCATTAGACATGTCCTTAAAAACAACTAGTCTATAATTTTCTGGATGTATATCTTTTTTCATTTTAAAGATTTATTGGCTGCAAATTTAATCTTTAAATTAAATTAACAAAAAATAATAAGACTAAAAATAAATTAAAGTTTTCTGAGTTGTATATATATTGCAAAAGATTATGAAAATTAAACATATAATATATTTAATAACAATATTTTCATCCCTTCAAATATTAAGCTGTAAAAAAAATAATTTACTTACCAGTTCTAATTTTAATATTGAGACTTCTTCAGACACCATTCTCTTTGATACACTTTTCACAACCATTGGATCAACTACCAAAAGATTTAAATGTTACAACCATAACTCAGGAACAATAAATATTAGTAACATATCTTTACAAAATGGAACGAATTCACCATTTAGAATAAATATTGATGGTGAATCTGGAGTAGATTTTAAGGATATTTCTATACTTGAAGGAGATAGTATTTTCATATTTGTAGAAGTAACTATTGATCCTAATGGTACTTCACTTCCTCTTGTGGTAGAAGATCAAATAATATTCGAAACCAATGGCAATTTCAATAAAGTAGTTCTAAATGCTTGGGGACAAGATGCTTATTTTCATGTAAATGAAATTGTTCAAGGTACATGGACTAACGATAAACCCCACGTAATTTACGGAGTAGCTGCTGTTGGTTACCCATCATTAGACTCAAATCTAACATTAACTATTGAACAAGGAACTAAAATACATGGACACTCAAATGCTGTACTCTATGTTTATAAAAGTACCTTAAACGTCAATGGGAATTTAAATAATCCAGTTGTTTTTCAACAAGATAGAACTGAGGATTATTTACTCTACTCTGCAGATTCAATAGCTGGACAATGGAGAGGTCTTTATTTTTCTAATGCTCTTAACTCTACCATAACGCATGCAGAAATTAAAAATGCAATAATTGGTATTCAAATAGATACTTTTTCCTTAAATAACTATGTATCTTTAAATAAAGTCAAAATACATAACTCACTGTATTCTAACATATTATCACAAGGGTCAAATTTATCTGCAACCAATTGTTTATTTGCCAATTCTAACAACTACTCAGCATTTTTAAGCATTGGTGGAGATATTAACTTTGAACATTGTACTTTTTCAAATTACAGTAGTGGATATAGAACAAGTCCAGCTTTTGTATTTAAAGATTATTACGAAAGTACCAACGGACAAATTATATTCAGACCATTTAATCAAGCCAACTTCACCAATTGTATAATAGATGGAAATTCAACAACAGACTTTGTATGCGACACATTGGGATTCGATATTTCTGGAATTCTTACTAATGTATTATTTGATCATTGCTCTTTAAAAACAGAAGATACAAAAGAAAATATTGTGTTGAATAATTGTCTATTTAATCCTAAAATACATTTCAAAAACACAGAGGAATGGAATTTTGAACTAACAGATTCCTCACAAATAATAGATATAGGCAAAAGTTCGAATATTTCTGATGACATAGAAAACAATTCACGATCTGTACCTAACGATTTGGGCTGTTACGAATACCAATAAATTACATATTTCTTCGATATTGACCACCCACATCAAATAATGCTTTGGTAATTTCACCAAGAGAACAATATTTACACGCTTCCATCAATTCTTCAAATATATTTTCTTGATTAATTGCTGAAGATTTCACCTTTTCAAGTGCTTTAATAGATAAGGACTTATTAAAATCATGAAAATCATTAAGCATTTTAATTTGATGTTCTTTTTCTTCATTAGTAGCTCTAATAACTTCCCCAGGAATAATGGTTGGAGAACCTTTAGAATTTAAAAAAGTATTAACTCCAATTATAGGAAATTCACCAGTATGCTTTAGCGTCTCGTAGTGAAGAGATTCTTCTTGTATTTTACTTCTTTGATACATAGTTTCCATTGCCCCAAGAACTCCTCCTCTTTCGTTGATTCTGTCAAATTCAATTAACACAGCTTCTTCTACCAAGTTTGTTAAATCGTCAATTATATAAGAACCTTGTAGTGGATTTTCGTTTTTAGCTAAGCCCAATTCTTTATTAATTATAAGCTGAATGGCCATAGCTCTTCTTACAGAGTCTTCTGTTGGTGTAGTTATTGCCTCATCATAGGCATTGGTATGTAATGAATTACAATTGTCATATATGGCATAAAGTGCCTGAAGAGTTGTTCTAATGTCATTAAAGTCTATTTCTTGAGCATGAAGTGATCTTCCAGAAGTTTGAATATGGTATTTTAACTTTTGTGCCCTTTCATCAGCACCATATTTAAATTTCATAGCTTTTGCCCAAATTCTTCTCGCTACTCTGCCAATTACTGCATATTCAGGATCAATGCCATTTGAGAAGAAAAAAGATAAGTTAGGTCCAAAGTCATCAATGGACATACCTCTAGATAAATAATATTCTACGTATGTAAACCCATTGGATAATGTAAATGCTAACTGTGTAATAGGATTTGCTCCTGCTTCTGCAATATGGTAACCAGAAATTGAAACAGAATAAAAATTTCTAACTTTTTTATTTATAAAGTATTCCTGTACATCTCCCATAAGTCTTAATGCAAACTCTGTAGAAAAAATACAGGTGTTTTGCGCTTGATCTTCTTTAAGAATATCCGCTTGAACCGTACCACGAACTTGGGATAGTGTGTTGTCTTTTATTTTATTATAAACTTCTTCAGGAAGAACTTGATCTCCTGTCACACCAAGCAACATTAAACCTAATCCATTGTTGCCTTTTGGTAAATCCCCTTGGTACTTAGGTATTGGATTTGTCCCATAAATCTTTTCAATTGTTTTTTTAACTTCATTTTCAAGATTATTCTTCTTGATGTACTTTTCACAATTTTGATCTATGGCAGCATTCATATAAAAACCTAGTAGCATTGGAGCAGGTCCATTGATAGTCATACTTACAGAAGTAGTGTTTGAAGAAAGATCAAACCCTGAGTATAACTTTTTTGCATCGTCCAAACAACATATCGAAACTCCAGCATTACCGATTTTACCAAAAATATCTGGTCTAAGTCCTGGATCATTTCCATATAGAGTAACCGAATCGAATGCAGTAGAAAGTCTTTTTGCAGGCATCTGAAAACTCAAATAATGAAATCTCTTATTGGTTCGTTCAGGACCTCCTTCACCGGCAAACATTCTGGTAGGGTCTTCTCCTTCTCTTTTAAAAGGAAATAAACCAGCTGTAAATGGAAATTTACCAGGCACATTTTCTTGATTGACCCATCTTATAATATCTCCCCAGGAAGTGAACTTTGGTAAAGCAACTTTTGGAATTTTTGAATTAGATAGAGATTTTGAATTTGTTGCAATTTTCAACTCTTTATCTCTAACATTAAATTTAAAAAACTCTTCGTTGTAAGATTGGTAAAAACTGTCCCATTCATCAATAGTTTTTTGATTTCTTGCATCAAAATCTAATTTAATTTGCTCAATTTTTTCCTCTAAAATTGATTTAACAGTATTGTTATTGTCTCTAGAGAATTCTTTTAAAGCTTTACAAAAGACATATAATTTATCAGCTAGTACTACTTGTTGATTTAATCTTTTATCAAATTCTCGATTATTTTCTGCAATTTCAGAAAGGTATCTTACTCTATTAGGAGGAATAATAAATACCTTTTCAGAAAGCTCTTTATTGGATTTAAAAGACGATGAAAAGTCAGTTTTTGAAGATTTATTAATTAAATCTATTAAGTGCTTATATAAGTTATTCATTCCAGGATCGTTGAATTGCGAAGCAATTGTCCCATAAACTGGAATATCTTCATCTTTTGCATCCCATAAGTTATGATTCCTTCTGTATTGCTTTTTTACATCTCTAATGGCGTCTAAAGATCCTCTTTTGTCAAATTTGTTAAGAGCAACAACATCTGCAAAATCTAACATATCTATTTTCTCCAACTGAGTTGCCGCACCAAATTCAGGAGTCATAACGTATAGAGATACATCACTGTGATCAAGAATTTCTGTATCTGATTGACCAATTCCAGAAGTTTCTAAAATAATTAAATCAAATTTTGAGTATTTCAATATATCTACAGCCTGTGATACATGCTTAGAAAGTGCTAAATTACTTTGTCTAGTTGCTAATGACCGCATATAAACTCTAGAGTTATTTATAGAATTCATTCTAATTCTGTCTCCTAATAAAGCACCACCGGTTTTTCTTTTTGAAGGGTCTACTGAAATAATAGCTAAATTTTTATTCTTAAAATCGTGTAAAAAACGTCTCACTAATTCATCTACTAAAGATGACTTTCCAGCTCCTCCAGTCCCAGTAATTCCTAAAACTGGAATATTAAATTTTTCAACTTTAGTTTTGATTTCATTAAGAATCTCTGAATTACTTTCACCAAAATTTTCTGCAGATGAAATAAGTTTACCAATCTCTAGATGATTTTTAGGCACTATTTTTTCAAGTACTTTAATTTTCTTTTCTCCAGTGATAAAATCACATCTTTTCACTAAGTCATTAATCATTCCCTGAAGTCCCATTTTCCTGCCATCGTCAGGATGGTAAATTTTTTCTATACCATAGTCTTCTAAAATTTTAATTTCCTCTGGTAAAATAGTACCACCTCCACCTCCAAATATTTTAATATGACTAGAACCTTTTTTAATAAGTAAGTCATACATAAATTTAAAATATTCATTGTGGCCACCTTGGTAAGATGTCATAGCAATTGCTTGTACATCTTCTTGAATCGCACAATTAACTACTTCTTCTACACTTCTGTCGTGTCCAAGGTGAATAACCTCACAGCCTGTAGATTGAATTATTCTTCTCATAATATTAATAGCAGCATCATGGCCATCAAAAAGAGAAGCAGCAGTAACTATTCTAATTTTATTCTTTGGTTGATAGGGAGTTAAATCCATTTAAATTAAATTAGCATAGAATTATTGTAATAATTGATAACGTATTTTCCACAAAATTAATCATTATTAGTCAAGTGTTTTTTTTATTATCCAAAATATTGTCTTTTTTGATAGATCCTTTCTTCTGGATTGTAGTTTTTTTATTAGCATCTCTACTTCACAAAAGAAAATACCTAAGAAGAAGATTCTTAACCTTGGGGCTATTATTTTTAATCCTATTTAGTAACCCTTTTATCTATAAGTTCATAAACGACTTATGGACTGTTAAGCATGTTGATTTAAAGGAAAAATACGATTATGGCATTCTTCTAGGTGGAATGATAGATATTGAATCTACGCCAGAAAATATTTTATT
>JGI20160J14292_10002736_pt1 | contig 13832 bp, 14 predicted proteins | sample COG_10_FD_14292 | JGI IMG/M metagenome (IMG submission 14292) | reverse complement strand
ATACTATCACAACCAATAGATGTTTGTAAAGTATCAATATAATTACCAGAAATGGAATAAGTAGTACCATTCCAACTGTAGTTATCACAAGCGGTGATGTTTTCTAGTGTATTTACTGTAGAACCCACTGCTATAAATGCAGTTTTGGTTTCTGTATCTGTAATTGTTCCATCACTTATTGTTAAGGAAACATTATATGTTCCAGCACTAGAATATGTATGGGTTGGGTTTTGTAATGTGGAGGAGTTGCCATCCCCAAAATCCCATGTCCAAGAAGTTGGAGAGCCAGTAGAAATGTCGCTGAAAGTAATGGAACTTCCCAAACAGATATTAACATTATTAGCAGTGAAATCAGCACTTAACGTAGCAGCAGATTGATTTATAATCAATTGATAATCTTCCGCTTGTGCGTAAAATGGATTATAACAGGCACTAGTTATAGATCCTGTAACAGACGTCAATTCACTAACGATTCTTAATCTGAGAGGAGTATTTGCCAATACATTTATACCATCTGTAATCGGTATACTTAGTGTGCCATTTCCGGTGGACGTATTAGTTCCATTGGCTCCATTTAAGTTGGGAGGATTTGCTCCAGAAAAAACTTCTTCATTGGCATCTAGAAAATCTCCGTCATTATTAAAATCAATATATCCTTTAAAATCATGACCGTTATACCAAGTTGTTAGTTCAAAATTATAAGTACTATCTTCTTCCAATGAAATAATTTTCAGACATTCTGTTGTGAAGTCAACATAACCACCATCATTTTGAGTGTTGGAGCTTGACGCTGAAAATTCATTGATAATAGTAAAATTCATTATTCCTCCATATCCACCACTTGTTGCAGTTGAAGAACTTTGAGGAATACAACTTGCATTAGTCAGCGTACCTGAAGTTGAATTTGGAGTTTCATCTCCTTGTGAATAAATTATACTAATTCCTGTAGTAGCTAGCATGGCTCTAGATCTTGTCTTTTGGTCGGGTGTTAACCTGTCTTGGCAAGAAGCATAAGACATAAAGTTTTTTGCAGTATTGTCCCCAAAAGTAGCTCCTGTACAATCATTTAACAATCCAGATTTACATTGGCTGGTATATCTTTTATGGGGTTCTGTATCTGCACATCCATCACTATCTACTCCAATAGTCACGTCTCCAGGACAAGCATCACCAATACCATTGTTATCTGCATCTCCATCGCCTTTAAATGTATGATGTAAGTGTAAATAATGTCCAATTTCATGAACAACAGTTGAGTTGTCTCTTGGGGCATTAAGATTAAAAGAAGGCTGAGTACTTGTAGGGTCATAACCAAATACTGAAGCCATCATCACAGAACCTTCATATGCAGAACCAGTAAAAAAATTGGCGTATCCTTGAATTCCAAACCCTCCGTTATTATTTTCTATTTCACTTACAATCCAAATATTAAAATATTCTGTTTCAGGCCATCTGCTTAAGTCTTTTAAAATAGTTTCATCTGCTTCACCACCATCTCCATAATAATCTACTCCACCAGTTAAATAATTTGGAACAGCACTAGCATTTATTCTATTTATTCCAGAGTGAGCAATGCAGTTAGGGTCTTGTTGTGCAAGAGCAAATTCAATTTCAAAATCTACAGGACTTCCAGCTGTTTGTCCTCTGTAAACATCATTTAAATTGGTAATAGCACTTTGAATTTGAGCATCTGAAATATTAGTGCCAACTCCAAGTAATTCTCCCAAATGCAGAACATGAACAACTACGGGGATAGTATAAATTGAACTGGACGATCTTAATTGGCTTTGAGAAATATACTGAGCTATTTTTTGCTCTGCTTCAATTTCTTTTCTTAAATAATTAGAATCTTGTAAAAGTATATTTCTTAGACGGTCAAATCCACACTTTTCAATTACCTGAATTTGACTATGTAAATTATTAAGTAATGAAAATATAAATAAATTTACAAGAAGGATGGTGGTGATTTTTTTCATTTTGAAAGTTGAACTATTTACTGTGAAAATAACTACAATTTATCACTATTCAATTATATTTCTATTATACTTTAAACTGATTAGAGTTAAGAAATTACTTTTTTTCTAACCAATGCTAAATTCTGGAATTTCTTTTATGTAGCTAGCTTTCTGTAATTCTAAATCAATTTCTATACAATAGGTTTTTAATCCATTGGTGAGTACAATAAAATTTGCAACTAATTTATTTTGATACGATAAAACTTGATCTAAGGTCTTTTGGTCAATTTTTACTTTTGGAGATTTACACTCTATTATAATATGCGGCTTACCAAGCTCATCAAACACCAATAAATCAAATCTTTTATTTAGCCCATTAATAACAATCTTTTTCTCTATTGCGATTAAACTTTTAGGATATTTTTTTATCAAATTTAAATACTTCCAAAATTGTTGCCTTACCAACTCCTCGGGTGTGGATAATATCCATTTTTTTCTAAGCTCGTCAAATAAATATTCTTTCGAATTAACTACCTTAGTTTTTAGTGAAAATGAATTGTCCATATTTTATAAATTTAAAGAATTGAATTTTAAAGAAATCATAAAATCTATTGAAAACAGAACTTTTCTGCCAATTTATTTCCTAAATGGTGAGAACTCCTATTTTATAGACAAGATAACAGATAAAATATTAGATTCTGTTCTACAAGAATCTGAAAAAGATTTTAACCAAACTATTTTATACGGAAAGGATGCCAATATAGATTCTATTATAGATATTTCAAAAAGATACCCAGTTATGGCATCCCATCAACTGGTAATTGTTAAGGAAGCCCAACACCTCTCTAGAAGTTTAGGTCAATTGGAGCAATATTTTAAAAATCCTGTTCCAACTACCATTTTGGTATTCTGTTATAAAGGAAAAAAAATAGATAAAAGAAAATCAGTTGGGAAACTACTTTCCAAAAGTAATTTTTTGTTTGATTTAGAATTGGTTAAAGATTACCAACTTCCAGATTGGATTCTAAACTGTGCTAAAATTAATAATCTTGCTATTGACCCTCAAGCAATTGTTTTACTTTCTGAGTTTTTGGGTAATGATTTATCAGAAATAGAAAAAAATATACAAAAGCTAAAGTTACTTACTAAAGGATTCTCAAGTTGTAGATGCCGATATGGTTCAAAAACATATTGGATTTTCTAAAGACTACAATCTCTTTGAATTAACAGATGCTATAGCTGCTATGAATATTCAAAAAGCTGGTTTTATCGCGTATCATTTTGGAAAGAATAGTAAAAATCATCCAATTGTTGTTACCATAGGTCATCTTTATGGCTTTTTCACTAAACTAATGAAATTTCATTTTTACAAAGACAACATGGGAGACAGCCAATTAGCTGGGAAGATTGGAGTTCATCCATTTTTTTTAAAACAATACAAACAAGCATCTAAATTTTACTCCAAATCCAAGTTAGCTAAAATATTATCTCAGTTGAGGCACTATGATTTGATGAGTAAAGGAGTTTTTGCCCAAAACACCTCACATGAGGAAATCTTGAAAGAAATGATTTTTAAAATAATGCATTAAATTTTAATATATGATTGATTTAAGAAGTGATACTGTAACCAAACCGTCTAAAGAAATGAAGACTTTCATGATGGATGCTGTTCTAGGGGACGATGTTTTTCAAGACGATCCAACGGTTAAAGAACTAGAAGAGAAAACTGCTACTATGTTTGGCCATGAAGCTGGATTGTTTTGCTCTTCTGGAACAATGACCAATCAAATTGCTTTAATGGTTTATTTACGACCAGGAGACGAAGTAATATGTAGCAGTGAAGCCCATATATACAATTATGAAGGAGGTGGAATTGCAAGAAATTCTGGAGCTTCTGCAAGATTAATAAATAGAAATAGTGGCATTGTATATTTAGAAGAAATAATCGATAATATTAACCCAGATGATATTCATTATCCAGTAACCAATTTAGTAGCTTTAGAAAACACAATTAATAGGGGAGGAGGGATTTGTTATCCAATAACAGAAATAGAGAAAATTTCTAAGTTTTGTAAGTCTAAAAATATCCCACTTCATTTAGATGGCGCAAGACTTTTTAACGCTCTGGTTAAAACTGAAGTTAAAGCAAACTATATAGGTCCATTATTTGATTCAATTTCAATTTGTTTTTCCAAAGGATTGGGAGCACCAGTAGGATCTGTCTTAGTAGGTTCTAAAGAGTTTATTCATAAAGCAAGAAGAGTTAGAAAAGTTATTGGCGGGGGGATGAGACAAGTTGGTATGCTAGCTGCAGCTGGAATTTATGCTCTAGAAAATAATATTGAAAGACTTGCTATAGATCACCAGCATGCAGATTTATTAGCGGAAGGGTTGAGAAATTGTACTTGGATTGATAAAGTCATGGACGTAGAAACCAATATTGTAATTGGCTATATGAAAGAAGGTTTTCAAAACTCTAATTTTGTGGAAAAATTACAAAAACTAGGAGTTTCTATTGTTTCGTTTGGTAAAGGAAGAATAAGAATGGTGACTCATTTAGATGTTACAAAAGAAGATATTGATAAGGTAATTTCACTACTTAAATTCTAAAATATAATTTGCTGTATTTTCTATAGCTTTTTCGATAGAAATGAATTTATATCCAATTTGTTTTTTTATTTTTTCATTGCTGTAATAATTCTTTTGTGAAGATGTTTTTGCTGTTTCTTTAGTAATTTTTGGACTTTTTCTTGTTATTAAACTTATCAAATATTCTATCCTCCATGCTAAATTCATTAATCTTTCTGAGGCCACATTGGATGGTGGTTTAACATTCAAAGATTTAGAAATGTTCTTAAAAACTGACTCATAGGAAAGATTTTCTGCAACTAAAATATACCTTTCAGAACTGAAGGATGAATTCATTAGTTCTATAATAGAATTAGAAACATCTCTTACATCCACAAATCCATTTAGTCCTGAAGGGTAAAATGAAAGCCCAGAATTGATTTTTTTAAATAAAGCTGTACTTGATCTATTCCATGTGGATGGACCAATTATTATTCCTGGATTAACAATTACAGACTGAAGACCTTCTTGAACTCCTCTCCAAACCTCATTTTCTGCTTTGTTTTTAGTTATAGCATAAAAACTATTATCGTTACTCTCTACCCAACTATTTACTTCGGAATATTCTCCATTCCCTTTTCTGCCAATAGCAGCTACAGAACTTACGTGGCCTAATTTTTTTACTTTATGTTCTAGACATGCATTTACAATATTTGCAGTTCCTTTAATATTGATGTTAGACATCTTGGATTGATCTCTTTTTAAAAAACTCACAATTGCTGCACTGTGGTAAACATGATCTACTCCCTTTACAGTGTCAAAAACTTGAATTACATCTTCAATATCCATTTCTACCCATTCGATATTGGTCAGTAATGATTCTTTGTTGTAAAACTTAAAAAGTTTTTTTACGTTTTCAAGTCTAGAGTTTTTAGTAAAAGTTGCTTTCACTTTTTCTCCTTTTGACAAAAGATCTAATAAAATATGCATTCCTACCAACCCTGTGGCACCAGTGACTAGATTTTTCATTTTTAAGAACTAATTTTTTAAACCTTTTAATATTAAATTCAATATTTTGATTTTAATTTATGTGAAACAAATATATTTGTTAATTATCAATAATAAGAACTGAAATTGAATTTTGTACAAGAGTTGAAATGGAGAGGTATGATTCACGACATCATGCCAAAAACTGAGGAGTTTATAAAAGAGAATAAAATTTCTGGATATATAGGCTTTGACCCAACTTCAGATTCTCTTCATATTGGTAGTTTGGTACAAATAATGACATTGGTTCTTTTTCAAAAGCATGGACACAAACCATATATTTTAGTTGGTGGTGCAACAGGAATGGTTGGTGATCCCTCTGGAAAATCTAAAGAACGAAACCTCCTTGACGAAAAGGAACTCAATAAAAACATATCAGCTATCCAAAAACAGTTGTCTAAATTTCTTGTTTTTGATGATTCTAAAAATAGCGCTGTAATTGTCAACAATAACGATTGGTTTAAAAACTTTAGTTTTTTGGATTTCATAAGAGATGTTGGTAAGCATATTACTGTCAATTACATGATGTCTAAAGATTCTGTAAAAAAACGTTTGGAAACTGGGATATCTTTTACAGAATTTAGTTACCAATTAGTACAGGGCTATGATTTTTATTGGCTGTATAAAAACCACAATTGCTTACTTCAACTAGGAGGCTCTGACCAGTGGGGAAATATTGTCACTGGAACGGAACTTATTCGAAGAATTGATGGAGGTTCAGCCTTTGCAATAACAACGCCATTAGTTCAAAAAGCAGATGGTACTAAGTTTGGCAAGACAGAATCTGGAAATATTTGGTTGGATGCTAAAAAAACATCTCCCTACAAATTTTACCAATATTGGATAAACTCAAGCGATTCTGATGCGGAAAACTACATTAAAATTTTCACTCTTTTTGACAAAGAAAAAATTGAAGATTTAATAACTGAGCATAAGACAAATCCCGGCCTTAGAATATTGCAGAATACACTTGCAAAAGACATAACTACTATGATTCATGGAGAAGATCAGTATTTAGCTGCTAAAGAAGCATCTTCTATCTTATTTAAAAAAGGAACTGACGCAGTTGTTGCCTTAAAATCTCTTTCCAAAGATGTTTTTTTAGAAATATTTGAAGGAGTTCCTCAAGCTGAAATTAAAAAAGANGAAGTTTTAAAAGGGTTGCCAATTATTAATGCGCTAGTAGAAAGTTCNGGGTTTTTAAAGTCTAATGGTGANGCAAGAAGAGCAATTGGTGAGAATTCTATTTCATTAAATAAGGCAAAGGTAGATTTGGACACTATTATAACTAAAGATGATTTAATTGACGATAAGTATCTTTTATTGCAAAGAGGAAAGAAAAATTATTTTATAATTCTAGTAAGCTAAAAAGAAAGCAGATTACATCCTCTTACTTCCGACTGGTCAAACCTTCCTAAAATCTCAAAACTATCTTTTTCAACTTCTTTTCCAATGTCTTGGGTTTCAATAAAAGAACAGCTGTAAATATTAGCTAGGTCTATAATATTGATTCCACCACTAGAATTGATTTTAGCCAATGAATATGGATCTTCAAAATCTCTAATTATAAACTTCATCCAAGGTGGTGTTTTAAATAATCCATTTTTTTTGGAATAGGCTTGAGACAATAATTCTGTCATCCCATATTCGCTATGAATGGCATCTACATTAAATGCTTTTTTAAGTTGCTGGTGTAGTTCTTGTCTAACCATTTCTTTTCTTCTGCCCTTCATTCCACCTGTTTCCATTATTACCCAGTTTTCTAAATTGAATGAGTCTAGTTCTGAAAGCTCTAAAAGTGCATAACTAACTCCAATAAGGAGAACATTTTTATTTTTCAGTTTTAAAATTAAATTCTTCAATACATCTAAATCATAGTTGATATAATTACTTTCTGGATTTTCACTTTTTTTAATGAAGTTGTTGACCATATAAATTAATGAGCTGTCTCCTTGGTCCAAATAAGATGGCAATAATGCCAATATCGCCCACTCTTTTGGGTCACTATAAAAGTGTTTGTAACCAGCACTAAAAGCCTGCTCATATAATTTTAAATCTTTTACTAAATGCTTACTTCTTATTGTATTGCCTGTTCCACTACTAAGAAAAGTTTTTTCTATTTTGGAGTTGTCTGCAATAATATGGTTGCTTTTAAAAAAGTCAATTGGCAGAAATGGAATTTCTTTATAGTGATTTATTGACTTTTTTTGACTTTTTACTAGGTCAACATATTTTTTGTAAACGGATATGTTTTTGTATTGAAATTCAAACACTTCCAGCGCAATAGAATTGAATTCATCTTCGTTAGATATGTTAAATATTCTTTTAGACAGGCTCAAAATATAACTAAATAGCTTAAATTTAAAATATGATAATATCTAAGTTAAAAATAGTTATTGTTTTCTCATCCTTGTGTTTAATTTCTTGTCTCAAACCAGAGTCCTATCCAAATGAGCCAATTCTTGAATATTTGAGTTTTGAGAGTTTGTCCGATTCTGGAAAGTTAACTTTTTCCTTTACAGATGGCGATGGAAATATTGGTTTAGATCAGAACCAGTTGGATGCTCCTTTTGATCCAGGGAGTTTTTATTATTACAATTGTTATATTAATTATTATGAAATGATGGATGGAGAGTGGGTAAGAGCTACCGCAGATCCACAAGGAAATAATTCTCCATTTGCAGATTCAATTACCTACAGTTACAGAATAGGAAATATGACGCCTGTTGGTCAGAATAAAGCTCTGAAAGGAGAAATTGAAGTAATCTTAGAGCCTTTTTACTTTAATCCAATATCTAACCATTCTGATAGTATTAAATATTCAATTTTATTAATTGACAGATCTTTAAATCATAGTAATTTAATATTCTCCTCTACAATTTTGCGTTGAGCTATTACACCATGAAACAAAATATTTTTATTTATATATTTTTTTCATTTCTATTAGTAGCCTGTACTATAGCTAAACCTGTAAATTATTCTTTTCAAGACAACAAAAACTCCTTACATCCGCAATTTTTAATTTACCATGATTCTGAAACTACCTCCAAATTATATTTTCAGATTTTCACAGAAGATATACTATATTCAAGAGTAAATGTAAGTGAGAAATTTAGTTCCAAAATAAAATTACAATTTACAGCTTACAATGAAAATCGAAAGGAAGTTATTGATTCGGGTTCTTTAGTAATATCAGACAAGTATTTAAAAAATAAAAAACTTAAAATTGACACCAACTTCAGTTTCCTTTTTCCAAAGTCTAAGAAAGGGTTTGTAGATTTAAAAATTGTAGATATTAATAGAAATAGAGAGTTTTATAAAACCATTAAAATTGACAAATTAAATGATTATAACAGGCAATTTTATATTATTAAGGACGCCAATAATCAGCTTTTGTACAATGATTTCTTTTTTAAAGGACAGTCTATTTTTATCCAAAGTGAATTTAATACACAAAGACTGTATGCCAAAAATATAAATACTTCTTTTCCACTTTCCCCACCACCATTTAGCAAGTCTTATCAACCAATATTTAAGAGTAACAACTCTGTTTGTAAGCAGCTTAATTTCAATTCTAAAAAATTAATATCTTATCTTCTTCCAGATGAAGGATTTGTTTTTTTTCAGTTGGATACATTGACTAACCAAGGTTTTACATTATTTAATTTTCAAGAGGGTTATCCAAACTTAATCAATGCCAATCAACTGATTCCTCCATTAAGGTATTTAACTACTAAAGAAGAGTTTGCTTCACTAGTTTCCAGTTCAGATTCAAAGTTAGCAGTTGATCAATACTGGCTTTCCAAGGCTTCTTCTAAAGAAAGAGCTAGAAACCTTATAAGAATTTATTATTCAAGAGTTGAATTTGCAAATAAATTATTTTCTTGTCATTTAGAGGGCTGGAAAACAGATAGAGGACTAATAAGTATTATTTTTGGCCCTCCAAGTTATATTACAAATAATAGAAATGCTGAAACTTGGATTTATGGAGATGAAAATAATATGAACTCTTTGAAGTTTATTTTTGAAAATAAAATGAACCCATTTACCACCAATGATTTTATATTAAAAAGAAATTACGCATATAAAAATCCATGGTATAGAGCGGTGGATAGCTGGAGAAACGGAAAAGTATATTTATTAAAATGAACAAAACAATTACAGAAGATTTAACCTTTGGAATTAGATCAGTTATAGAAGCCATAAAACAAGGAAAAACAATCAATAAAATTCTTTTACAAAAAGGGTTAACTGGAGAGTTAATAAAAGAGTTGTTAGTTCTTGTCCATAAAGAAAATATTGTAGTTCAGAAAGTTCCTGTTCAAAAGCTAAACCATATGGTGAAAAAAAATCACCAAGGGGTTATCGCTATGATTTCACCAGTTGCTTACCATCAAATAGATTGGTTGGTTCAGCAGGTATATGAAAAAGGAGAAGATCCTTTTATATTAATTTTAGATAGGGTGAAAGACGTAAGAAATTTTGGTGCAATTGCTAGAACTGCTGAATGTTTCGGTGTACATGCCATTGTAATTCCTAGTAAGGATTCGGCCTTAGTTACCAATGACGCTATAAAAACATCTGCCGGTGCATTATTTAAAATTCCTGTTTGCAAGGTCACTAGTTTAAATGCTGCAGTAGATTTTTTAAAGGGTTGTGGACTTAAAATATTTTCTTGTACAGAGAAATCTGACACATTTATAAATAAGGTGGAAAGTTCTGGTCCTAAAGCTTTAATTATGGGTAGTGAAGAAGATGGAGTTGACTCGAATTTAATAAAAGCTTCTGATGTGAATTTTAAAATACCAATGACTGGAAGTATTGCCTCCTTAAATGTTTCAGTTGCCTGTGGAATAGCTATTCATAAATTAATGGGCTAAGTAATCGTATAATATTACTTTTAACTTTTTCCAACTTAAGCATGTATCTTAATATTTTAAATAAAAAAATATCTTTTTCAATAATTTTTTGCTTCATTAGTTCAATATTTTTTGGTCAATCTATAGTAAATACTGAAAAGCTATTTAACAAAAATAAAGATGGACTTCAAGTGTCTTCTGAATTTAATGGGACATCCATTTCTGGAAATGCATCTGTTTTTATTTTAGGATACTCTTTGAATTTCTCTTACAAGAAAAATAAAAGCTTGCTAAGACTTTTTTCAGGTGGGCAATATATAAGTCAAAATAAAACAGAGGTTTCTAATAGTGCCTTTTCTCAATTAAGATACGATTACCAAATAAATAATAAGAGTAGGTATTTTATGTTTACTCAATTACAAAGCAATGCCATCTTATTATTTAACAAAAGATTATTAGGAGGGTTGGGCTACAGAAGAAATTTAATAAATATTGAAAGAGACAGCTCTTCAAAAATAAATTTTGATTTGAGTCTAGGTGTTATGCAAGAAGAAGAGGTTCTGAACAGATCTCGCCTGCCACAAAACGAAAAATATTATACCAACTATACAAGATCAATTTTTTCTATGGTTGGGTCTTGGAAATACAAAAAGAAATTAACTGTAATTAATACAACTTATTTTCAGCAATACCTTTTTTCTTTAGCTGATTATAGACTACTTAATGAAACTAATATGCTATATAAGTTAAATAAAAACCTTTCTCTTAGTTTGGATATAGAATATAGGTTTGATAGTGACCCACCATCACTATTGACTAACAAGGATTTGAATTCTAATCTAGGGTTAGTTATTGTTTTTTGATGCTCGATCAAAATCTTCCCAAAATTTAGGATAAGATTTATTAACCACTTCTTTATTGTCAAACTTTATAGAATCAACTTTCATACATAGTGGNGCAATACTCATGGCTATTCTATGATCATTATGACACTCAATAATAGATGTTGGTTGAACTATNTTTTGATTCTNTTTTATTTTTATCGAAGAGTCACTTATGGAAGAAATTACATTAAACTTTTCCAATTCTTTTTTAATACACTCTAACCTGTTAGATTCCTTAACCTTCAAACTTTCTAAGCCCATTAAATGAGCTTTTATTCCAAGTCCACAACAAGTAACTATGATTGGTAACGCCAAATCGGGATGACCAGAAAGATCTAATTCTATCTCTTTAGCTATGTTTTTGGTTTTATATAGAACTATAGAATCTTCATTAAATTCTGTTTTAATACCAAGTTTTAAATATATACTTGATAAAACAGAATCTCCTTGAAGAGAGTCAGCATATAAATTGGGAATTTTAACTTCTCCAGANTTAGACAAAGCNAAAAAACTGTACCAAAATGAAGCTGCAGACCAATCATTTTCAACTTCTATATTTTTAGCTAAGTAGTTCTGCTGTTCAACTTTTATAACATTATTTTCCCAACTATACTCAATTCCAAATTCGCTCATTAAACCAAGTGTCATATCAATATATGGTTTGGATAATACTTTTGAGTAATTTCTAAGGTAAGTCCATTTTCTATCGTAGGTGTACCAACAATAAAGCAGATATAAATTGACTACTTATATCTCCTGGCAAACTTAATTTTTTACTTTTTAATTTTTTACTTTTTATCTCAATAGGAGGGAACCCTTCCTTTTCTAAATACTTAATTTCTGCACCCAGCTCTTTAAGACAATCTATTAGAGGCTTTACAGGTCTTTCATGCATTCTTTTACTTCCTGAAACTTTCCAAATGCCATCTTTGTTGCAAGAAATGCTATTAAAAATCTTAATGTTGTTCCTGCATCTTCACAATTAAGGTCTATTCTTTTATTAAAACTATTTAAGAGTTCATTTAAAATTTTGGTGTCCTTCGCATTACTTAAGTTTTGAATTCTGAATTTAGTTTTACAAAGCGCTTTTATTATCAAAAGCCTATTGCTTATACTTTTGGAAGATTCTAAATCTATAGACCCATAAATAGTTTTATTCTTAGAAGAGATTTTAATCATTTTGTAAAAACTCTAATAAATAAGATTCCACTTTTTTTAATTCTATTTCATGGTTTATAGTTACTTCGCCAATTTTTGTTGGTAGTGAAAAATTTATGGTGCTTTTAGTATTTTTCTTATCTGATAGAATCAGCTTTATAATAGCTTTAGAATCTATTTTAAAATTTAAATAAGATTTAAAGTTATTAGATAAAACTGTTTTTATTTCTTGGAAGAAATTTTCGCTTAATAGATTTTCTTTTTTTGCAATGAAGGATTCTATGATCATTCCCTTTGCAATTGCAAATCCATGTAAAGTAGGAGCGTTGGAGTCCAATAAGTAACTCTCTATTGCATGACCAATAGTATGTCCAAAGTTTAATTTCTTCCTTATGTTTTTTTCATAGGGATCTTTACTTACAATTTCTAACTTTAGATTTTTAGATGATTTAACTATGTAATCTAAGTCTAGCTCTTTCGAATTTACTTTTAAGTAGTTCCATAAATCATCATCTCCAATTATACTGTGCTTATACACTTCAGCTATTCCAGAATCTATTTCTATTTTAGGTAGAGTAGCTAAAAATGTAGTATCTAAAAAAACTGCTTTTGGAAGCGTAAAAGTTCCTATATTGTTTTTTAAAAATTGGTAATTAAACCCAGTTTTGCCACCAATAGAAGCATCTGCCATTGCCAATAAGGTGGTAGGTAAATAAATAAATTCTATTCCTCTTTTATATGTGGATGCAGCAAAACCTGCTAAGTCGGTGAGCATTCCTCCACCAAGGATAATCAATAGGTCGTTACTCTTTACATTATTACGATTTAAAAAGTCCCATATTTTTAAAACGCTATTAAAAGTTTTGTTCTTTTCTCCACTTTCTAATTGTAAATTTGTAGAAGTAACCGAAAAATTTTCTTCCAAATAATCTATATGCTGAATGGTGTTTTCATCAACAATTAAGTAAATTTTTTCTTCATTGAAGATCTTTTTGAATTCTTTAAAGAAACTCTTAATATTACCTTGATAAATTTCCAAAGGGTTATTTATTTTGGATTTTTTTAATTGCATTTTTTGAGAACTCTGAGAGAATTAATTCCCCAGATATTTTCGCTCTTTTGGAAAGTAATTCATCCCAATCCTCTGTTCCTTTCCAAAATACTTTTTTTAATTTTTTAGTAGCCTCTTGGTGAGATTTAGAAAGTTTAAAAGCTAATTCATCAATTGCTTTATCCATCGATTCATTATCCTGGAATATTTCAGAATATAGTCCCTTTTGAAGACCCCAATTTGCATCAAACCATTTGTCTGCATTAATTGCAAGAGCGCTCATGGCCGACAATCCAACTTTTCTTTCTAC
>JGI20160J14292_10002728_pt1 | contig 13867 bp, 11 predicted proteins | sample COG_10_FD_14292 | JGI IMG/M metagenome (IMG submission 14292) | reverse complement strand
AATGTAGTAGATGCAGTTCTTCCTGTATCTGCCATGACAAATAAAGATGTTTTGGATATAAAGTTCGCATTAAGCCAAGAGGTTGATTTTATAGCATTATCCTTTGTTCAAACATCGAAGGATGTCATAGATGCGAGAGCAATTATAGGTAAGAAGGCTAACATAATCGTAAAAATCGAAAAACCTTCAGCAGTTCGTGATATAGATACTATTCTTGATAAGGCAGATGGCGTAATGGTTGCTCGGGGCGATTTAGGGGTTGAGTTACCACTCGAGGATGTACCGGTAGTGCAGAGAAAAATAATTAGGAAGGCTCGCATACTAGGTAAACCAGTTATAGTTGCAACACATATGCTAGAGTCTATGATTGAATCACCTACACCAACACGTGCTGAGGCCTCTGATGTGGCTACTGCAATTTATCAAGGGGCAGATGTCGTTATGTTGTCAGCTGAAACAGCGGTAGGCCGTCATCCAGCGACTGCAGTAGCAATTATGGATAGAATAATTAAATCAGTTGAGAGTGATCCAGAGTTTTGGGATTATTTTTCAACAACTGACTTACCATACCTTGATACACCTGAAGATGCTATTTCTCAATCTGTTTATGTTATGTCCAAGACAATAAATTGCAAAGCAGTGTTTGGATACACTAATACAGGTTCAACAGTGCAAAGAATATCAAGAGAAAGGCCTTCATGTAGTATCATTGGTTTAACTCCATCCATTAAAACAGCTAGAATAATCTGTCTTAGTTGGGGCGTTATTCCTTTACTGATGGAAGATCCAAAGAATTTTGATGAAATGTTACCTCACATACAGAAGGCTTCTGTAATTTATGCTGGTTTGAAATCTGGAGATAAAATAATAATTACCGCTGGAATTCCATTTGGTCGACCAGGAACAACAAATACACTTAAGATTGATATGGTTAATTAATAGCTATATTAATTTTATATTATTAAGAATAAAGTTTAAATAATTATCATGACCACTAGATTAGACATTAATAAAAAAAGTGATCGTATTAGACACCCGGAAAAGGTAAATAAACCTGATACTGTGGTGCTTAGAAAGCCGTCTTGGATAAGAGTTAAAGCACCTACATCACGAGGTTATTCCATAACTCGCGATATAGTAAAATCAAGTGGTCTTGTTACAGTATGCGAGGAGGCGGCATGCCCCAATATTGGTGAATGCTGGGAGAAGTCTCATGCTACCTTTATGATACTAGGGGAAATTTGTACGAGAGCTTGTGCTTTCTGTAATGTTTCGACAGGTCTTCCAAATGAAATAGATAATCAAGAACCCATAAAAATAGCTGAAGCTGTAAAAAAAATGGGTTTGAATCATGTGGTTATTACATCGGTGGATAGAGATGATTTGCCTGACGGGGGTGCGGAGCATTTTGTNAAAGTGATATCGGCAATTAGAGAGATGTCCTCTGAAACAACTGTAGAAATTCTTACTCCAGATTTTCTTCGCAAGAAAGGAGCTATAGAAACAGTTATTGATGCGAAACCCGATGTGTTTAACCATAACCTTGAAACAGTCCCTAGGCTTTATTTAAAGATAAGACCAGGGGCTCGCTATTATCATTCACTCCGATTGTTGGATAAAGTTAAACAACGTGACCCAAATCAGTTTACTAAGTCTGGCATTATGGTTGGTCTTGGTGAAACAAAAGAGGAGGTTATGCAAGTGATGGATGACATGCGTTCTGCTGGGGTTGATTTTCTTACAATAGGTCAGTATCTCCAACCCACTCGAAAGCATGTNGCTGTTGATAGATTTGTAACCCCTGAAGAATTTAAGAGTTACGAAATTATAGCTAAAGCCAAAGGTTTTCTTCTTGTTTCAGCTACTCCTCTAACACGTTCGTCCTATCATGCTGATAGTGACTTTAAAGCACTTCAATCTAACAGAAAAAAAAGATACGGGTGATGGTATCGGTAAGGCTAATAAAGCATTTACATCATAATGCAGATGATCTTTTATCTTTGGTTTCNAATGTTGAAGATTACCCTAACTTTATTAACTTAATTTCTGCTCTCAGAGTTACAAACAAGCGTGATAATGATAATTTTGAGGCTGAAGCTATTGTTAGTTACAAACTACTTAGNGAGCGTTTCAAATCTAAAGTTGAAATAGATCGAAAAAAACGAACTATACTTGTCAAAAAATCTGATGATGGTGGCGCATTGAGGTCTCTCAATAATAAATGGTTTTTTTATGAGTTAAGTAATGGCTCTACAGCAATATTATTTGAGGTCGATGTTTCTCTTAAGGCTTTTCCTCTAGATTTGTTGGTTCAAAAAAGGATAAATAAATATAGTGAAATAATAATGAAATCTTTTGAAAAAAAAGCTTCAGAACTCTACGAGAAGATTTCTGAATCTAAGATAGATTTTATCAAAGAAATAAAAGTTTTGGGTATTTAGCGAAGCTTTTAAACTATTTGTTATTTAATACTATGGAATTTATTAATTTAATTGTTTCATAACAAGTTAAAGCTCTAATATGTTCTCTGCTCTTCTGTCCAAAACAAAACAAATTTGACTCAGTTATTATATTTTTTTTAACTAAATAGGAAATGCCAACCCAAATAGTTCCGACTGGTTTTATTTTTGACCCTCCATTAGGTCCGGCAATTCCAGTAACTGATAATGAAAAGTCAGTTTTGAACATTTTAATTGTGTTTTCTGACATTGCTTCTGCTACGTCTGAACTAACCGCTCCAGACATATCTAATATGTTTTTTGGTATTCCTAGAATTTTATTTTTTACCTTATTGTCATATGCGATAATGCCGCCCATATAAACTGAAGATGCACCAGATATAGATGTTAAAGTAGTTGATATAAGACCACCAGTGCAGCTTTCTGCTGTACTAAGACTAAGATTATTTTTGTCGAAAATAAATAAAAGTTTTTCAGCCTCGTCACGCATTAAACGATTTACTTTATTGATATTCATGATGGCAATTTAACAGTTACCGTGGCTTGTGCAGCTATTCCTTCACCCCTACCGGTAAAACCTAATTTTTCAGTTGTTGTTGCTTTTACACTGATTTGCTTAATTGGTAGATTGCAAATCTGCGATAATTTCTCTCTCATTATTAATTTATATGGTTTAATTTTTGGTTGTTCGCAGATTATTGTTATATCTATGTGTTGCAGTACTCCCCCTAATTTATTTAATTCATTTAAGGCAAATAATAAAAATTTTTCAGATTTTGCATTTTTCCATTTCTGGTCTGAGGGCGGGAAGTGGTCACCAATATCACCCAACGCTATAGTTCCCAGAATGGCGTCAGTTAGAGAATGAAGAGCAACATCTGCATCTGAATGTCCTATGAGACTAAATTCACATTTTATAGGTACGCCGCATAGATAAACTTGATTTCCGGTTGCCAATCTGTGTACATCAAACCCGTTTCCCGTTGCAATGTAATAATCTGATAAAACCATGTTTTTTGCTTTCTCAAAGTCCTTTGGATATGTAACCTTAAAATTATCGGGGTCACCTGCCGAGTAACAAATATTGAGACCTGATAATTTAGCGACTTCAATATCATCGTCAGGTATAGTCTGCGATTCTAAATTTCTGTAAGCTTCTATTATTTCTTTATAATTAAAGCCTTGTGGTGTTTGAATTCTATATAGTGATTTTCTATTAACCTTATCTCCATCTATTGTTTTTAGTGCATCAACAATTGGTAGGGCGGGTGCTACTGCTGTATTTTTTTTTAAATTAGATAGAACGTCATTAATAACAGACTTGGAAACAAAGGGGCGTGCTGCATCATGTATAAGTACAATATCTGGTGGGTTTTTTGAAAGAGCTAATAATCCAGCCATTGAAGATTCAGCCCTTGTTTTTCCACCTGTTACAATACGCATGTTTTTATAGCTATTTACTATTTCTAATATAAATTTATCATCTTTATCTACTACTACAATCGTTTCATCTATTCTATTGCATGACTTCATTGCTGAAATAGTGTGTGCGATTAACGGTTTTCCTGCTAACTTAAGATATTGTTTAGGTGTAGTGCTACCTAATCGTGCACCTTTGCCCGCCGCGACTATTATTTGTGCAATTCTTGTCATTTTTACTCTTGTCATACTGATGAATTATTGTGCAAGTGGTCTAACTATACTATATATGCACAATGACCTTTATGCCCAAAATTGGCAAGTATGAATTACAATCGCGTGTTTTAGTTGCGCCAATGTCTGGATTAACAGACTTGCCATTTAGACGTGTTGTAAATTTGTTTAACCCTGGTCTTATTGTATCGGAAATGGTAGCAGGTCGAATGCTGGCCATGGGTAAACCAGATACGTTAGCTAAGGCTTCAGGCAAGGGTGAGATAGACCCTTTAGTAATTCAACTAGTTGGTTGTGAGAAAAACTGGATGTCTAGGGCTGCTAGGCTCTCAGAAGAGGCTGGTGCTTCATTTATAGATATAAATATGGGATGTCCTGCGAGAAAAGTCACATCAGGAATGTCAGGATCTGCTCTAATGAGGGATATTGATAATGCTATTCAGTTAATAGTTGCCACCATAAATTCTGTAGACGTCCCGGTTACTTTAAAGATGCGATTAGGTTGGGATAATGACAGCTTAAACGCTCCATTACTTGCCGTTAAAGCTCAAGAGGCTGGAATTAAAATGATAGTAGTTCATGGAAGAACGAGATGTCAGTTTTATGATGGAAAAGCGGATTGGAGTGCAGTTAAAGAAACAGTAGATGCAGTGGATATACCTGTTTTTGTCAATGGTGATATTAATACTGCACATGATGCTATCGAAGCATTGGATAAGTCTTGTGCTGCTGGTGTTATGGTTGGAAGATCACTTATTGGTTCGCCCTGGAGGTTACAGGAAATAATTTCTGCCGTAGATGGATCAGTTATTCCTATGAAATTAAAAATAAGTGATAAAAAGAAAATTGTTTTAGATCATTACAATGATATAATTAATTTTTACGGTGAAAAGAAGGGTGTAAAAATTGCTCGAAAGCATCTAATTGGTTACATAGATGATTTAAACTTAATTAATGGTAGTGAAATTAAGTCATCGATTGTTCAAATGTCCCAAAGCTCAGCTGTGTATAACATTTTGAATACTACGTTTTCAAAAGCTGGTGAGGATAGTTAATTGAGTAATAATACTGAGATGGATCATTTAAAAGATGATTGGCCATATCCATTATTTTTGATAAATCCAAATGATAATTGCATTGTATGGGTTAATGATAATGCCCTTCAATGGACCAAGATGTCTTTAAAGAAAATCATTGGTTCTAAAATTTCAGATATATTAATATTTGATGAATCCAACAAGAATATTATTAGTAAGTGCTATTATTCGGAAGCCCCAATTCTAGTGCGTGATTGCTCGCTTCAATTAATTAAAAATGATAAACAAATATGTCATCTTACAGTATTTCCTAGTGGGCACGATGTTGGTTTGAGTATTTGGCCTTCAAGCTCTCGTTCTATATCCGCAAATATAGGTGATCAATCTGTTTCTGGTTTAGGTTATTTAATAGCTCATGAGCTTAAAAACCCATTATCTGGCATTAAAGGCGCTGCACAACTTCTTAAACAGGACGTTGAAGGGAAAGAAGCGCAAGATTTAATCGATTTAATTAGTTCTGAGATTGATCGCATCGGCAGGCTTGCCGATAAAATAGAGGTGCTTGGTGATCCAAATCCTGTAAATTTCACACGTGTAAATATTCACAAAATCCTACGTAATGCTAGAAGAGTTGTGCAGTCAGCTAACCCTGATTTAATTATCACTGAACGCTATGACCCATCGCTTCCAAGTATAATGGGAGATGCTGATACCCTCATGCAAGCAATGCTAAATATTATAAAGAATGCTTCTGAGGCATGTTCAGAAATCAAGTGTACTCCAGAGGTAATATTAGAGACAAAATATAGAAGTGGTGTAAGTAGACTTAGTAAAGGGCACGGGGCTGCACAGTATCTTCCTATAGAAATAAGTGTTACTGACAATGGTTTAGGGATACCTGAAAGTATTTCAGATCAAGTTTTTCAGCCTTTTGTTACTAGTAAAAAAGAAGGTCAAGGACTAGGCCTCCCATTAGTAGCAAAAATTGCTTCTGCTCATGGGGGTATTGTTGAGTTTAAATCAGAGCCAGGTAAAACAACTTTTTCACTTTTATTGACAGATAGAGAGACAATATGAAATATGAAATTTTATTAGCTGATGATGATGCGAGTGTACGTTTAGTATTATCAAAAGCCTTAACACGAGCTGGTCATACTGTAAAAGCAACAGATAATGCAGAAACACTTTTAAAGTGGTCAGGATTGGGTCAGGGTGATATAATTCTCACTGATGTGATGATGGGTGGTACGGAAATATTTAATTATCTTCCGTTAATATCAGAAAATAGACCTGGTATGCCTATTATTGTAATTAGTGCAAACAATACGGTTAACACTGCACTTAAAGCAGGAAAGCATAAAGTTTTTGAATATATACCTAAGCCTTTTGATTTATTAGAGGTCACTCAAGCCATACTTAGGGCCGGCTTGTCTGTTAACCCTAGGAAAAGAAAAATTAATGATGAGTTAAGTAAACTCCCAATGATTGGTCGCAGTGCTGCTATGCAGCCAGTATATAGAGCTATATCGAGATTTGCTGCTGGAAATCTACCCGTATTAATACAAGGTGAGGTGGGAACTGGAAAAGATTTGGTGGCTAAGCTTCTTCATGATGGTGGTGTTCGAAGAAAATTACCATTTTTAAGAGAAACAGATTTTGAAAATATTTCATTAACCCTCCAAAAAGTAAATGGTGGTGATATTTATATTGATGAAATTGCTGAGCTAAGTCCTAAACAACAAGAAAAATTATTGGCTCTTTTGACAGCGTCAGAGTTAAATCCGCCAAATAGCCGCCCTAGGTTACTTTCGTCTACGCGAAAAGACCTACGAAAACTAGCAAGTGAAGGAAAATTTCGAGATGACCTACTTTATAGAATAAATGTTGCAGAAATTAAAATACCGCCTCTATCTGAACGTGATAGAGATATTTATGAATTGTCAGCAAATTTCTTATCAAGAGCATCTACAAATAAAAGTAGACGCTTTGATAATGAAGCCCTTGATGTTTTGCACCGACATAACTGGTCAGGAAATGTGCGTGAGCTTGAAAACCTTGTAAATCGATTATCTGTATTATATTCCGATGATTTAATAACAGCAGAGATGGTTCTTCAAGAGTTTACTAAGGATATTGAGAATTCTGATAAGGTAGAACAAGATCAACAGTTGAAAACCCTTTTAGAGACGTCCTGCAGGAGGCTGTTAAGCATTGAACCCGATAAAGTTAACGGTTCAAGTTATAATATTGCTTTAAGTTGGGTTGAGAAGCCTCTTATAATTGAAGCGCTTAGGTTAACAGGAGGAAATAGAGCAAAGGCAGCTGATTATTTGGGTATCCATAGAAATACACTTCGTAGCCGTCTAAAGGCTTTGGATATATCTTGATTTTACTTTTTCTTAATCGTTTTGATTAACTATTGTTGATTTATTGCAACAGTGAGGTAATGTAGTAACACAACTTATTTATTCATAAGTTATAGTGGTATAATGAAAAAGTTAATAACAAAATATAATAAAGCAATCAGTAACCAGCCCAGTGCTTCAACTTTTATAATTTTTGGAACAATATTTGTTTTGTCAATTACCTTGTTGGTGCTTGGAAATTTACTTGCTTTTTCAAATGAACCCAAGCAGTTTAGCTGGTCATACCCTATTTTGTTATTTAATTTAATACCAATAATAGTTCTCGGAATTTATCTAGGAGTTCGTATTTGGTTTAGTTTATTTGCAAAAAAAAGAAATCAATCTGCCCCAATGTTACACAGAAGGTTTGTAACTATATTCAGTTTATCAGCTCTAACCCCAGCAATTATTGTAGGAGTATTTTCAACTTCTTTAATTAGTCAAAATATTAATGATTTATTTGGTTCAAATGTTAGATCAAATATGGAGTCTGCTAGAGAAATTTTAGATGGTTATGTAAAGCAAGAATTAACTGAGCTTGCTCAAGATGCCTCTATAGTTGTTAAAGAGCTAAGTTTAAGAAGGCAAAATATAAACTCTAGAATCTCTTTTACTGCAGATTTACAAATTATATCGCGTGTTAGAGATCTAGATGCTATTTATATTATGAATAATAAAGGTTATGTTTTAAGTCGTGTAGAAAGCCCAATTTCCCCTTCATTTGAAATTCCTTTAAAGCCTGTTTTTCAAAGTTTGAAGCCTAATGATATTGCTTTTATTCAAAGAGATGATGTTGATTATTTAATAGCAGTTACTCCAATTGATGGGTTTGATAATTTATATTTGTTTATAGGTCGTGTTATCAGGTCAAATAATCGCGTTCTTTCAAGTTTATCAGGAGTAGCTAAAGCTTCGCAGGCAATTGATAGATTTAATGCTGATCAAAAGTCTATGAATAAGATTTTCTTTTTAACTTTCTTAGAGGCGGCAATCTTACTTTTATTTACCTCTGTTTGGCTGGGTTTATCTTTGGCAAATCGAATAATTAATCCTTTAGGAACTTTGATAAATGCTTCAGAAAAAGTTAGATTGGGTGATATGACGGCAAGAGTTGAAGTTGATGGAAATTGGGGAGAAATTTCGGACCTGGGAAGTGCATTTAATAAAATGACACATCAATTAAGCACACAAAGAGATGATCTTGTTAGAGAACATGACTTATCTGAACAGCGTTGAACAGCGTCGACAATTTTCAGAAGCGGTCCTATCAGGCGTTCGAGCAGGTGTTATAGGTTTGAACCAGGCGGGTAAAATTACAATTATGAATCAATCTGCAAAACGTTTGTTATCTTCGCGAGACATCGAAATGGAAGGAAGCCCTATATCTCAAGTCTTGCCTGAGTTTTTACCTGCTTTCATAAAAGCAAAAGACTCAATACAAGGAAGCATAGAAGATCAAGTTAACTTTAAAACTATAAATGGCATCAGAAATTTCGACCTAAGTGTAAATGCATATTCCGGATCTCGTAAAGATACGGGTTGGGTAATGACATTTGATGATATGACTAGATTAGTTTCTGCCCAAAGGCACTCAGCGTGGCGAGAGGTGGCGAGGAGGATTGCCCATGAAATCAAAAANCCATTAACTCCAATTCAACTTTCAGCAGAAAGGCTTTTGAAGAAGTATTCAAAAGAAATAAAATCAGATCCGGATGTTTTTCAGAATTGTACTCAAACTATAATAAGACAGGTTAATTCACTTGAGCAAATGGTAGATGAATTTTCTGCATTTGCACGAATGCCAGCACCAAACTATAGTCCTGTTGACTTTAAAGCATTGGTTTCTGATATATTATTTGCTCAACGGGTGTCTTTTCCTGATATTAAATTTGATGTTTTAATTCATAAGGCTAATACCTCTAAAATTATGTGCGATGAGCGATTAATAACTCAGGCGTTAACTAACATATANAAAAATGCTGGAGAATCTATCCTAAGGCGCATTGATGAGATTGGTATAGACAGTATCTCGGGTAAAATTAATACTATTGTAAAATATGATGAAGATTTCGTAACTATTTCTATTTTTGATAATGGAACAGGTTGGCCGGCTCAAGATAAAGATCGTTTACTGGAGCCTTATGTTACTACTAGAGACAGTGGAACAGGTTTAGGTTTAGCCATAGTNAAACGAATAGCTGAGGATCATGGCGGTAATCTTATATTAAATTATAGAACTGATAATAAACCAGGTGCTCTTGTTGAAATTTCAATTCAGAATAATTCAACAAATAAAAACAGCAATATAGACTTTGAGGTAAATTAATGAAGTACGATGTTTTAATTGTTGAAGATGAAGATGATATAAGAACTATGATCGGTGGCATACTTGAAGATGATGGTTATGAAGTCCGTCTAACGGCTAAAAGTGACGAAGCAATCACTGCACTTAGATCACGTAAGCCATCATTAATGATACTTGATGTTTGGCTGAAGGGTAGCTCTATGGATGGAATTGAGCTACTCGACTCAATAAAAAAGTCTCACCCAAACATGCCAATTATCATTATCAGTGGTCATGGGACTGTTGAAACCGCTGTATCGGCAATTCGCAAAGGAGCTTATGATTATATTGTTAAGCCCTTTAAGGCTGATAAACTTTTAGTTACATGTAAACGTGCTTTAGAAAATGCTCGACTCAAAAGTGAAAATGAAGAATTAAAGGGTAGATCATTTCATGATATTGCTCTTGTTGGCTCTTCTTCGCATGTAGTACAATTAAAACAAAAGATAATGAAAATTGCTGCAACTAATTCAAGGGTTTTAATTTCCGGTCAATCTGGTTCAGGTAAAGAGCTCATAGCTAGATTGCTTCATGAAAACTCACTTCGCGCTAAAGGGCCATTTAAAGCGGTGAATGCAGCATCTATTATCCCAGAAAGAGTAGAGGAAGAACTATTTGGTGTTGAAGACGATGATGGTAACTTAAATAAAATAGGCTTACTTGAACGTGCTCATAATGGAACCCTATACCTTGATGAGGTTGCGGATATGCCTATTGAAACACAAGGTAAGTTACTTAGGCTTTTGGTAGAACAGAGATTTAGACGGCTGGGAGGAAAACATGATGTACAAGTTGATGTAAGAGTTATAACTTCTAGTTCAAGAGATTTATTTAAAGAAGTAAACTTAGGTCATTTCCGAGAAGATTTATTTCATCGCCTTAATGTGATGCCTTTAGAAGCGCCACCGCTAAAAGAGAGGAGAGAAGATATTCCAGAATTGGTTGAACATTTTATTACTCAACTAGCGTCATCGACTGGATTACCGGCAAGAAGAATTGGAGCAGATGCAATGGCAGCCCTTCAAGCACATAATTGGCCTGGTAATGTCCGCCAATTAAGAAATAATGTCGAAAGGCTACTAATTTTAGCTACTGGAGACCCAAACCAGCCTATAACACTTGAGACATTACCACCAGAGGTATCAGTTGTNAGGTCAACTAAAGGCCATAATGAAAATGAAAAAATGATTTCATTGTCCCTTAGAGATGCTAGGGAGCACTTTGAACGTGATTATTTAAAAGCGCAAATTCAAAGGTTTGGTGGAAATATATCTAGAACAGCTTCATTTGTTGGTATGGAGCGTTCAGCCTTGCATCGTAAACTTAAGTCACTAGGGTTAAGCTCGAATGATCGTGATGGAACAGAATTAAAAAGTAAATTATAACCCAATAAGGACCCATTACTTTTATCAATTAAAGGATTTATGATATGAAAGTTGTAATTTGCGGTGCAGGACGAGTTGGTTTTGGTATTGCTTCTCGTTTAGCATCAGAAAATAATGATGTAACTGTTGTAGATACTTCCCCATCTTTAATTAGAAAAATAACTACTGATTTGGATGTCAAGGGTTTAGTGGGGCATGGTTCAGACCCAGTAATATTAAAACAAGCAGGTGTTGAAAATGCTGATATGATAATTGCAGTTACCNACACTGATGAAGTTAACATGATTGCCTGCCAAGTAGCTCATTCACTTTTCAGTGTTCCGACAAAAGTAGCAAGAGTTAGAGCTCAGAATTACTTATTGAAAGAGTATTCAGATTTGTACAGCTCTGATAATATGCCTATTGACATTATAATATCACCTGAGATCGAAATTGCTCAATCTATACTGAGGCGATTGAAAACTCCTGGAGCATTTGATGTAGTAAGTTTTGGAAGAGGAAAAGTTACTATGCTAGGTATAAAAATTTATGAAGATTGCCCCATAATAGATACTCCAATCAAGCAAATACCTGATCTTTTTCCTGGACTTCATGCCGCTGTTGTAGGTGTGAAGAGAGATGGGTTAATATTTGCACCTTTGCCAGATGATCCGTTAATTGTTGGAGATGATGCTTATTTTATAACTAAATCAGAGCACTCAGAAAGGTTATTAGAAATTGCAGGTAGTAGGGATAATTTAGCAAGGCAAATAGTAATAGTAGGTGCAGGCAATATTGGTGCATATGTTGCAAAGGAGCTGGAAAGTATTTCCAATGTTCGAGTGCGATTGATAGAGAGTGATGCAATTCAAGCTGAAATAGCTGCAGAAACACTCAAGCGCACTGTTATTTTGAATGGTGATGCTATGGATTCTGAAATTCAAGAAGAAGCTGGAGTAGCTAATTCAGAATTGGTAATATGTTTAACTAATGATGATAAAACTAATATTCTTTGCGCAGTGCTCGCAAAAAAAATTGGAGCAAAACAAACAATTAGCTTAATAAATGAATTATCTATGAGAGATTTACAGGCTTGAGCTAGGTATAAGTATGGTTGTAGATCCTAGAGCAACTACTATATCATCTATATTAAGGCATGTGAGGCAAGGTAAGATATTGGATGTTTATTCTTTGGAACAAGGCCAAGCAGAAATTATGGAAGGTGAAGTATTAGATACATCTTCTTTGTGTGGGAAATCTATTTCTGAGTCAAATCTTGTAGATGGAATTTCTATAGGTGCTATTATTCATGATGATAAAGTGATTTATCCTACTGCCGATACTATAATTAAATCGGGTGATCACGTTGTTCTTCTTGCTGAAAAAATTGCAATGAAAGAAATAGAGCAATTATTTCGTGTAAGCTCAGATTATTTTTAATTAACTAAAATGGCTGTTACACGAATTATATATTGGCTAGGAAATACCTTCGTTATTTGTGCAGCTTTATTAGGATTAACCTCATTTTGTATATTTTTTCTCGACGATTATAAATCTTCATTTATCTTCTTAATTGTTAGCCTGGTTGTCTTTACAATTGGTTTTACCTTAAATCTCTTAACCCATAATACCTCAAATCGAGAAGGTAATTCTGAAGCGTTACTTTTTTTATTACTATTTTGGATTATTGTGCCAGCTGTTGGTATGATACCTTATATCGTATTAGGAGTCACCGATGGTTTTATCTCTGCTTATTTTGAGTCAGTTTCTGCTTTTACAACCACGGGTACCTCATCTTTAATAACTGACGATTTATCGCAAGCTATAATCCTGTGGCGCTCTATTTTGCAATGGTTTGGTGGAGTATGTGCTGCCACATTTGCTGTTGTAGTACTAGCTGCTTTAAATCTTTTTGGTACTGGAATACATAAGTCTTTGCTCTTCACTTTAGAGAAAGGGCAACTTTTTTTAAGAATCTTAAGCATAGGTCGAATAGTTGGAGTGATATATATATTAGTAACCTTTCTCTCAATGCTACTGATGATTTTTTCAGGCTCAAATATGTTTGACGCACTATGTCTATCATTGAGTGGAGTATCTACTGGAGGTCTCATGCCTAAAAGTGAGCCGCTGAGTAATTATATAAATCATGTTGGTGTATTTATATTATCAATAACTTGTTTAATTGGATCTATGAATGTTGCTGTATTGCATGATTGTTTTCGACTTAAAAGTATGAGAGGATTTCATAGTCTTTTTAAGAATATAGAGCATAAAGTATTAATGGTTTTTATTTTAGTATTATTTTTAATTGGCTTGATTTATGGATCCTTTGGTAGTTTTTTTGCAATACTAATTGAGAGTATATTTTTCATCAGTACAACTGGTTTTAATTATGCAATCGATGGTTTGGAAACAGTCCCGCCTGTAATTCTCATTTCGCTATGTTTAATAGGGGGGTCTGCTTTATCTACAGCGGGTGGATTAAAAATTATACGTATTTTATTACTTTTTAGGCATTTAGGTACTGACATGAAGCGATTATCGCATCCTTCACGAATGCTTCCAGTACTTTTTAGAGGTCAACACATACCCGATAGAGCAT
>JGI20160J14292_10002705_pt1 | contig 13931 bp, 12 predicted proteins | sample COG_10_FD_14292 | JGI IMG/M metagenome (IMG submission 14292) | reverse complement strand
TTTGATGGACTCATAAGATGTGTTTAAAGCAGATTTAATATCCGCTCCAAACGAGGTTACCGCCATCACACGACCTCCAGACGTTACGACTTTACCCCCTTTGTGGTCCGCACCTGCATGAAATACAATTGAATTTTCAATTGATTCGAATCCAGTAATTTCCTTCCCTTTTTCATAATTCTCTGGATACCCTCCAGAAACTAACATAACCGTAACTGCCGTTTTTGGATCAATCTCGATGTCGATTTCATTCAAGCATTGCTGGTCAATCGCTTGAAAAATTTCAACTAGGTCTGTTTTTAATCTTGGTAAAACTGCTTCGGTTTCAGGATCCCCCATACGAACGTTATACTCGATCACCATCGGTTCGTTATCCACAACAATGAGTCCAATAAAAATAAACCCTTTATAAGGTAATTGATCTGTGATAAGGCCCTCAACGGTTGGTTTGACGATTCTATCTTCTATCTTCTTTAGTAAAACAGCATCTGCAAACGGAACGGGTGAAATAGCCCCCATACCGCCGGTGTTTAGCCCTGTGTCTCCTTCACCGATGCGTTTATAATCTTTGGCGGTTGGAAGTAGTTTATAATGTTTGCCATCAGTTAACACAAAACAGCTGAGTTCAATGCCGTCCAAAAACTCCTCAATAACAACTTTCGTGCTTGCCGCTCCAAATTTTGAGTCTACAAGCATGTTTTTTAATTCCTGCTTGGCTTCTTTTATATCTGAGATTATGAGTACGCCTTTTCCAGCGGCTAATCCATCGGCCTTCAAGACATATGGCGGTTTTAACGTTCCTAAAAATGCATATCCAGCTTCTAAATTAGCTTTGGTGAAGCTCTCATAGGCGGCTGTTGGAATGTTGTGACGGAACAGAAATTTTTTTGCAAATTCTTTACTACCTTCGAGTTGGGCTGCAGCTTTTTGAGGGCCAATAACAGCCACATGTTGGAGGTCAGAATCCTCTAAAAAGAAGTCGTAAATACCATTGACTAAAGGGTCTTCTGGCCCTACAACAACCATGTTGATTGAATGTGCGAGCACCTGTTTTTTAATGCCCTCAAAATCTGTAACGGAAATAGCGAGGTTGGTCGCTATGGATGCGGTTCCAGAATTTCCTGGAGCGACAAAAAGTGCCTTACACAAAGGGCTTTGAGCGATTTTCCAAGCAAACGTATGCTCTCTACCTCCGGCGCCTAATATTAAAATATTCATGCTAAAATTTTGAATTAATACGCTTTTTCTTCCCCGTTGATGGTATTAAAAAACGTTTGAAAAATGATTTTGATGTCTAAAAAGAAGGACCAATTTTCAATATAAAAAATATCGTGTTTTACACGTCCTATGATATCTTTATCCGATTCGACTTCGCCTCTAAAACCACTGACTTGTGCGAGGCCCGTAATGCCTGGTTTTACAAAATGGCGTACCATAAATTTGTCTATTTTTTTAGCATACATTTCTGTATGACTCAACATATGAGGGCGTGGCCCTACAACAGACATGTCTCCCAAAAGTACATTGAAAAACTGTGGCATTTCATCAAGACTGGTTTTGCGAAGTATTTTTCCAAAATTAGTAATGCGCGCATCACCCCTCGTGACTTGAATTAAATCTGCATTAGGATTTTGAACCATGGACCTAAACTTAAAACACCTAAAAGACTTGTAGTTGTACCCATTTCGTAACTGAGTGAAAAACACATTGCCTTTGGATTCTATTTTAATTATGAGGGCAACCAAAGGCGTTAACCAAGATAATATAGTCACAATTACTAATAATGAAAAAACGATGTCAAAAGCCCGTTTCAATAAAAGACTAAGTGGGTCGTCTAAAGGAATTGTTCTAAACGTAAGAATTGGAATAAGTCCATAATAATCATGTTGTAATTTTTTTGACAACACTTGCTTATTATCTGGGATGAACTTAACGACCTTTAAGTTGTTGTCGGCAAAACTGATTACTTGAGCTATATCTTGATTTTTAAGCTCTTTAATAGAACAAAATAATTCATCAATGTCTTCTCTTAAGATGTATTCAAAAACAGCTTCAAGATCTAACTTTTTGCGGTCTTTAAAACAGACTATTTTGTTGTTAATGAACCCAAGTTGAGGGCTGTCATTGAAAAAACGCTCTAACACTTCTGATTCTTTAGTTTTCCCTAAAATAATGGTTTTACGAATATTGCCTTTAAAATACGCTCGATATCTTTTCAGTAAAAAAAACATCAAGTATTTGAAAAACGTAATACATAGAAAAACGATCAGTACATATTTAATAATATGAATTGGATGCAGGTTTAGCTTGAAATTAACCCCTGAATATGCAAATATTAATAAAATGAAGAATAGAAATTGTCTAAACAAAAGTTTGAAAATTCTGATCACACTCGAGTACCTATGGACCTCATAAAACCCAGACACGATTGCCATTACGACCCATCCCAATGAAATAGAGATTATAAAATTTAAAGGGGGGATTTCTTTAAAAAAATAGAAAAGCCCCAAAGCGTTTATAAGCACCAAATCGGTGGTATATGAAATTGGTTTTATGAACCCTGAATATCGTCCTTGTTTAAATAAGCTCACTTAGTGTTTTATGTGTTTCGAAAAATCTTTATGATCTATCTTATATAATTGTTTATCCGATACGTTCTGAAAAAATGCAAATGTCATTTTCATCCCTTCTTCTCTTGATGTTTTAGGTTGCCAATTTAACACTTTTTTGGCTAATTTGATGTCTGGTTGGCGTTTTAATGGATCATCCTTGGGAAGCGGTTTAAAACATATTTTTTGATTTGAGTTCGTAAGCTTTAATATTTCGAGTGCAAAATCTTGGATTGAAATTTCGTCAGGGTTTCCTAAATTTACTGGATTGCTAAAATCACTAAATAATAATCGGTAAATGCCTTCAATTAAATCATCTACATAACAGAACGAACGGGTTTGTGAGCCGTCTCCAAACACGGTCAAATCTTCGCCTCTAAGCGCTTGTCCCATAAACGCAGGGATGCACGTCCATCATTAAGCGCATTCGAGGGCCGTAGGTGTTAAATATACGGGCAATGCGGGTTTCTACGCCATGAAACCGATGATAGGCCATGGTGATGGCTTCTTGAAAGCGCTTGGCTTCGTCATACACCCCTCTTGGACCAATCGAATTGACATTACCGTAATAATCTTCCGACTGTGGATGTACTAAAGGGTCGCCATAGATCTCAGAAGTCGATGCAATGAGGATGCGTGCTTTTTTGGCCTTTGCTAATCCTAATAAATTATGGGTCCCCAACGAACCTACTTTAAGCGTTTGAATGGGTATTTTTAGATAATCAATTGGACTGGCTGGCGAAGCGAAATGTAATATGTAATCGATCGGCTCATGGATGTCAATGTGAACTGTGACATCATGCTCTATGAGTTGAAAGTTGGGGTGCTCAAATAAATGCTGAATATTGTTTCTATCCCCTGTGATAAAATTGTCCATTCCTACCACCCGAAAGCCTTCTTCTATAAAACGATCACATAAGTGAGAGCCTAGAAATCCTGCAGCGCCGGTAATAAGTATGGTTTTGGACATCTATGATTTAAATGATTTACAAATGTAAGAAAAAATTAATCTAAGAGTCGGGGACTTGAAGTATATTTAAATTGTTAGAGGAATATTATAGTTTCATTATACTATTTGGTTTTATTATCAGTTTTGTTTTTTTCATGATTTGAGTAATGATAAATCATCAGGACAAACAAAAGGTTAACGTATGGATCATATAAAAAGGCGCTAGAAAAAAAAGAAGTAATCATTAAGATGAATAGAAAGAATAATACAAAGTTTGCTTGAATTTTGAAATTCAACAGGATTTTGAACAAATTAAAATAAACAAAGAGTCCTGAAAGCCCAAAAAATAAATATAAATCAAATAAATCCATTCCCGTAATAAAAATATAATTTTGAAAAGAAGGTCCTCCGAAAACATAATTTGTAAAGGTCCAGTTCTTAAGTACAAACTCATTTATTGTGTTGTAAAAAAGGTCACTTCTAAATGATGTTAAGCTTGAAATGAAGCCATTGGTATAATAAATTTGTTGAAACAAATCGAAGAATTTATTAAATGCATCAATTAATTTATGTTTTAAAAACACCCCTAAAAAAGCGGCTATAGCTAAAAACCAATATGTCATCCTTTTTTTGAAACCTCTATGAATAAAAAAATAGTGAAGTGACAATAAAATTAAGAAAAAATAAATTCTTTTAGTTCCAAGTAATAATGACAGTGATATAAAAAAAACAAGCTTAAAAACATCTACTTTAGTTAGTCTATCCATTAACCGATGGTAATAAAAGAGAATAAACATTATGAAAAAAAAACTTGCTTGCCCACTTCTACTGAAAACTCCAATATAACCAAACCTATTTTCACCATACGTTTTGAATAGATTAACTTCAAAACAATAACCAATTAAAATAAATATCGAATTTACTAGAAAAATTAATTCGATAAAAGATATTATCTTTTTCACGTATTCTATTTCATTTTTTAGGCTTGAAAACAATAAAATCGTTATAGGTAAGTACAAGTATTTTACTAAATACTCAATGTTTAAAAAAAAATTTGAAGGTTGTGGAATATTACTTCTCAAGCTAATTTGACCTATTATAAAAGTAATGGTTAATATTGTTATGGCAGTTGCCATTTTTTTAAAATAGTCTTCTCTAATGTACCTTTTAAGGTTAAAAATGAAGAAAATGAAGAAAATGAGAAGAACTACAAGTTTAGATACTGTAGAATATCTAGTGAATTCGCATTCAAAATAAATTGCAATTTTTCTAAAAACGTCTCCTATGAAAAAAACACTTACGGCTGTTAAATATAAAAAATAAAGCGAGCTCTGAAATGTTTTATTTAATTTAGGATTTAGGTTAATTGATTTCTTTATAATATCTAACATTCCACTTAACTATAAATTTTATTATACTTGTAATATTCCAAATATTATAATTGCTGAATATGTTTTTTGAACTTTTTTCATTAAGATTATGAAAAACATATGTTGTATTATCCCCAATAACTTTCATGTTTTTTTGGTGAGCTTCAAAACAAATATCTATGTCTTCACAATATAATCTATATCTTTCATCTAAAAGTCTCGCTCCGGCTTTTAAAAGCTTATTATTGATTAACATACACGCACCTAAACACCAGTCGATATTGGGTCCTTCCATTTGTTTTTCGTTAATAGCTTTTGTCAATCCAATTCTTTTTTTGAAAACCGTTAAAAAGTTTGGGAAATTTTTCCATGTCATCTGAAGTCTTCCATCTGGATACTTCAATAAAGGAGTAATAATTCCTATTGTTGGATCTAGCACCATTTTTTCGTACATACTATCTAAAAAGTTTGTGTCAAAAAATGTGTCTGGATTTAAGAGGAGATAATATTTAACATCTATTTTAAAATGTCTAATTAAATCGTTGTTGTTTTTGGAAAACCCTTCCAGCTTGTTCTTAACTAAAATATTGTCTTTAAAAGGACTGTTTTTTAACTTCTCTAAAGTTCCATCTGTTGAAACAGCATCACAAAAAAAAGTATTATTCAAATTAAATTTAATCAATGAACCAATTAGTTTATCAATATACTCCTCATGATTATGGGTCACTACTAAAATGGCAATATCATTGTTGTTTTTCATTTTTTTATTATTGATTTAATTTGACTCATAAAATAATCAAAAGAATAATTTTCTAAATAAACGTCTCTGCATCTCTTTTTTAACACTTCGTTAATATGGGATTTTAAATAATAATCTTGCAAGATAGTTAATAATTCGCTAGAATCTTCACTAATATGAAACCCAACCTTTCCAGTAACAATATCATCTGAAACAACCTGTTTAGTTGTTATGATCGGAAGCCCGCTCATTAGTGCTTCTATATAAACAAGGGGGGAAACCTCGTAGTTTATGTCGCTTAAAAAAAGCAGGAAATTATTTTGAGAAAATATGTTATATTTTTCCTTTACGTCAGTTATCGGCCCAAAGTAATTTATGAAATTATATTTTATTTTTAAAGTATTAAAAATTTGTGTGTTGGCACTATCTAGTATACCTCCATATATATTTACTTCACAATTTAAATCACTCTCAGCAATTAATCTAATAATTGATATAAGACGAAAAATTCCTTTTTCTTTTGACAAATTCGAAAAAAAAAGTAGTTTAATTTTACTTCCTATTGACTTGTGTTTGAACGTAGAGATATTAAAAAAATCTGGAAGTGCATTTTTAACTAAATACACATTAGAACCTAAATCTTTTAGTTTTTCATGTTGTAGCTCATTGATAACTATTATTTTGACATTTTTAAACACACACCTCGTAACTAAATTAATGTTGTTTTCTAAATCATTAGCATGTACGTGTGCTGTTACTTTTCCTCCTTTAATTTTACAAATTAATATCATACAAAGATCTCTAAAAAAAGCAAAACCTTTTGGAGTTAGATTTAAATAGATTAAATCTGCCCGTTTTACTTTAATCAATTTGGAAAAGATCTTTAGTGTATATATTATTTTACTTAGGCTAAATTTACCGAAGTTACTGAATCCCTTTGCTTGAGCAGTGTCTACGACGAGTACATCAAAAGAATGATCTGCTAAAAAGTTTGTTAATATATGATTTGATATTATTTTCACTCCATTATTTGGCCCACTTACTGGAAAACAAAAGTATATTTTCATCTTTTTTATTTTAACTACTTAAGGTTTTGATTTTTTTGTTTACTAAATGAGAATATAATACTGGGAAGAAAAAAGAAAAAAATATAATTCCTTTATTTAACTCAAGAATAGTTTCTGTTAAAGAGACGCCCATAATGATAATTAAAAAGAACACCCCTACTTCGTTCTTTTTTGCATGGAAACTTTTTATGAAAAACCCTAAGAAAACAATGAAAAATAATCCTATTAAAACTCCAAACTTCAATACTTCTTCTAAATATTGATTATGAGGATTAAATACTTTTCCTCGATTATTCATCAAAAATAATAAAGGCCCTATTTTCTTTTGCCGATAAATATTATCTAACTGCTTCTGAACTTCTACAGAAGACCCATATCCTGTAAATGGTGCTTGTTTAATCAAATCTACGCAGCTTTGCCAAATTAAAAGACGAATACCTCTTCCTCCCCAAACTTCTTTAGTATTAGGTTTCCATACTGCACTAGTATTATATTCTGAATTATAATTGACTAGTTCGTTAAACCTCTCTTTCAAAGGGTTGACGTTATAAATAATCGCCGCAGAAAAAAAAAGTATTCCGACAATGGAAAAAGAAAGGTGGCGTTTGTTTTTCTTAAATAATTTGATTCCTTCAAATGCTAGTAAAACAAATAATAAAAGCCAAATGACACGAACAGACAGTAATAATATATACGTCAATAGACATCCACATATCAAAACTACAAAGAACCTATATCTTAGCGTGTTTTTACGCTTCATATATAGCAATGGATAGGAAAGTGAAAACAATAAGTACATGCTTAAATAAGTGGCGTGTAGGCTGATGTTGTCAGACAGGTCATGGTTTATAATAGTGTTATAATCACCTGTGTCTAGAAAGTTATAGATGCTAATGAAAAAAGCAATTGAAGTAAAGAAGAACCCAGTAAAGAAAAATATTGCCAAAATTTTCCGTAAATCTTGTTTGTTAACTTTTATTAGGCATATAGATATTGGTAAAACTAAAAACGATAATTTTTTCTCTAAGTCATTAAAGATACCTTGTGAGTTAATGTCATACAAAAAACCTGTAAATATTAAAAAGTAAAAGGCGGTCATTGCAATTACACTTCGATTATTGACTAAAGTACTAAAATCGATCGTCTTATACTTGATTATCACAAATAAAACCAATAGAATAGAAATGATATTTGTGAATATCATTGGTAAATAAATAGATACTGTAAATAAATACAATAATATTTTTCCGTTATAAACCTGTTTTAAACTAAGATATTTCAAGATAATTAATGTGTTTTATTTATAATATTAGTTTCTGATTCGGAGTTTAGTTTAATGTCTAGTAATACTAACAACTCAAAAATTATAATGACAGAAAAATATTCGAACCAGTAGTCAAGTACAAAATAAAAAACTAAACTAATTAGTAAAAATTTAGTGAACGTTAGTTTTGGCCATTTTTTAATAATGAAGCCTACATAAAAAATTAAGAAAAGTAAGATTCCAATTAGTCCATATTCTCCAATTATTTGATTGTAAAATGAGAAAGGTTGATTCGCTGTATTATTATTATTATCCCAAGGGTTTCTAAAGTCATAGTTCCATAAAGCAAGGTGATTTTCCTGAAAATCATTGTGAGCATAAGTTAAGAATGCAGGGTACCAATTAACGTAATCTCCTGAAGAAATAAAAGCAGATCTAGATGAAAAATTTCCTGCTCCTGCCCCAAATACAAAGCTTTTAAGGGACGATGTAGAATATTCAAACGTTTCTCTAAAAGATTTAATCTTAAACGGCACATTGTCGTCATTTGCTAAAACTCTGTTAACATATCTTGATACATAAGTTACGTTGTTAGGTGATACTTTTTTAAATATGGACAACATAGAAATGCCAGAAATAATAACTAAAAACTTATACTTTAATTTTATTTTTGAAAAAATAAAGAGACTAACAACAATTGAAATAATAAATATAACAAGTCCACTCATGTAAGTTGTCATTACTAAACTTATTACAGCGAAAGACCCTTTGGTCCATTTTTTTCTTAATAAATACATCACTGCAAAAAACCCCATTATAATAGAATTTACAGATGAGTTGCTATAAATAGATTTTATAAAATCTCCAGCTGAAGTGCTTACCCCATAGGGATTAAGAGAGTCAAATAAATACATTATATCAATAAATTGAATTAATACAATTGATACATTAATTAAAAAAAAGGCATCAATAGTTTTGACTACCTTAACTGTTGTGTTTTTTTTGAAAAAATATAGAACTTGACTTAAGGAAATGTATGAAACCATCCAAAACAACAATGACAGAAAATACGTTGGAAGGTATCTAAAGCTTTCAAATAAAACACAGAAAATGCCGTAAACTAAGTGATAAAATATAATGGTAAAATAAAATAAATTAAAAGAATGTAAATAATTAAGTGCGTTAGCTCTTGTTATTAAAGCAAAAAATATCCCGACTATTTTTAAGGGAAGACTACCCTGAGTTAAAAATATTAAAAATATTAAAAATATAAAATCAATATTTTTGATTAACAATTTCATTAGTGGTGTTTTTGTAACGTTTAAATATGTTATCTATTATTTTTGAAATCAAAAACTGGCAAATGCTCTGATAAAGCAGACTTAATAGACCCCGTAAATAATTTTGAATCTGAGTCTTTAAAAAACACTTTATTGTAGATTTCAAAATATTTATTCATCATAACCCCTCCTCTATTTTTCATTAAATTTTGATCAATTGTAGGGTGTGTCAAGTTTTTATATTCTTTTGTTTTATCAAAATGTTTCGATCTTAATTCATTAATAATCTTGTACTCACTATTTAGGGGAAATACTTTACTTTGAGTTTTAGAATTCGTAAAATAATCCCCTCCATTTAAATCAATTCCTAACATAACGATATTTTTATATCCCAGTATTTGAGCAAACATTACGGCACAGCCAATGTGGCTATTATGGTGAACTAATTCAGAAAAAGTTATGTTTTTCTTTCTTTTTAGTTCTAAAAAATACATTTCTAAAATATCAATGTAAATTGTTGGGAATAGGTGCGGTACATGTATATAGGCTCTTTTCTGATGTTTGTAGTCTTTTAATTTAAAACCGCTTTTAATAATGTGTTTGTACTGAAAAAACATGTCCACATCTCTATAGCGCTCTTTAGTATTGTGACAAAAGAATTCTTGCATTTCTTTTAAGGGAATCATTTCCATTAAGTGATAGTCTGGAATAATCGGATGAACGAAAGAGTAGTTTAAACCAATAATATTATGCTCTTTTATATAGTCCCAATCTGGTTTAGTTAGATCATTAATAGATTCTCCACTACCTAAAATAAAAACAGTATCCGATTTTTTTTTAGTATCGACATACTTGTTTATTAGTAGAAACCCTTTGACTTTGGCGTGGGCTTTAAAAAACCACAGCTTTACTTCAGACTCAGCATACATTTGTAAATACTCTTTTCCTTTTTTTGTTCTAAAAATATTTTTTTTAACAAAAAGAATATATACTGCATAAAACTTTCCTAAGAGATGAAATAAAATCATTTGATTTTTTTTATTAGAGTATTCGATTTAATTATTGTAAATATAAATAAAATCAATGTTAATACTAGTTTTATTGGATACGACGAGTCTTTAAATGAGTAAGAAATAAATAACAGTATAAATATATAAACAATCCACATAAATGGTTTAAAGTCATAAGGATATATCTTTTTAAAACTTGTAACCAAAAAACCAGAAAACCCAATATATAAAAATGATAAAAATGTTGTGAATACAGCTACCTTATAGCCATAAATCGGTATGAAAATAATATTTAATGAAATATTTATCAAACCTCCAATAAATGAAATTTTCCAGAACTCTTTTGTTTTTTCATGATAATAAAATACCGTAGCCATAGCTGTGTACATTGGTTTATAAGCGTAGGACATCGTCAAGATTATACCCATACTATATGTGTTAGCTAAGTCATCGTTTTTAACCATTATTTGAAAAATTTCTTTAAGCCAAATTGAAAGAGCAAAAGACACAAAGCAAACGACGAAGCCTTGCAGAAAAATCATGTCTTTCATATAGCTTGTTTCTTTTCTTTCTTTGTATTCTTTAATTAAGAGAGGAGTTGAGGCCTGGTGGATGCTTTCTGAGAAAACACGGGCATAACCTGCGAATCGATACGCAAAATCATACAGTCCTATGTTAGCAGTGCTAACGTTTAAGTTAATCATGACTATTCTGTCAGAGAAATCTAACAAAAAAAATGCACTAGTATGAGGCACTAAAGGCAATGACACTCTTAAATATCTCTTTATAGCTCTTCTACGAAAAAGAAAATTTGGGTATAATTTTTCACAGATCCATATAGGATATATATAGGATAAAAACATTAGGGTTTCGGTCACAAATAAGCTCCAGACCCATCCCAAATAACCCATTTTCATGACTACAATTAAATAATAATTTAATACAATTGATAGTACCCCAAAAATTAAAGACCTGTACCCTATTTGAATGGGTTTTTCGGCTAATTGATAGTATTTTGTTGAAACTATCTGCAATGAAGAATAAAATATAATGGGAACTATAGTAAGTATGATTATTAAACCCCTATCTTTTATTACTTCTGAAGGAAGTAGTCCATAAATCAGAAGTCCTATTAGAAGTCCTAAAACTATGGACCATAAAAAAATAAAACCTTGAATCTCATTCCAAACAAATTTATACCTACTACTTTTATAATGGTGTATAAAACTATTCATTAGAATCATGTCTAGGCCCAAGCCTTTAATAACCGTAGCGCCTGTTGTGATTGACATTATTATTCCAAAAACCCCGTAATCCATGTTTGTCAAAAAAGGAGTTAAAAAAGGTAACATTAAAAACCCAAGTAATATAGGCAGCTTGGGAAGAATTGCATATATCAATGAGTGATTAATGATTTTTTTTATCAAACCTGAAGATTAATTAAAATTAAAATTTTGCAGTCTATCTATATACTGAGCACCTGTTTCGTTTAAGTCTTCGTTATTATACCCATAAAAGGAAATATCATTTGCTTCAGCAGCTTCAAAATCGTTTATGGAGTCCCCTATTAAGCAGGTGTTCTTATTGTCATATCCATGCTCTTCAAGCAATGTTTTAACTAATTGGATTTTTGGAGTTGGAGAACCATGAATGGAGATGAAATACGATTCAAGACCCAGTTCTTTGCACAAAAAACGTAGTTCAGCCTGGTCAGACCCAGACACAATATGAAAGCTAAATTTCCTGGAATTTTCCCTAATAAAACTGACTGCATCTACAATTAAATTATCCGTGTTTGTCAACTCTTGCTTCATTAAAACTGAAAATGCTTCCGCATATTCTAACACTCTTTCTTCTGAAATCAATTTTCCTAGAATGTTCTCATAAAAATATCTGATTTTTACATACCTAGAGAGCCCTCCGTTCGCATGATGGTACTCTAAAAGTTTAATGACCTGTTCTTTTGAGAAGTCTTTAAAAATATCTTTAAAACCCCAATCCCGCACAGTCATAGAATCAAGAATAACGCCGTCAAAATCCCATAGGATTGTTTTAATATCTTGGTTCATTATTAAGTTTTTGTTTATAAATCATTTCTGCTAATTTAAAATCTTCAGGCCAATCGACATCTATGGACTCAAAGCCCTCAGTTACATATAAATTAGGTTTGATACCTATTCTGTCTTCATATTTTAAATAATTTTCTCTTGAATTAATAAAAAACCCACTATTTATCTCAAAAAGTTCTGGTAATGTTTGGGTGCGTGGCCATTTTTCAACAGATCTGTTATAATTAATTGGTCTTTCTTTATCCCATAAAAATGTTTGAATTTTATTGACCGTCATTAAGCTGTCATATTCATCAGCATTAAAGTATTGCTCAATTGCTTTTTCAAATGTAGAAACCGATATAAAAGGTGACGTTACGTGAGTCCATAAAATATGCTCATCTTTAATTACTGTAGGTACATAATTAATAATATCATCTGTGCTTGCTGAGGATGTTGCTAAGCGCTCTGGTCTTATGTCTATTACTATTCTTTCGTTTTTAAAAGATTTTGCAATATTCATTACCTCAGTGTCATTAGTAGATACCACTATGCTATCAATAGCGGGAACTTTTAGAAGTGTGCTAAGTTTAACTTTTAATAATCCACCTTTTACACCTGCAAATGTTTTTGTATTCTTTTGAGGAATTCGTTCACTACCTAGTCTGCATGGAAGAAATATTGTCATTATAATAAACTATAAATTGATAAAACCTCTATATTCTTATATTTTGTAGGCGTAAAAGTTTTTACCTCAACTCCAGGAATATTAACAGCATCATCTATGACCTCTTGATTTTCATGAGCAATAACAAATTGGTTTTGATTAATGTTTATATCATAGCCGTCAAAACCTACTAAATAAATTTCTTTAGCGCCTAAATCTAACGCCGCTTGAATCGCCAAAGCCATAGGCGAGTCTGAAGTTGCATCTGTAAATGAAATAGCTTCTAATTCTTTAGCTAACTGTTGAATATCATCGGGGATTGTAGTACCCATCGGTCGAGGATAAGGTGGGTAAATACATGTTTGATCAATCTTCGAAAAATCATCAATTTGTTTTAATAACTTGTCGCTTTCAAAGCCTACTAACCCGTAATACTGATCGCATTTTAAATCCATATATTCTAACACATTCCGAGTACCTGCATGAATCAGACAGGCCTCTTTTTTAGTATGTTCAAAAAACTTTTGAATCGCTTTTTTGTGTGAAAGAGAAGACAAACCTCCACCAAGAATTATTGCTTTTTTATACTTTTCAACTTTTTTTAAGACAGGTAATTTTAAATTATCCTTGATGTCTTGTTGTTGATTGTTAAGTGCGTTTATAATACTCCCTAAAGGATAACGGTTCATTCCTACCCATTCCATAACTTGTTTTTGAGGTAAAGACTTCGCCCCCGAAAACATATAAGGTAAACTTGTTCCCCACTGGTGAAGTTTACGAAGCTCTTCAAATTCACTAACCACCTTACTTAGTTCACTGTATCTAACAGGAAGTCCTTTTGCGTTTTCTAAATACGTAAGCAATAACTCTGATTTTAAATTCCCTGCGCCTCTTCCCATGCCGGTTACTGTCGCATCAACGATATCAC
>JGI20160J14292_10002701_pt1 | contig 13946 bp, 9 predicted proteins | sample COG_10_FD_14292 | JGI IMG/M metagenome (IMG submission 14292) | reverse complement strand
GTATAATAATATCGTATAATAATATCGTATAATAATATCGTATAATAATATCGTATAATAATAATATCATATAAGTTAACCGGATATAGCTCAGTTGGTAGAGCGGTTGACTGTAGATCGACTGGTCACTTGTTCAAATCAGGTTGTCCGGAATCTCACTTATGTGTGAAAATACATTAATATTGTTATTATTTTTTTAAAGGTGTAAAAGAATATTATTTAAAAGAATAATTTTTTTTAAAAACTTATTATATAATGAAAACTTATTACTTACATATTTTTATAGTTTTAATAATTTTTATATTTGTTTACAATTTAATTATGCGTAAATTTAATTCATTTAAAAGAACAATTCAAATAAAAAATACAAACTTAAATCGAAAAGACATCTTTTTTAGAGATGAAAATAATATAAAATATAAATGGAAAAATAGTTTTATATTCGGAAAATATAATTTTTCTGAAGTTTTAAAAATAAGAAAAGGAAATAAAATAACAATAAAAGGATATACAATATATTATTTACCATTCTTAAAAGAAAACATTGTTTATGATATATTATAGTTACTTATTATATATGATTGAAAAACTTATTTTTCATTTCATTTTAGGGGGTATATTGTTTTCAAGTATATATTATATCGCAAATATTATAGAAGACCCATCATTATCAGCAATTATTGCTCTTGTTCCAATTACAATATTTGCTGGACTAATAATAAATAAGGTGGATACATGTAAAAAATATTATAAAAATGCAGCTGTTGTGCTTGTAATGACATTTCTATTAATGTTATTATTAATTAAATTATTAGATATAAAACAAATTTCAAAAAATGTAATGATTATGATTGTTTTATTTTTTTGGTTTATATTACAATTTTGCCGTCATAAATATTTTCAAATATAAAAAAATTATAAAAAAATTATAAAAAAAATATAAAAAAAAAATGATATAATATTGCAAATTATGTTATTACTTCTCGCCATTCAAATACATTTTACGGTCAATCATTAATGTATTAATTTTTCTCTTATTATAAACACCATTATGTAATGATATAAATTTAAAATGTTTTAAAAGATTTTTATTTGAAATATCATAAATATCTTTTATTGAAAAGTATTTTTGTTGTTCACTTTCACAAATATATTCATTCTGCAATAACCATAATATAAATGATTCATTATCAACAATATTTTCATTATTACCACGTGGATATTTTTCAAATAAATTCTTGAAGTAAATAAAATGTTTTTTTACATTATTATTACAATAATCATTACATGATAAAGTGCATATCATACGAAAATTAATCATTGTCATATATTCATAATTCAATAAATATTCCAAATCCCATAAAGTAAACGTTTCCTTTTTCATATGAATTGCTTTTATTATTCTTTTGCATCCCAATGCAAATAAATCAGTATCTTCGCTCATACACGCATATACTTTATTCTTGTTCACTAATTCGCAACACAATTCTTCTGCTTCACCCTCTGCGACAATATACTTCATTCCGGAAAATTCCAAATATTTTTTTACATCATGCACATCCCATTTTGTTAATTTAACACGTTCACGATTTAAATTAAGTAACTTTTTCTTAATTTTATTTGATTTATTATTATTTTTATATTTTTTACTTAATTTTTCATATAATATATTTGCATCATTTCTATTTTTGCGGCGTTTTTCTTGCTCTTCCTTTTTCTCTTCTCCGTATTTTCCATCAAATACAAATAATGCACGAATATTATATTTATGTAAAATTTTACAAAATATATCTAATTCTTCTAACAAACGATTATTTCCCAAAAATCGATATATATAATTATATATATCGATAACTATTTTTTTATTTTCTAGATTAGAAAATGATGCATTTTGAATACAAGGCACATTTGAATCTTTCAAATAACGATTCAAAAGACGAATACCCATGATAACAATTATATTATTTATTATATCAAACCAAATCAATTTAATTTTCATCTTCTATAACAGACATTCGCAATGAACGCATTAATTCAACATTCGTAGACAACTGATTTGGTAATCCCATATTTAATTGCGATATCTTACTTGAATAATTTTGAATTGCTGATAATAATTTATTATTTTTATATAAATTACCAGTTAGTTCAATTAAATCATAAACATATTTAATATCTTTATTACTATTAATAATGTTTTTATTTCTATTTGAGAAAAATGCTATCATGTCATTTATATTGAATAACCAAACCATTTTTAAAATATAATACGCAAAAACATTTGTTTTTTCAGAATAATTTCTTATTGATAGTTGTTTATGATAATTTCTATCACTGGTTATAATATTATAATTCAAATTCATATGATGCAATACTTTTATACATTGAAATATTGAAAAATATTTTTCAATTGTATGAAACATTTCAAATTGTTTCAAGAATTTATTAAAATTGTTATTAGTGAACTCATATGAAATTAATATAGAATTTATAGTGTTTGCCCAAAATTCACTATATGTTTCAGATATATCAAATTTACAATGTTTAATAAAAAATAATTCTGTAATTTTATTTTTCATTGATTTTGAAATATTTAAATTAGAAAAATCCAAACATGTTGAATGAAATAATTCATGAATTAACACTTTAAACCATTCTTCCTTTCTATATATAACAATTTCTCCCCTGGGTTTACAAGCCCAAGTTACACCAGTATTCACATTATAAGAATCCAATACTTTATTATTCATAGGCAATTTTTTTTTTAAATCAAGTTGAATAATATTTATTTCAACTGTTTTTAACGCATCATTCGTTATATAATTTGATAGAAAATATAGTAAGCGAATTATCTTATCTTTCATCATATCAACGTTTTTATTTACATAATTTAACAAAAAAATATTTATAGTGAATAATATATTATTTATCTTAATTGAAAATGTGTTGATAGATGTCATTTGGTTAATTATGTTTTTCTGTATTTTTTCTGAGAGAAAGATATTACTTGTGTTTAAAAAGCCAAAACGACGAATAACTGACCGTTTATCATTTATAAAATTAATATTTTTGATTGGTATATTATTATTATTAACATAATTCTCATTTTTATTTAATAAATTATGGAATTTTTTAAAAATAACTTTATTTTTGTTTGAAACAATCGTTTTTTGTATATTATTTCCGTTATTTGAAAAAAAATGTAAAAAATATTTACTAATATCTGAGAAACTCATTTTATAATTATTATATAATTATAAAATAATATTTTATATATTGGTTAATTAATGTTACTTTCCAGTTAATTCCATCCTAATTTTCATTGTATTAAAGAATGGAACCAATTTTGTTTTTTGTCCTCTTCTCGTTTCTAGATGTACTAGTTTTGCGTCTTTTGTAGCAAGCAATACCTGTTTAGATAATTTATCTTGATTATATTTTAGACGTTGACCCTGTTCCATAATATCTTTATGATAACCATTGAAGAAATCATCATCCATAGTAATACTAGCATCTCTAAATAGCACACGTTTACCTGCATCATTTTTGATATATCCTGTTCTACCACCAGCGCCTAAAGCTCTTCTAGGGTCAATAGAAATGTCAGATTTTGAATTCATTGTAAATAATTTAAAATATTCAGGATTATTTTTCTTAAATTTATGTGCATGATACCAATGCTCAACGGATGCCCATGATAATACATTTGTATTTCCTTCACCTAGTTTTTCTTCACTGGTAAACAATGGAATTACATCACCATTTCCATCTTTATTTGTATGAAAGTTTGATAACACTTTTCTCCATTGTGGTATGCTCTCTAATTCAGAAAATTCACCTATTGATTCTTGACTGACTGTTTCTCCTCCACCAGCTTTTCCTTTACCAGGTTTATCATTTGCGGATCTACTATAAAATTTAAAAACGGTATCATTGTTATAAAGACCTTCTTGTTCTCTTTCTTCTAAAAGTTCTTCATCGTTGTATTCACTCATATCTTCCCCTTTATTATCATTCAAATTCGTTAATTTTTCAATATCAATTTTAATTTCCTTACTTTCCAAACCTTTATTTACATCTTGAAGTGTTTTATTTAATTCTATTGGTTCGAATACATCTGTTGTTTCAGATTTTTTAGGTTCTTCGGTGTTTTCGGCATTTTTAGAAATTTCTATTATTTCTTGTTCTGTTTTTTGAGTTTTTTTTGGTTTTTTAACAGAGTAAAGTTTTTTCTTCATATTCATTTTATGTATTTTATAAGAACTCGCTAGTTCTTCTTCATTTTTAATAAAATATTTATTTTTTACAAGTTTAAATTCTGCACTAGGTTCAGATAAATCAGCTTTATTCATTTTATTAATATACATTTCATTATTTTCTAATAATCTAATTTGTTTTAAAACAGGTAAAATATTAGATATATAAATATTTAAAGCACCATTCAATAAAACCTTTTTCACACTACCACCCTCACGATATTCTTTTAATATTTTTTTAAAATTCTTTAAACTTTCTGAAAAATTTATCTTTAATTGCTTAATTTTATCCTTTTTATAAATAGAAACAATTTCCTTTTTTTTTTCTGCACCATCCTCAATATCTATATCATCTTTTTCATAATTATTTACAATATCTAAATCATTTTTTGATTTTTTTAAAAATTTCAATAAATTAGTATATTTCTTTAATTCTTCTTTTAATGAATTAAACTCATTAATAACTACATCATCATTTTCTAAATCAAATAATAAATTTAATTTATTATTAATAATTTTATCTTTTATGTCATTAATATCATCTATTGTTTTTTTTTGAAATTTGTTATTATGAATATATTTAGCTGTTTCTATTTTAATATTTAATGAACATTTTTTTTCTTCAGCTCCACATTTAGCAATAAAAACATTCTTATCATTAGTAAATATAGTTCCTCCATTTTTTTTACAATGGATACATTTTCTTTGCAAATTTTTTATTAATGTTTTACCATCTTTACGTTTATTTTGAATATTACGTAAATTTTTTTTTTTTAATATTGTCCATTTATCTTCGTATTTTCTTTTTAATTTTAAATATGCATCTAAATCATTTAAATACTTTAAATAATCTTCTTGATATTCAGACATATCTTATAATTTATAAATATATTTTTATAATACTTTATAATTTATAATATTTATCATGTAACATTTTATAGTCGCTTTCAAATTTAGGAAGATTTGTAAGCATGTTAGTATGTTCTTGTTCTTTCCTCTCAATCACATTTTTAACTTTAGATAAAATATAAATTTCTTTTTCCCTTTTTTTTTGTTCAATATCTTTTTCAGTTGGCTTAGTATGATATTTATATGATAAAAAGAATGCGACAAAAATACTAAATAATGAAAACAACCCTACATTAAAATAAAATTTATAATTATTGTGTTTTTTGATATTACAAGCTTTTAATGTTGCTGATAAAAAATATTTAGTTCCCGGTTCAATTAAAAAAGGTTTTACCATTTATATATAATAAATAAGTAAAATTATGAAAATAAATTATACTTAATATCTATAAATAATAAATATGATGAATTATTTTAATATTCGAGAAGGAAATGGAAATATGGCTGATTCCACTTCAACCACTAATAATGCTACAGCTGCTAGTGCTACAGCTGCTAGTGCTACAGCTGCTAGTGCTACAGCTGCTAGTGCTACAGCTGCTAGTGCTACAGCTGCTAGTGTTGCAGCAGATAATGATGCAAAAAATGTTTCTACATCAAGAAATACTGGCACCGGTGGTTTTGTATTAGGATTAATTATTCCTTTAGTTGTATATTATTTTGTTACTTATAAATTATATTCAAGTTCATTTAGCGATGACGTTGCAAGAGTAAATGTTTCTTCTAAGGTTGGAGTATTTAAAATGCTATTATTGGCCGTTATTTTTATTTCAATGTATGCACTAAATACAAAACAAATGAAACAAATGTGTCCAAATGGGTCACAAAAAATAGTAACAAAAGTATTTTTCAGCACATTCATACCATTTATATTTATGTTAGGTAGTGTTGTTGTTGCTATTACTGTTATGCCCGGTTGGAAAGCACCATTTTCAAATACAATAGGATATTCATTGGTAAAAAATGTAATATTTAGAAAATTATTTCAATTACAAGATTGGTTAGATTTTAATGTTGGTAGTGGTGGAAATGAGGAATTAAAAAAATTCAATCGTCGTTCAAATAGAACATTCTTTGTAAATGAATTAACACCTGAAAATTTTCATACAGCAGTTGACTCATTGGGTTTAAAATTCGCTGATGATGGTATTAAAAAACAATTATATCAAGCAGTAATTATTAAAGATTCCATTGCTGAATTCATATGGATATTTATTACAAGTATATTGACATATTCATTATCACAGATTTATATAATAGATTATAGTTGTGAACCTGATACAGATTCACTTCATAATAATGTTGATGCNGCAGCGGATGCTGATGCGGAAGCCGATAATGACAATGNTGAGGAACTTTAATTTAAAAATAATTNATAANTTATNAATTATTTTTTAAAAAGCAAATGATGGTAAACTAACATAATATAAAATAAATACATAACTTAAGATTGCAATAATTAATGTTGTAAACCATATTGGTATAACCGTTTTATTTCTTGTTCCAAGGCCAAAATGTCTAAAACTACCGTTTCTATTATAAATAAATGATGGTTTTATATATTGAATAATAAAGAATATAGTTAAAAATAATATAATAGAAACTGAAGTAACATTTTTTTCAATATACTTGCGATACATAATAAAATATATTGAGATTATTATATATATAAAATTTATTTATTTAACATATATTTTTTTTAGTTAAATATATAATTTATTGAAATTATTATATATTTTTAATTACCACATTTCTTCGCCATCTGCTTCACCATCTTCGCGATTGTCTAACATATTTACTTCTAACATTTCACGTTGATTAATAATGTCTTCTTCTAAATAATCTAACATATCACCATCCATTTGCAATATTTCCATATTTGCGTTTGTAACATCATCTTTTATACCAGCTCGCTTTTCCATTAATGCAACATTCTCAATATAACCACGTTCTTTATCATACTGGTCAGCATCATATTCAAATACCGCTTTTGATTCTCCAAAACTCCAACGGCCTAATTTATGATTTTTCATGATATTTTCAATATTACGAGATTCCACTGTTAAATTTTTTAGATTTAATCTAATACTATCTTTTTCTTTTTCCTTTGCCTTTAATATATTCCCCTCAATATTGTTATTTGATAAATTAACAAACTTTTTATGCTTAATAAAAATATTTATAAATTCTTTCAATAAATTTGCTACATTTCTTTCTAAATTATTTGAACTACTGTTCATTATAACTTCTTCTACTGAACCGCCACTACTTTTCATCTCTTCTAATCCTTCTAAAGATGTTTTAACTAACATTTCATTCATTAATTTAATATACAAAGAAATAGAACAAATAAAGAAATATTTATGCATTTTAATATAAATATTATTGTTTATATCAGTATTATTTTTAAAATCAGAATAAAATGGTATATTTTTAACAATATTTAATAAATCTACGGTGTTATTTTGAACAAAGGTAAGTAGTTTTATCATATTATTATCATCATAAAATTCATTTAATGATGAATGTTCATCAAATACAAATTTTTCAATATCTTGAACATGTCTTTCAGATAATTTCCAATGTTCTGGAACATACATTTTATATGATACCTTTTCCAAAATAATATTTGGATATAATGAGCACATATTTGCTATCATAGTTTGAATTTGTGAACCAATTAAATAACCTGTTTCATCATTATTCGACATATATAAACCGGTCCCTTTTACTTCATAATTAATAAAGTTAAGTAAATATTTCATAATTTTTGAATGACCTCTTCTTAGATTTTTTTTGAAAAAAGTTGATATATTATTTAATTGTAATTGCACATCTTCATCTATAAATAATAATAAATCGTCCTTTTCATTAATATCTCGTTTTTTATATTGTGTTGCATATTTATCAACCAAATTTAATATTTTTGGAATTATTTCTTTATTGCAAATTTTCACATTATTTTTACCTTGAATATATTCTAATAATTTTTTAAATTTTACTGTATTATTTACAATTTCTTTATTAATTGTAATATCAACCATATTTTTACGATGAATATATTTCATTAATAATTCCATGCTTTTTTCATTATAAATATCGCCATTTTCATTTTTAATTATTGCAATTTTTTCTTGAATAGTATTTCCATTAGTAAAATTACTTGAATTTTTTATACATAATGTTTGTAATTCAGGTTCTAAAGCCAATCCTGTATTATATTTACAATATTTAATAAAAGCCATATAAATCGTTTCTTCAGAAAAATTATTTGATATTTTATTTTGTGATGTTTTTGTATTTTTTTCTGAAAACATTAATTTTGCTTTATTTAAATTTTTAACTCTTTTAATCATTTTTGACAACTCTAACACATTATTAACATCTCTATCAATTATTCCTTCTTCTTCAACAAAATATCTATATGTATTTATACTTTTATCATTACAACATGCATTTTCTATATAAGGTAATCCATTATTCGTAACAAATAATTTATCTTTTCTCTTTACCACCTTATTTATATTACTTATGATATACATTGATAATTCTTTTATTTTTCCTATAATTTTATTCATTATAATGAATTGTTCTGATTTATTTTTTCTTATGGTTGCATCTAATTTCAAACGAATCGAATTTCCAAGCATTTTAACATTGTCAATATTTATTTTATTTAATGGTGGTAAAAATGTTGTCCACCTCCTAACATTAAATTCTTCAGACATAGTTAACTCTTCAAAATTATTTTTTAACCATTCTCTTTTTAATTCTAATTTTGTATTAACTTCATAAATAGACAATACTTTATCTATTAAAAACTTTTTAAATTTGACTATGAATTTTTCTAATTTTTCGTTTGATTTTTTGTCTTTATTTTGTTTTATTTTTGGCAATGCAACCCATGGTCGAGAATCATTCTTTATTTTTAAACAAACACATACTATATATTCTATTAAACCATTATTTGACGTGCTTTCATCTAAAGGATATCCTGAGAAATTTCTTTTACAACCTGGAAATGTTTTAGATGTTTGCACGGGAGGTATAGATGTTTGCACAACTATTATATATAATGCCATTATTGAAAATATTATATTCTCATTCACAATCATGTTATAAGATTTCATTCTTTTATTCATTTTTTCAGCTTTTTTTTGTAGTTTTTTATATTTTTTCTCAGGGATGATGTTTTTTAATATATTAAATGTATTTTCAAAAACAAACTCATATGAAAGACTCATGTCTATTCCTACTGATTTATCTAAGTTTTTTAATATAGAATATACTACTTTTTCTAACTTAGTTTTATGACTTTTTTCTCTTGTTACTGTTTTAATTATAATATCGCCATCATCATCTTTTAATAAATCTCGTGATTTTATCTTATATCCTTCAGCATTATATCCTTCAGTTACGTCATATTCAATATATTTAATAACATAACCACTATGTTTATCAACCAATTTATCGCCGTCGTCACTTAAACTACCTCGTTCTTTTGCAATTTTATCCAATGTTTTTTGATATGAATTATCTTTATACGATTCGGCTAATGTAAGTAAGAAAGTTGGCATTAAAGGATAATTAGTATCTAAGCAATAATACCAATATTCATTTTCATTGCCATTTGTTTTTTCATAAGGACGACAATATTTTTCATAAAATAATATTATATCATTATTTTTTTTTACAATATTTTTTTGGGATAAAATTTTTGTAAGTAGTTTGGAGTAAGGAGAAATTTTTAATTCTTCTTGAGCAATATTTTGAGCTAATTTCATCATTAAATTATTTTTATTTAACATATCTCTTTTATCAAATTGAACTTTTTCTTGCAAATATATTGTTTGTAGTTTTTGTTTCTTTTTCAATTCTTTACTTATTTGTTCATATGATTTTTCTAATTCTTTTGAAAAATTATTAATGATATCATTTACTAACTTATTATGAATTTTTATTGTATTTTGATTTTCATCTGCACAATTATTATTAATAGTTAAACATTTATCTTTAACATTGCAAAACATGGAATCATCCGGCATTTTATCATTATATTCGTCTTGTAATCTCCACTCATTATTAATTCTTTGATAATATCTATATTCATAATCACCCATATCTAATACAGCATATTCTTCATTTATTATACGTTTTTGTCCAATAACCATACTTTCAGCATCCCTTTCTGCCATTTTTGGAATTACTCCAACATTTTTAATCAAATGTTCAACCAATAATTGTTTGAATTCTTCATCACTTAAATCTCTTTTTTCTTTTAAAAATTCATTTAATATGTCATATGGAGTATTATCATATTTCCTATCATAAAAAATAAATTCTTTATTGTTATCTTCTTTCAAAAGTTCAATATCAGTATATGTTTTTGTTAATACAAAATTTTTACAGTTATTTTCTGGTAATTTTTCAGAACCAATTTTATCATCTGCATATTCTATTTCTTTTTCTAATTTTTCTTGTAAATTTAAACTTTCTCTCATATCAATTTGCAATAAACCAATATATGTATTCATTAAGTCACCTCCATCTAATGTATATATCTCGCGAAGAATATCAGTATTAGACATTGGTTTTCCTTCAAATCCATATAACTCTTTTAATGTTGTATTTATGTTTAATATTTTTTTTGTTATTTTTTCGCCTTCCTTCACCGATGCTTCTTCACCTTCCTTCGCTTCTGCTTGACGCACCTCCTCGTCAGCACGTAATACTGCAAGATAAGCTTCATTATCCCCCGATGTCTGACCGAAAGTGTCGTTTGCTGAAAATATTTTTTCCAATATATTTGGTAAAGTTACATTTGCAATTTCACCTTTATTTAATTCTAATAATCTACCTGATAATGTTTGTTTATATTTTGTAATATTTGACTCAATTAAATCATTCATTAATTTATATTGCGGAAATGTCAAATTCTCATAATAAATTAAAAATGGTTCTAATTCTTTTAAAAATGTAACATTATTTGTTGTATTTTTCAAATAACCGCCAATATTTTGAATTATTTTTTCGGTGGTGGGTATCATTTTATCTAAGAAATTTTCATATATTTCATCATTATTTCTTTCTGAATAATTTCTTGTTTCAACAAAAGAAATTTCTGATGGTTCTTTTAAGAAATTTGTTTTATATGATAAATCTTCAAAATCTTCATCTATTATATATTTTATTAATTCTCTATTTTGTAATTTTTCATGAAATTTAAAATTATTATGCAATAATACTTTTTTATACATATTGGATTCTTTTAATTTTAATTTTGTTAATTCTATGAAATATTTTGACATCATTAAAAAACCTTTCAAATATATTTCTTCATTTTGAATAATTTGTTTTTTTTCATATATTTTTCTTTTTATCAATGGATTTTTATATAACATATGTTCGCCTGTAATATTTTTTTGTAAAGAATATTTTTTTCTACCCAAATCATCATTATTAACAGAGCTTGAATTAAAATCATCCAAATTATCAATAATAGAATGTAAATCAGTATTAATTTTTATTTTATTAATTAAATTAGTTCTATTTGATGGAGCACTAGATACAGTTTGTATATTATTAATTTGTTGTTGTATATATGCATATTTTTTTGAATCATCCGGAACAGCGTTTTTCATATATGATTTTAGAATTTCTGAATAATTATTAATATATTTCCCTGTATCTTCCAAAAAAACATCTTCATCTACAGAATCTTCCAATAATGTTAAATCATATAATTTTTTTCTATTTCTTACAATTGGTATTAACCAATATAAATCATTTTCTAATCTCAATAAACTATCAACAATAGGTTTAAAATTCTTTTTACTTTTTTTCAATGAATTAATAGAACCATCTTTTGAAAAATCAGAAAATTTCAGTCTCAATTCTTTAAAACGGTTAATTATTGTATGTATATTATCCAATACAAGAGTATTTCTTTCTATGGTTGGATAATCTGCCAATAATGCGTCCAGCATATCATTTACTTGAAAATTAATTGGATATACTCTTCTTTCTATTTCAACTTCTGAATATTCATCAACATATTCTATAGCTTCATCTTCGACTAGAATAATAGAATTTGCATCAATTATGATTTTATGTAATTCATCTTTCTGTTCATCTTCTATAAAATTCAAATTTAAATCATCATAATCATCTTCATCAACAGCAAATTCCATGGAAGATTGTTCACTTTGACTTTTTTCCAAATTTTGCAATTCCTTCGATAATTCTATACCGGTATTTTCTTTTTCAATATCATCTATAAATGATTTTACAGCTGGTCGTTCAAATGGTCTTATTTCTATAATTGGTAAATTTTTTGGGATACCCTTATATCCAAAATCAATATAAATTTTTTCATTAGACGGATATAATGAAAATTCTATCATGTCATTTTCTAAATTTGTTATTTCACCATTAACTATTGTTGGTATTTCACCACCAAATTCAATTGTAAACCATTTCCCAGTTGTTAATCCATTTTGTCTCGCATATCCATCTTCTTCTTGAGAATATACAATATTTATTGTTTTTATTGATTCGTCGGTTAATCTATTATTATTTATAAATAATTCTCTTCTTGTATCGTCAATATCATTTATTAAGCTAATAATTTTTTCGTCTAAATAATTTACGTAAAATGTCTTTCCATCTAAATCATCATTACCGGATGCTTCTATTTCAATAAATTGCCCCAATTTTAATTCAAGTATATCTTGATTCTTTTCTTTTGTTATTTTTGTTTCTTCTTTTGTTATTTTTGTTTCTTCTTTTGTTTCTTCTTTTGATTCTTCTTTTGTTTCTTCTTTTGATTGTTCCTTAGAATCTAGTATAGATGGGTCTTTTTTTTTAGTTAATTCTTCAGGAATTTGTAATTTTTCTATATTAATTGAATTTTCTGATTTATCCATATTACTCATTACTTATATTTAATATATATAATTTTAATGGTTTTAAATTTTATAAAATTGAAATTAAATATAATATAAAAATATATTTCATGATTAGATAAAATGAGTGAATTACCTATTAAAGATGTCTTGAATAACCGAACAAAAGATTATATTGTTAAAGAAATAAATGGATTATATTTAATCAAATATAATAAATCTGCATTAACTGAAGATAATGTTTCTTCATTAGGATTATTTAGATCTGTGATTACAGATGGTAAAAGAATATTATCATTTGCACCACCTAAATCTGTGAATTATAATTCCTTTATTGTTGAAAATGATTTTGATAATTCTAATATTTCTGAATTTATTGATGGGACTATGGTAAACGTATTTTATAATACAAAAAATATAAATAAAGATGGAATTCTAGAAGCTAAGTGGGAATTAGCAACAAGAAGTAATATTGGTGCTAATTGTAGATTTAATTTAAATTCAAAAAAAACTTTTCGCCAAATGTTCGTTGATGCATGTGTTCCAAATGGTGAAAATATTGATGATTTCTTTAATGAATTAAATAAAGAATTCTGTTATTCGTTTGTTGTGCAACATCCAGAAAATCGCATAGTTCATAAAGTTAATATACCAACATTATATCTAACAAATATTTATAAATTTGAGGAAAATATTGTTTATCCAGTAAGTTGTAAAAATCAAGAAGACAATATTCCTGACAATATTAAACAGCCGAGGAACATTACAGAAATTTATCCAAATATTTCAAAATGGGAATATATTAATTTGCTATGTTCTGGTGAACAAATTGGATATGAATTACAAGGTTTTGTTATTACAAATAATAAAAATGAAA
>JGI20160J14292_10002692_pt1 | contig 13963 bp, 11 predicted proteins | sample COG_10_FD_14292 | JGI IMG/M metagenome (IMG submission 14292) | reverse complement strand
GGATTAATTCCAGCTAGATATCAATCTTCAAGATTGCCAGGGAAACCTTTACTAAAATTCGGTACTGAAACTATGATTCAGAAAGTATACCAACAAACAGTACAATCAGAATTAATCGATAAAGCATATGTTTTAACCGATGATATTAGAGTTAAAGAATCAGTAGAAGAAATTGGAGGTAATTGTTTAATGATTACAGATGAATGTTTAAATGGAACTGAAAGAATTTGTATTGCTATTAACAAACACCCTGAACTGTTTCAAAATGTAAAATATATTGTTAATGTTCAAGGCGATGAACCTTATATTAATCCAAAACATATTGATACTGCCATACGTAAAATGAATGAATCTAAAATAAAATTAATCTCTAATTCTAATATAAAATGTTCAACGTTGCATTATAGAATTGAGAAAGAAGAAGAATTAAATAATACTTCAATTGGAAAATTAGTTTTAAACTACAATGATGAAATTATGTATTGTAGTAGAAATTGTATACCTGCAAATAAATCACAAGGTCCTAATTTAAAACGATGTAATTATTATGCTCATATTGGTTTATTTGTATTTGATTTTGAATACTTAAAAAATAATTATTATAACAAACCAAATACTCCATTACAACTAGAAGAGGATATTGAATGGTTAAAATTATTAGAACAAGGTAATCGGATAGTATCTAGCTGCGTTGATGATTATGAAATTGGTGTAAATTTACCCGAAGATTATACTTATTTATTAAATAAATATCAGCTCAATTAATAAATTTAATAAATATATTAATAAATTTTATCTCCAAATTTGAATTCTAATTTTCTTATTCCATTTTCGTATTTAATAGTTAAATATACTGAACAACAATTTGCAAAATAAATATCTTTTGGTCTTTCACCTAATTTAGTTTGTGTTATATATTTGTATAAAGCAAAAAGAACACCCGAATGCGTTACCGCTAACACATTCGTATATTCTGATTTTTCTATCAATGTAATAAATTCTAACATTTTATCTATTACACTATCAATTGTTTCAGCATCTGGGATTGGTGTATTCTCATCTAATTTCCATTTTGTAAAAATATCTGGATATTTCTCTTTAATTTCATGATCTTTTAGACCTTCGAATACACCATATGCTCTTTCTTTGATTAGATCAGACATTAATACTTTTGGTTTGTTCTCAACCTTTTCAAGTAAAAGTTCCAATGTCTTTTTTGCTCTAACTAATGAACTATGGTATGCTATATCATATGTTGGTAAAAAATCTACACTATTAAACTCTTGTGCCTGTGCAATTCCTATATCAGATAAGGGAATATCAATTGAACCTTGGATTTGTTTATTTTGGTTATATAAAGTTTTACCATGTCTAACAAAATGAATAATTTTTGCATTTGTATGTTTCATTAAATATATTTAAGATTATTCTTATAAATAGTTTATTCTGTATCTATTACGCTGACCTACATTTAAAATGAGTTTCCATGTCCCCTCTCAAACCGATGCCTTTTCAGGAAGTGGTAGTCAAGTGTTATTAATTTAGTTGGTGTAAATGAAATATATTGTCTTCTACATGGTGGTGCTTCTTCATTTAGGGTATTATCACATTTACCAGCAAATTGTTTTAAGTATTTAGTAAAATTAACATCCATAAAATTAACATCCATAAAATTAACATCCATAAAATTAACATCCATAAAATTAACATCCATAAAATTAACATCCATAAAAATTATATTATATTATCTTTAATAATATATAGATAATGGGAAAAATAGATGTTTTTCTAGAATCTATAAATTTATTAGATGAAAATAGTAGAAATACAAATGAATGTACCTATACTATTCCATCTAATAATTTATATCCACACCAATGGAGTTGGGACAGTGGATGGATTGTTTATGGTTTATGTACTTTAAAAAAAATAGATAGAGCTGAAAAAGAAATGTTATCCTTATTTAAATATCAATGGAAAAATGGATTAGTTCCATCTATTGTTTTTCATGATTTAACAGATAACACTTACTGGCCAAGCCCAGATGTATGGAATTTAAAGAATGATGCAAAAAATCTTACCGAGTACAATAATACAACTGGTATTGTACAACCACCAATACACGCAGATGCATGCTTAAAAATGTATGAGTCCGGTGTTGACAAAATAGAAAGTAAAATGTTTCTAAATAAAATTTATGATAAACTATTACTTTGGCACCAATATTTGTATCAAGAAAGAGACATAAATAATGAAGGACTTGTTTTCATCAGACATCCATGGGAATCTGGAATGGATAATAGTCCTATTTGGGATAATGCATTAGAAAGAATAAAAGTAACTGAATTTAAATATTCAAAATTTAGAACTGATAATAAAAAAGTTAATTCAGAAGAAAGACCTACCGATATAACATATGAAAGATATATTCAATTAATAGATTTATTCAAAGAGTGTAAATATGATGAAACTAAAATTGCTGATAAATCAGAATTTATAGTACAAGATGTTTTATTTAATGTACTATTGCTAAAATCAAATTATGCATTATTAGAAATCGCTAAAATATTAAAAAAAAATGATATAGAACTAATAGAATCCTGGATAAGTAAAACTCAAAATGGTATAAATAATAAGCTTTATTTTGATGGATTTTATTATGACTATGATTTGAAAGTAAATAAAATGATTCCAATTAAAAGTATAACAGGATTAACAGCAATTGGTTACTCTAATAAGACAGAGGAAATTATTAAAGTACTAAAAGAAGAATTTTTGGTACTAAATGAAGAAAATTATTGTATATCATCTTTATCTCGTCTTGACCCAAATTTTGATTCTATTAACTATTGGAGAGGTCCAATGTGGGCTAATTTAACCTACATGATTATTAATGGACTAAAAAAAAGTAATCATTCGGATTTAGCACTGGCTATTCAAAATAATTGTATGAAAAATATAGAATCTTTAGGATTTTATGAATACTTTGATTCAATTGATCATTTAGGTTGTGGTGATAATCATTTTAGTTGGACAGCCAGTGTATATATTTGTTTAATTACTAATTTTCAGTTCTAAATATATTAATTTATTAAACTTTCTAACTAAATAATAACTTGTCAATTGTTGTTCGAACACAAAATAAACGATGTAAAATAATCCCTAAAATAAATAAGGTTATTAGTTTTTTTTGAAATCCATATTTTGGATAAAATAAATTTATTAGATATGCAAATACTATTGTTAGTATAACATCTATAATTGCTATATCAAAAATTCTAATTGAATGTGCACCAGTATTTGGTTTCCCAAAGATATTCTGATATTTACAAAACATATAAATATTGTTAGATTATAAATTAACAATATTTGTATATTACATTTTTATTATACTGCAAATTGAGTAGATATATTACATTTTACTGTATTCATTCTAGGTAAAATTTGTTCATTTATTAATGCAAATTTAAAGTTATCGTCAGAAAAATTTTCACCAGAACAATTACAATGTGTTTGGGTATCACTTCTTGATTTAACAAATTTTGAATTTTCTTTATTAATATTTTTGATTAATAGTCCTGGATTAAGTGTATTAATATCTAATTTTCTTCTAAGAATTGTTTGCATAATAGCTGAACTCATTTTTGATAAGGCATTAATTGGTTGATGTCGATGCATTCTTTCAATAAGATTTGTCTGAGCCATTGATTCTAATCCATACGTTTCTAGTGTTTCAATTAGAGTTTGTACTTCTACACCATAACCAGAAGTATACTCGATATTTTCCAATACTTGTCGAAACCCACCATATTCACCTCCTAATGGTTGAATAAATCCACTTAATTGAGGATATAAGATATTAAGTAATGGTCTAGCAGTTAATTCAGTAACTCGACCACCTTCATTTGATTTAATATTTTCAGATAGAATAAGAGGGCGTTCATAATATCCTTTAACAAATTTAATATTATCTCTTACTAATAATGGTCCTAAAATACCAACAATAAATCTTTCATCGAAATTTTTAATATCACTGTCAGAATAAATTACTATATCTCCGTTAGTTACATATAATGATTTCCAAAGAGCTTCTCCTTTTCCTTTATATTGACACACCCCTGGTAACACATCATCCTGGTTATGTATTTTAATATAATTAGGAAATTCTTTTTGGAGAGCTATAATCTTTGCAACAGTATCATCTTTTGAACCACCGTCCATTACAACTAGTTCATCAATAATTTTATTTTCTAATATTAACTTGTCAATTAAATATCTAAGTACGTATTCGATAGTTGTTTCTTCTTCTAAAGTTGGTATAACTACAGATACGGTATGACCTTTCTTATTTTTTAAGGTTTCTAATTCTTTCAAATTTGAAAATTCTTTTAGTTGAAAGGTATTGGTGTCTAACCAATTACTGATGTCATATAAATAGTTCATTAATATATGACTATTTATATCTTTATATAAAATATATATTAGTGTAATGTACGCATCCTTCTTTAGAAAATAGACTAATAATTATAACAGATTAATAAAAAATATACAAGTAGATGCAAATTAACAAACTATTTAGTTGGTCGCATACAAACTCAAAAAGTGAATAGTTTTCTATAAAACTTGGTTTATAAAAATAAGTTTATAGATTTTTTTATTTATAAACTTCTTTAAATGATTCAAATAGTAGTTTTAGCAGGCGGGTCTGGTGAAAAATTGTGGCCTCTTTCGCGTCAAAAATTGCCTAAACAATTTTTGAAATTATTAAATGATAACACTAGTTTATTTCAGAGTACCATTGCAAGAATTTTAGATTTTATAAATTACATGAAATTTAAAAATAATGAAGTTAAAGTAACAGTAATTTGTAATGATAGTAATAAATTTGCGGTAAAGGATGAATTGAAAGAATTAATTCCAGATATAGAACATAATATTATTGCAGAACCAATTAATAAAAGTACAACGGCAGCAATAGCTATTTCTTTAGAATTATCAGATGAAAATGATAGTATGTTAATAATCCCAAGTGATCAAATTTGGGATAATCATGAATTTTCTAAATGTATAGAAAAAATATTTAATTCTAATAAAGATTGTATTTCTCTAATTGGTATTACTCCTTATTATCCAGCAACAAGATTCGGTTATATTGAAATTGATAATAATAGATTAGTTAAATTTAATGAAAAACCAAATAATGAAGATGCAATAAAATATATAAATAGCGAAACAAAAAATTATTTATGGAATTCGGGTGTATTGTTTTTTAAAAATAAAATTATGTATTCGGAGATTAAAAAGAACTGTAGTCATATTTTAGATCAAGTTAAACTAGTTATAAATAATTCAGAACATAATGATAATATTATTTCATTAAATAAAAATCTATTTTCAAATGTAGATTCTTTATCAATTGATTATAGTGTATTAGAGAATTATAAAGATGGTTTTGTAATTAAATATAATAATTACTGGACTGATATTGATGATTTTAAATCCTTATTTGATTATCACCAAAAAGATAAAAATTATAATTTATTACAATCAAAAGATAATGAAAATATTATTACATTTAATACCAAGAATAGTTATATTTATGCAGAAAATAAGTTAGTTACTGCATTGGGTATATCAGATATGATAATTGTGGATACTCATGATTCTCTATTAGTTGCTAACCGAAATTCTACATGTGATGTTCACGAAATAGTTAAAATACTTAAATCTCAAAATAGAAGTGAACATATTGTTAATCCAATATGTCATAAACCTTGGGGTTGGTATCTAAACTTGGAAGGAACTGATAATTCCGGTCATCGAGTAAAAAAAATATGTGTTTATCCAAATTGTAGACTATCATTACAATCTCATAAAGAAAGGTCTGAACATTGGATAATTGTAAAAGGAAATGCAAAGGTTCAAGTTGGCGAAGATCATTTTAATATAACAGTTAATCAAACTCTTTATATACCAAAAGGTGTTTTACATAGATTAGAAAATATTGGCGAAGAAAATGTAGAAATTATAGAAACACAAATTGGAGATTATTTAGGAGAAGATGATATTGTAAGATATGAAGATGATTTCGGTAGATAATCAAAATGATTTAAATTAAAAATGGTTTAAAAAAAAAATATCTTATATTTTAAGACATTAGTTTCTAGGGCAAATAATAATTATATATATTATATAATTTTATTTTTAAAATCTTAAAAACATTAATATTGTTCCCGATTTACGAGGAAAATCCAAAAGTGTATCTACTATTAAAATGGTTAATTTAATAAGGTTCAATTCCTTAGAGTAGGTTTTATTTATATAAAGTTCCCATAGAGGAAAAAAACAGCTCTCGTGGCGCAATGGATAGCGCGTAAGACTTCTAATCTTAAGGTTGTGGGTTCGAGTCCCATCGAGAGCTTTAATTTAATTTTAAAATAAATATATATATTTATTTTAAAAAATATTAAAAATTTTTATATACGATAATATATATGGATAATAATAGTCCTATTTACCGTGAAAAATATTTAAAATATAAAAAAAAATATATGGAACTTAAAAACTTTGAATCTGACCAGGAGGGTGGTGCATGGTGGAGTTCTGATCCAACTAAAAAACATAATAATCAAATGAAAACATTATTAAAAGCTGAAATTACAAAAGCTACTGCCAGTATTAACCCGTTTATTGCAAATAAAAAAGGTCTAGAATCTGCTCAAAAGAAGGAGATTATGAAAGAATATGTAGAAATGACAACCGTTACACTTCCTGGATTAATTAAAGAAAATACTGAGGTTAAACCAAATAATGAAAATCCAGATGCTGTTGTTCATTTAAAAGAGTTAATGGATAGCAAATTAAATAATCTATCATTAAGTGAATGGGCAGTCGGAAAAGGGGGTGATAAGATTAAAGTCCCAGAGGTAGTTCAAAAAGGTGGAACACAAGGTGTTATACTTAGAAAATTAACTGAACTTCATGCTACTACAAAGGCAAATGTAAAATCTAAAAAATGGGTTGAAGCCAATATTAAAGATACTACTGTTGAAAATATGGCTGCTCAAATTGGTATGATGAATATACAAATGGCAGTTGACAACGTATGTGAAAAACTTGTTCAAACATCCAAGGCAAAAGAGGTTGATAGTAAAAAAGAAGCAGTAGTAGAAGATTGTAATAAAGAAAAATCAGATGCTGTTAAATACCTCAAAGAGATAATGTCAAAACTTAATAAAGTAGATGACGCTCAACTTAAAGGAAATAAAAAAGCTTTTGACGCTATGATTGCAGCTCAAGCTAAACTAAATGAATTAGCCAAAACATATGGAACTAATGCTGGAGATTTAGGTAAAAAACCAGTTAATATAGAACAAGCAACTGTCGAAGAGGTTAAGGAGTTACAAAAGCAAGCTATCTTGAACTATAAGAATAAATTAAATACTGATTTAGATTTGAAACTTGCCAGTGGAGAAGAAGTAAATATGGATAACATTATCGCACATATAGTTAAACCAGATGTTACTATAGACTCTGCTAAAGTTAATAAAATTCATGCTATGGTAAAGACAGCCGGTCAAGCACCTACACCTACAAGTGAAACCGAGTCACCAACCGATGATTCTAAATCCAAGGTAAAAGTAGAAGAAGTTAAGAAAGTAGAAGAAGTTAAGAAAGTAGAAGAAACCAAAGCTAAAGCAAAATACTATTATTAAATATTCATATTTAAAATAAACTCTCGAAATTTCGGTTTAAGCATTTAATATATATACTATTAGCTATGTAATAGTAGCTATTATATAATATTAGTCTTATAAAAATTGATAATATAAAAATTGATAATAAAACATATTGTAAAGCAATCTTCAATAATACTTTACTAATTATTAAATTAACTATATAGCTCCCAATTATCGAAAGATAGTTGAGGAAATATATGGAGTAATCCATATCTGCAAGGGTTCCCGAGTGGTCAAAGGGGTTGGTCTTAAGCACCAATGCGTCAGCTTCGTGGGTTCGAATCCCATCCCTTGCATTATAATTAGTATCTTCTTACAGCAATGTTTAAACACTATTTTAATTTCAAAATAATTTTACAGAAGATAGCATCATTCGCTTTGCGAATATAGTATCATTCGCAAAGCGAATATCCTGCCCTTTTAGCTCAGTTGGTTAGAGCGTTGTGCTTATAACGCAAAGGTCGGCGGTTCGAGCCCGCCATGGGGCAAAATAATAAAATAGTTCCCAATTATTGAAAGATAGTTGAGGAAATATATGGAGTAATCCATATTTGCAAGGGTTCCCGAGTGGTCAAAGGGGTTGGTCTTAAGCACCAATGCGTCAGCTTCGTGGGTTCGAATCCCATCCCTTGCATCTTGTACATATATTATTAGATTTGTCTATATTATTAAATTTGTATATATTATTAGATTTGTATATATTATTAGATTTGTACATATTATTATCTTCTTGCAGCAATGTTTAAACACCATTTTAGTTTCAAAATACGTTTACAGAAGATAGCATTATTCGCATTGCGAATATTTGGTCCCTTAGCTCAGTTGGTTAGAGCGTACGACTGTTAATCGTAAGGCCACAGGTTCGACCCCTGTAGGGATCGTAGTCTAGCAAAAAGACTTAAAACTATTTGGTTTGCCCGGTTAGCTCAGTTGGTAGAGCGCCAGACTTTTAATCTGGTGGTCGTGGGTTCGAGTCCCACATCGGGTGGTTTCATTTAAATATAAATATATTCTAATATTAAACTTTTTAATATTAAAATATGATAATTAACAAATATGGTTGCAGACAACTAGTATTTAAATGACCAATTAATTTAATAATACGATTATTTCGCTGAGAAAAATTACTTTAAGTATTTTATTACATGATATTTGAGTATAAATTAATTTAAAGTCAATAAATAAATTCTTAATAATTATAATGGATAAAAATAAATTAATTGTTTCACTAACAACCATACCTTCTAGAATAAATTTATTAGAACCTGTATTGGATTCACTTTTAAATCAAACAGTTAAACCAGATTTGATCTATCTTAATATTCCAAGAAAATATAATAGATTTGATAACTGTTCTAAAATACCTTCATTTATTAAGAATAAAGAAAGAGTTAGGATTAATTATTTAGATAAAGATTATGGTCCTGCTACAAAATTTATCGGGTCGCTATTAAACTCTGAAATATCTAAGAATGATATAATTATCGTAACGGATGATGATGTTATTAAACGTTCTCATTGGATTAGTAAATTATTATTATGTCATAAACCAAATAAAATATGTTGTTTTGAAGAAAGAAATTTAGGAAAAAATATAATTTGGGGATATCTAGGATATATTTTTACAAAAGATATATTTGATGTCAAAGATATGTTAAAATTTTATGAAGAGATTAAAGAGAGTTGTATTTTGGTAGATGATCATTGGTTAACAGGGTATTGTCATCATAAAAAAATTACTATATATAATATTCCAATATCTGGAAGTAAAGAGATTAATGATACTTTAATAGATGGACAAGATTCATTAGTTAGAATTCAAGGAAATAATAATAGATGGCATGTATCAGAAAAATGTAGGACTCATATTAAGAATAAATTTAATACTGAATTTCCTTTTTGGTGTTGTATGGGCTGTTGTAAGAGAGGTAAAAGAAAGACTATTGAAAATTTTGATAATTGTAATAATAGTTTATACTTGAGAATTTTCATATATTTAGTTATATCCTATTATGTTTATTCTAAATTTAGAAGAATGGACTTTTTAATTTATTTACTCATTTCTTTTAGTTTCATAATCTTTTATTTAACAAGAAAGAATATATTTGAGAAATTTACTTCAACGGAGCCGGATACAAAGGTTTCAACGGAATCGGATACAAAAGCTTCAACGGAGTCGGATACAACGGGTTCTAAAATACCAAAAATTATTATACAAACATACTATAAAAAAGAAAAAATACCCGATAAAATTTATAAAAATATTAAAAAATATGCACCAGACTATGAACATATAATTTATGACGATGAAGAATGTGAAGAATTTTTGAAAAAATACTTTAATCCAAATATTTTAGTCACCTTTAAAAAATTAAAAGGTGCACATAAAGCTGATTTGTTTAGATACTGTTATTTGTATAAATATGGTGGAGTATACTTGGATATTAAGACAGAACTAATAAGACCTATTGGTGAAGTATTTAATAAAAGTTATACATATTCAGTATTATCAATTATTAAAAATACTGTATATCAAGGAATAATAGCAACGCCTCCTAAAAATCCAGTATTTCTTAAATTAATCTATTTTATGGTAAAATTAGTAGAAAGAAAAGTTAAATTTCCATATATTATTTTTACTTTTGATTTCTTTCAAAAAATAAAGAATTATTGTGGCATGCCTCCTATTGCTGGATTAAATGAAAGTAAAGATACTTATCCTTACTATCTATTTACTGAAAAATGTTCAAAGGATAGAAATAAATGCACAGATGGATTAGATAGGTATGGATTATGTTGTTTTGTTTACGATGGTAATGAAAGAATGATAAAAAGTAGATACTCCGACTTTCCATGGTAATTAATCTTTTATTGAATTATTTTTTTTATCTACTTTATTATAAAATTTTAAAATTTCACCAAGTAAATTATTATTAAAATATTTTGATGTTTTAATAATTATATCTTTCAAATCATTTTTCAAATCATCTAAATCTTTATCTTTTAGATTAATTATATTAGGGAATTCATTTTTATACTGTATATATAAAGAATCATCGGAAATGAATTTGATATAATATTCTTTACTAACTATATTATTTGTATCTAATATTGTTGTAACAATAAATGGTCTATATAATATATTTATAAAAAAATTAGATATAGCTTCATCTGGATTTAATATTTCAATTAGATAGTATTTCCATTTGTCTTCTATATCATTTAGAAAACAACATTCGGAATAAATAGTTTTTTCAGGTATTTTCTGATATTTGTTTAGTATTGTTTCTGATTCAGATATTTTATTAGTTGTCATAATCTTATCTATACTAGAATAATTCTTTGGATTATTATTTATATTATCTTCATCCTCATAAACATTCTTTGAATAAATAATTTGATTCTTATTCTTATTTAATCTAACTTTTATTGGATTAATAAAGTAGAAAGCGGGATCGATAATATATATTTTATTGTTATTCTTTGGAATAGCAAGTGCTACATGTGAAATTTCTAGATAATCTGGTTGGGAATATTTCTTTGGTATAGTTGCGGGTATTAAAAAACTTTCAATTTGGAAATTACTACTAAGATAATCTTTTATATACAAAGATAATCCAATACAATTGCCAGAGTTAAAGTTTTTTATTGACTCTTTGGAACTTAGACCATGATTAATATACGGAAATGTAGAAAAACAAGAATTTATACTACACACTTTTAAAGACTCTATTAATAGTTTTTGATTAACATTTTGATTATAGTTTTTATTTAAAATACTTTGTGTCCTTAATTCATGATATACCATTATAATATATTAGAAATTTATTAGTTTCAATAGAAAAAATATATACTTTAAGTTAATGAAAAATTATTATAAAGTTTTACAAATACCAAGGATATCTACCAATAAAGATATTAAAAATAAGACAAGGGAATTATTACAAATAATTAAAAAAAGTGATATTAGTAAATCCGAAAAAATAAAATTAAGTATGAAAGTATATGAATCATACAAGTTTCTAAATGATTATCATAATCGAAAAAGTTTAGATGATTATCTAGATAATAATTTAGATTCTCAATATAAAATAATAAATAATGATAAACTAGACTCACAATATAAAATAATAAATAATGATAATCATAATGATACAATCTTTGATAATCTTGGATTAAAATTACTTGGTTCTTTATCAATTATGAACAACCAACCTTCTAAAAGTTATTTTTATTCACGAAGCACTTTAAATAAAAGTGAATATGATAAATATGGAAATGTAGTTTACAAAACAAGAGAATATATAAACGATAATGGTAAAAAAGACACAATAGAATATTAGTTCTACCTAATTTAAAAATTAATATTAACTTTTATAATATGGAAAATTATATTAAAAAATATTCCATTAATAACGTTGCTACGCCCTCTCCATACGATAGTCGTGATTGGGTTGCAGAATCTATTTATCTAGTCGGATATCAACTACCTAATACAGTTGACCACAGAAATAAACTTCAACCAATTAGAAATCAAGGAAATCAAGGTTCTTGTGCTGCACAAGCAGCTGCGTGTATGAAAGAATGGCAAGAATATTATGATGTTGAATTTAATAAGTATATGTCACCTCAATTTATTTATAATAATAGAACCAATCAAGATTCTGAAGGGATGTATGGAAGAGATGTTATGAGAATCTTATCTAATTTAGGTTCATGTTCTGAAGACGCTTATCCGTATCATACTATTGAATCTCCACAAGATATATCTGTAAATATAAAAGAAGAGGCTACTCAATATAAAATCAAATCTTATGCTCAAATCAACACAATAGAAGGTTTAAAAAAAGCATTATATATCAATGGTCCTTGTTATATTTCTTTTCCAGTATATAATCATACTATTACTATGTGGAAACCTATAAATGGTGACAAAAGCCAAGGCGGACATGCTATGACAGTTGTTGGATATAATGAAGAAGGATTTATTATTAGAAATAGTTGGGGTCCTGACTGGGGAAATAATGGTTATTGTAATTATACATATGCTGATTGGGGATCACACTGGGAAATTTGGACAACCATAGATGATAAAAGTTATATTGAACCAATATATGATTCTAGTCCGGATATTATCCCAATAACATGTTGTGGATGTTTTCACTTATAGTACAAGTAAAGTTTGAATACAAGTTCATAAGATTTTACCATTATAATTATGACATATTTCGTAGTCTAGTAATAATTAAAAAAATTGAAAATTAGACACATTAAAAGCTATTGTATTATATATTAGCTCTATTATGTAGCTAATATTCCTGGGGGAAACCTTGGGCTCTATTATGTTATATACTAGAGATATATCTAGTACCTTACCTTGGGGGGAAAGATATCATCTGGATGCAGCAATGCAATTCTTACGAATTAACTATTAATATATAATAATTAACACTCATTCAATATTTGATAATGGCAACATTGATAATATTGGATATCCCAGATAGCACATGTTATATTTATATAACATGGCGGTTCAAATCCTTTTACCGCAAATAAATTTTAATTAAAAACAACCTTATCTAGATGCAGCAATGCAATTCTTATGAATTAACTATTACTATTTAATAATTAACACTCATTCAATATTTGATAATGGCAACATTGATAATATTGAATATTCTAGATAGCAATGTTATATTTATATAACATAGCGGTATAGCGCAGAGGTAGCGCGCCGGGCCCATAACCCGGAGGTCATTGGTTCGAATCCTTTTACCGCTATTACATTCTCACGAATAAATTTTAACCAAAGTTTTGGTTGGTATTTATTAACCTTAACATTATCTGGATGCAGCAATGCAATTCTCATGAATTAACTATTACTATTTAATAATTAAACACTCATTCAAAATTTTTAATGGCAACATTAATCATTTGAATATCCCAGATAGCACCTTCAAGTCTTGCGGGTGGTTCCCGACTTTGTTCTTATACAGCGAATGATGGAGTTCAATTCTCCACTGGACTATTTTATCTTCTTACAGCGATTAACATTTTTAAATTATATTAAAATCAACCTGAAGATAGCAAACTTTACATTATCTAGATGCAGCAATGCAATTCTTACGAATTAACTATTACTATTTAATAATTAACACTCATTCAATATTTGATAATGGCAACATTGATAATATTGAATATTCTAGATAGCAATGTTATATTTA
>JGI20160J14292_10002689_pt1 | contig 13972 bp, 14 predicted proteins | sample COG_10_FD_14292 | JGI IMG/M metagenome (IMG submission 14292) | reverse complement strand
GAATTTTAGAATTTATATCTTTATTTTCTCTGTTTTTATTAATTTTTTTATTTGCCCATTTATTAGTACTTTGCAAAGTCCATAAATCTTGATGACTTTTAAATCTTTTTTTACTATTTTCATTTGCAGCCCAGCCCAGAATTTTATCATTAAATAAATAGCTACTTAGATTTATATTTGTTTTTTTTATTACAAACATAACTGTAATATTAGCATCCATCTTAATTTTTTTTTTTATGAACGGAGCTTTTATAAATTTTTTCGATAACTTCGATATTTGAGCAAATGGACAAGTTAAAATTAGTTTTTCATAAATTTTTTGACTTCCATCAGAAAAAGTAAGGACCCATTTTTTTTCTTTATAGTCAATTTTTTTTAATTCTGTTTGAAAATAACATTTAATATTTTTTAAAAGATATTTGCTAATATCATTATTCCCTTTTCTACCTATTATCTTTAAATGGTTTTTATTTTCCGTTTTAACTTTATTTAGAAATAAATGTCTACCACTCCAATTTTTTAGTATTTTTTTTTTTATTAAAATATTAACAAACTTTTTAAAAGCTGAAGTTTTAGGTGAAATATATTGAGTTCCATGATCAAATCCTTTAGCTTTCTCTAATCTTTTAAACGAGGACCTGCCCCCTGGCCCTCTTGCTTTATCAAATAAATCAACTGAATATTTTTTACTTAAAAGATTGGCAATTGTTGCTCCAGAAATACCTGAGCCAATTACACAATACCTGTTCATTTTCCAGCAACTGTCATTCCATCAATCATCATAGTGGGTGAATTTACTGAATACTTAAATTCTAGATCATTCGCTAGCGTAATGTTTTTAAACATTTCATTAAAATTTCCAGCTATAGTTATTTCATTTACTGGATATTTAAATTCACCATCTTCAACTAAAAAGCCAGTGGCGCCCACTGAATAATCACCTGTTACAAGGTTTGTTCCATGGCCTATAGTCTCAGTTACATATAAAATTTTAGAATGACTTTTTAATAAATCATCATAACTAATTTTTCCATTTTCGAAATAAAGATTGGTACTACCACCACTTCTTCCATTAGATTTTAAATTTAGTTTTTTTCCATTGTAAGTATCAACTAAATAATTGTTAAGAATTCCACTATTCACCAAATTTAATGTTTCTGTTTTAACTCCTTCAGAGTCAAAGCACTTTGAGCCCATACCTTTAATTAAATCAGGTTTATCAATAATATTAATTGAATTAGAAAAAATTTGTTCATTTACTTTATCTTTTAGAAATGATGTCCCTCTTGCTATGGATGATGCAGAGATTGCGCCAGCAAAAGAGCTTAAAAATCCCTTTGATATTCTTTTATCAAAAATGATACTTATTTTGTCACTTCCAATTTTTTTGGGGCTAAGTTTTTTTATAGTTTGTTCAGCCGCAACCCTCCCAAGTTCTAAAGGATTTGAGATATCATTTAAGTGACATTTACTTGTGAATTCGTAATCTCTTTCCATGCTATTTTCATCTTTTGCAACTGTCACACAAGATGCGGTAAATGATGATGATTTGTATCCATTACAAAAACCATCACTATTTGCTAAGATAAAATTTGATTTATTTTCTGTAAAACCTGATTCTGTGTTTATGATCTTTTTATCAATTGAAGCTGTTTCCTCTAATTCCTTTATATAGTCTATTTTTTTATCGTTCTCTAAATGAGATTGATCATACAAATTTAAATCTTTAATATTTTTTGCTAACAATTCTTTATCTGGTAATGAATTAAACTCATCTTCTGGAGTAATTTTTGTAGTTTCAAAGCATTTTTCAATTAATGTTTTTAAATTTTCATCTAATAAATTTGATGAAGATATAGATGATTTTTTTTTATCTATGTAAGTCTCTATACTTATCGCTAAACTATCTGACCTATTTGACTCATCTAAAACTTTGTTTCTAAAACTTACTGTCTCTGAAATTGAATTTCCAACAGTTACAATTGCATCCGTTGCTCCAAGTTTCTTGGCTAGATCTAAACAATATGAAGCTTTGGATTTTAAATACTCTTGTTCTTTAATCATGATTTATATTTTTGTTCCGCCAACAGTCATTTTATCTATTAAAATAGAAGGTTGCGCTACTCCAACTGGTACACCCTGACCTGCTTTACCACAAGTTCCAATCCCTGGATCCATCATCATATCATTTCCAACCATTGATACTTCTTTCAAAATAGAAGGGCCATCTCCTATCAAAGTTGCACCTTTGATTGGTGAACCAATTTTACCATTATTTATCTCGTAAGCCTCTGTGCAATTAAAAACAAATTTTCCAGATGTAATATCAACCTGCCCACCACCAAAACTTACTGCAAAAATACCCTTATCAACTGATTTGATCATTTCATCTTGAGTTTGTTTTCCACTTAACATCATTGTATTTCTCATCCGAGGTAATACGATATGTTTATAATTTTCTCTTCTGCCACTTCCTGTAGATCTGGTATTCATTAATCTTCCATTTAGTCTATCTTGCATAAAATTTTTTAAAATTCCGTTCTCAATTAAAACTGTTCTTTCGGTGGGTGTTCCCTCATCATCTATTGTTAGACTTCCTCTTCTTTTATCTATAGTGCCATCATCCACAATTGTTACACCTTCACTTGCAACTTTTTGGCCCATTAAATCATGAAATGCAGATGTTTTTTTTCTATTAAAATCTCCCTCTAACCCATGTCCAATAGCTTCATGTATCAAAATAGCAGGCCAACCAGGTCCTAAAACAACTTTCATTTCACCTGCTGGAGCTGGTTTGCTTTCTAGATTAACTGAAGCAATTCTTAGAGCTTCTTCACAAACATTTTTCCAATTATCATTTTTTAAATAATCATCGTAGGACTGTCTACCTCCGATGCCATAAACTCCTGTTTCTTTTCTACCATTTTTTTCAAGCATTACAGAAACGTTAAATCTAATAAGAGGCCTAACATCAGTTAAAGCTTCGCCCCCTAACCTGATAATTTCGATAGATTTTTGTTCTCCACTAAAGCTAGCTGTTACCTGTTTAACTGTTGAATCTTTATTTCTTAGATATTCATTCACTTTATTCAAAACTTCCAATTTTGAATTTAAAGTCTTTTGTTCAATAGGATTAATTTCATCATAAAATTTATTGTTAGTTTTTGGAATTTCATGATTATAAGTTCCTTTGCTCGATTTAAGGGTAGATTGTAAATTTTGTGAGGAACTTTTTAATGATTCTTTTGAAATCTCGTTAGAATGAGAATAAGCAACCACTTCATTAGAAATAGCTCTTAATCCAAAACCTAAATCAGAACTATAATTTGAACTTTTGATTTTATTGTCATCTAATAAAATAGATTCTGACTTAGAATCTTCAAGATATAATTCACCATCATCACAATTTTTTAGAGTTTCAGATATAATCTCATCTACATTTTTTCTTGTTAAGTCTGTTTTATCAAAAAAATTCGTCATGGATAGTACATAGTTGTTTATTTGTGATTTTCAATGGATGTTTTTACGCATGTACAATTATCATTAAAATAGTTAAGTATTTTAAGCATGAAAGTTTATTTCAATAATTCTTGTAAAATTTGTAGGTCTGAAATTAATCTGTATAAAAAAGAAAATATTAAAGAAATTGATTGGATCGATATTACCAATAATTCTTTAGCAGAAAAAGAAACATCAAAAAAAGATAAAGAGCTTTTAAGAAGATTACATGTCAAAGATGGCAACGAAATAATTGAAGGTGCAGATGCATTTCTTTATGTTTGGAAAAAAATTCCAAAATATAAATTTTTATATAATTTTTTTAAACTTCCAATAATCTTTACTCTTTTTAAATTTGGATATGAAATTATTGCTTATTTTTTATATCTAAAAAATAAGAAACAAATTAAAAATTAATCTAAAAAAAATATTAAAAATTTACTTAACAAAGACATCGAAACAACAAACATAACCATCACAAGTGAATACATTAAAGTAATAATTTTGTTTCTTTTACGTCTCAATCTTACAAAAGCTTTGTCATCTAGATCTGAAATATCTCTTTCACCAATAACTTGATAATCATAACTCCACCTCCACGTTGACTCACCTAACCTAGGGTCTAATTTATTAAAATAAGTTATCCATTCAAGAATATATCTTAAGATTATGTACAAAATGATCATACTAATTGTGCCAAATAACATAATTGAATATTACTCAATTAATTAGATAAACTTAATTAGTATTTTTTGCTCTTTTTCTTGCAATTAGTTGGGTAAGTGAGTCCACCATACTGTCTGATGCCTTAAATATTTCATTATTTTTAAACTCATAAGAAATATTTTTTTCTGGATTTGTTTTATCTTCGATAACAATTCCTTCATCTGGAGAATTGTTCTTGATATAAATGAGTAATAGCCATTCATCATCAGANGACTCGTCCCATTTAACAAAAATTTCACCTGTTTCAAATCTTTTATCAATGCATCTAAAAATAGACATATGTCTCGTGATATATTTTTTATTTAATTGAAATACTAAGCTACTAGCACTTCGATAAAAACTCTCCAGCGCAAATTCTATTTTTTGTCTTGCTATAGTGTATTCTTTTTCTTTTCTTAATAGTGTTTCTCTATCTTCATCACCTTGAATCTTTACTCCAAGAGCTTCAACTCGTTCTCTTATTTTCTGATCTCTAATTATTCTGTACTTTTCTTTTAACTTTTCTATTCTTTGCTGAAGACCAGCGTAGTCATCTCTTTTTTCTCTAAGAGATATTTTTTCAAGTTTTTCTAGTTCTTTAACCTCTCTAATTCTAAACTTTTCAATTTGTTTTTCTAATCTTAGCTGTTTAAAGAATTGTTTTTGTTTTTCTGCCTGTTCTATTCTTAATAAAGCCTGCTCTTTTCTCAAAAATATCTTAATATCTTTAGCTCTTTGCCTATCTAACTTAATTTCATCTTTTAAAGTTTGTTCTCGTAACTTAATTTTTAATTGTTCTTCTTTTTGCCTTTTGTCTTCAAATTTAATTTTTTCTATTCTTTCTTGTTCTTGTTTTTCTAATTTTAATCTCCTTACTTCATCTTTTTTTGTATCCTTATATTCAAGAATTGTATTTGCAATTTTATCAAAAAATGCTTGTATATATTTTTCAATACTAAAATTTATTTTGAAATTTATCTGAGGCTTTAAGGAATTTTGAAAATTAACTACTTTTAAAATTAAATTTTGTTTTTTTTGTTTTTTAATTTTTACTATCTTTTTTTTAGATTTTTTTTTATTTTGATTTTTTATCTTTGATTTAGTTTTATTTACTTTCTTTAAGTTAGATCTAAATTTTTTACTAACTTTCTTTTTAATTTTTTTTGATTTTTTTTTTGTTTTTTTCATTTTCAAGAAGTCTATTTCTATCAATAAATTATTGATAAATATAGTCTCTTGTAACAGGTGTAGATGTATAATTTTTTGTTAATTGGAATTGATACACTACCTGATCTCCCCACTTAAATGACATTTCACATCCTGCTAAATAAAATTCCCACATTCTAAAAAACTTATCATCAAACATTTGAATAATTTTACCCTTATTATTAATACAATTTTCTTTCCAATGTCTTAATGTATGAGAATAATGTAACCTTAAAACTTCAATATCAGTTACAATTAATTCCGCTTTTTCAATTGGTGTTGTTACTTCACTTAAACTTGGCGTGTAACCTCCTGGAAAGATATACTTAGTTATCCATGGGTGTGGGTCTCTTGGTGGATTTACCGATCCTATTGTGTGTATTAAGGAAACACCATCATTTTCAAGTAATTTATTAATTTGTTTAAAGAACTTCTTGTAAAATTTTCTACCAACATGCTCAAACATTCCAACACTAACAATTCTGTCATATTTTTCATTAAGTTCTCTATAATCTATTAATCTGAAATCTAGTCGATCTTCCAAATTGAGTTCTATTGCTTTTTTTTTACAGTATTTTAGTTGATTTTCAGACAGTGTTATTCCCGTAACTTTGCAATCAGTACTTTGAGCAATATCAATTGCTAATGATCCCCAGCCACAACCAATATCTAAAACTTTTTGATTGGGTTTAATATTAAGTTTTTTGATTATATGCTGAATTTTATTATTCTGAGCTATTTCAAGAGTATCATTTTCATTTTTAAAATATGCACATGAATATTGTCTTTTTGGATCCAAAAATAAATCATAGAGTTCATCTGAAATATCATAGTGATGAGATACATTCATTTTAGATTTTTTTATAAAATTAAAATTTGTTAAATACCTATAAGAGCCTCTTAATCTATTTAATAAATAACTAAAAAAATTAAGTTCATTTCTTCCAAAATTCATTAGAGCAAGATCTAAAAAGTCACTTAAACTTCCATTTTCAATTACTATATCTCCATTAGTGTAAGCTTCACCAAAATATAGATCCGGCTGGAATAATAATTTATAATGAAGTTTTTTATCTAAAATTTTAACTTTAATTGGTCTTTCACTTTTGGGTGTTCCAATAATATAGTTTTTGGACTGAGCATCAATTAAAATAAAACCATCTTTCTTAAAAACATTATTTAAGAATCTTGCTAGTTGCATTTTATACTATCCTTGATTTTTAATAGAAAAATTAAATTTTTTTAAATTATCTATTAACTCCTTTTCATCTTTTGAATTTAAAATTGATAAAGGTGGTAAAACATTTTTATAAAAAGGATCATTTTTTGAGTAATAAGTATGAAGCCCCGATATTAAATTGTACTTTTCAAATATACTTCTAATATCACAAAGTTTATCATTGGCTGTTTGTTTTTTTTCATCTAGAAAATCATCGTAAACTTTTCTCGCTAATCCAGATGTTACATTACATGTTGCTGTAATTATTCCTGAACATCCTAATTTTAAACCATTTAATAATTTTGACTCGGAACCAGGTAAAATTGAAAAATTTTCAAGTTTTAGGTTTTCAAAAAGATTATAAGAACTATCTTTAACTCCAATAATTTGCTTTGGGAACAGTTTTACCAATTGCTCTACACACTCTATACTAAATTTATACCCACATAATTTTTCAAAATTATAAAGTACTATTTCACTTTCTGGAATTGCGTCAATTATTTTTGAGTAGAAATTAATCACATCACTATCTTTATATTTATAGAATGCAGGTGGCATTATTAAGAATTTTTGAAAATTTAAAGATTTAGCAATTTTCATTAGATTAATAGTTTCACCTAATGAATTAAGTCCAGTACCAATAATAAATTTTTCTTTATATTTACTTGTTGAAAGTTGGTTAAATAAATTAATTTTTTCAGAAATTGGAATAAGTTGAGCTTGTCCAGTACTGCCAAATAATGCAACTCCATGACACCCTTGATCTATCAGCTTTTCGGCATGGGCCAGAGTTTTTATAGCATTTAATGTTAAATCTTCGTTTAAAACTGACATTGAAGCAGCATATATGCCGTTTATTTTGCTCATTATCAAAATTTATATAAAAAAATTGATTAGTAAAGTCTATAAATCAATTATGAAAATTTTAGCTGTACAAAATCGAATGGGAATTGGAGATACAGTGATTTTTTTACCTTATATTCAGGCTATTTCGGAAAAATTTAAAACACCAGTAAGTTTGTTAGTTAAAAAAAACTCAAAAGCTGAAGAATTTTTAAATCAATCAAATTATATAGATAAAATTATTATTCTAGAAAGAACTAAAAAAAAAGATAGCAGGCATAATGGAATATTAGGATCACTTAAGCTAGTTAAAGATTTAAAAAATTATAAATTTGATAAAATTTTCATTTTTAATTCTTCTTTAAGATTTAATTTAATTGCAAGATTGGCTGGTATTAAAGAAATATATCAATATCCATTATTTAAAAAAAAAAACCAACACATTATACAGCCAGCATTAGATTTAATTAAACAAAGATTGGATTTAAAAATTAATTCAAATCCTGAAATTCAAATAAATAAAGATTTAGTAAAAGATTCAATCTCTAAATTTCAAATTAAAAGTGATGATCTTAATATACTGCTTGGAATTGGAGGATCTGAGCCATCCAAAAGAATTCCTTCTAAAACTTTTTTATCTGTAATGGAAAAAATTAATAATTTAAGAAGTTGCAAATTTTTTTTAGCAACTGGTAAAAATAAAGACGAACAATTAATTTTAGATGAAATAATGAGCTCAAAATTTAAAGAAAAATGTGTACCACTAGATGAACTATCTATTTCACAAACTTTACCTATAATAAAAAATTGTAACATATCAATTTGCAACGATACTAGCTTTAGTCACTTATCATCTGCTCTTGGTATAAAAACGATTACCTTGATGGCTGACACTCCATTAATTTATGGATCATATTGCTCAAATATGTATCCAATAATCCCTGATGGTGAAACAACAGTTGACCATAATACTTTAGGTAAAGATAAAATAAATCCTGAAAAAATATTTGAAAAATTAATATCAATTTTAAATTAAGAAATATCTTTTAAAACTATATCCTTGGCCTCATTAACTATAGTTGATAATCTTGAAGTTTCAGGGGAAACATCTGGATGTATTTTTTTTTGTATTTTTATATAAGCTTTATTAACTAGTTCTTTAGATGGCTTATTATTAATATCTAAATTTAAAATTTTATAAGCTTCTGAAATAGATAGAGTGGTTAAATTGCTATTATGAGATTTATTAAAAGCAAATCTACCTGACTGTCTTAAAGTTTGAATAAGCCTATATAAAGAAAAAATTTGAATAAACGAAAGACCTTTAAGCTTAACTAATGCTAGACCCAAAAGAGTTAATGGTAGCGTAAGTAAAATTTTGCCACCAATGGCAAACAAAATTGCTAAAATAAGTAAAACTAATATTGACGAAAATCTCATACTTTTAGACAATTTTTTTGAGGAAAAACTTGCCCACCATTTCAATAAAAAATACAAAATAGTCAAAATTATCACTGTATAAATTATAATATTCATATATTTCCTTTAGATTATGAAAGTACCATATCTTAAAAAAAAACTAGAGTTAAAAACTTGTCACAATAGAGAATGGGAAGACAATTATAGCTGGATACATCAAAATAATATCCTGGAAGTTTTAAGAGATAAAACAAAATTAGACCCAGAGGTCAAAAGATATTTAGATGACGAAAATATCTATGCTGACCATCATTTGAAAGATACAAAAAATCTACAAAAAAAATTATTTGATGAAATTAAAGGAAGAATTAAATTAGATGACGAATCTCTACCATATAAAGATCACACGTATGAATATTGGACCAAAACTACAGCTATTGGAAATTATTCAATTAAACTCCGTAAAAAAATTAACTCAGATATAGAAGAAGAAATTTGGAATGGCGATGAAGAAAAAAATAACCTTAAAACTGAATATTTTGGTGTTGGAGATTTAGAGGTAAGTAATAATGATAAATATTTAGGTTATTCACTAGATACTAAAGGGTCTGAATATTATTCAATATTTATAAGAGATATTAAAACAAAAAAAATTATAACAAAAGAAATTACCGAAACATCTGGCGGTATTACTTTTAGTTTAGATGATAAATATATTTTTTATTCAAAACTTGATGAAAATCATAGGGCTAGAAAAATTTACCGACATGAAATTGGAAATTTTAATGATCAAGATGAATTAATTTTTGAAGAAAAAAGTGAAGCATTTACAGTTAGTATTGGCTTAAGTTCTGATGAAAAATATTATTTTATAAATACTTCTGATCATAATACCTCTGAACAATATTATTTTAATGAAAACGAAGATAAGCCCTTACCTAAATTAATAATGAAAAGAGAAAGAGGAACTATTTATTCAGTAAGTTCATGGGATGGAAGATTTTATAATCATACAAATAAAGATGCTGAGGATTTTAAAATTGATGTTACTGATAATTTGGAAAATCAAAATTGGAAAGCTTTTATAGCTGCTAAAGATGAAGTTTTAATCGGAGGATGTACTTTTTTAAAAAATTGGATTATACGATCTGAAACTTCTAATGCATTAGATAAACTGTTTGTCAAAAATATATCTACTGGAATAGAAGAGGAGTTAATATTTTCAGACGAAAAAGTATATGTTCCAGGTATTTCTTTAACACAAAGAAACAGAAACACTAACAAGGTTTATCTTGGATACTCATCTCCTAAAACACCTTCTAGAGTTTACTTATATGATTTATTAGATAAATCTAAAAAATTAGTTAAAGAACAAGAAATTCCATCTGGTCATAATTCAGATAATTATATAGTTGAACGAATTGAATTTAAATCTCACGATGGAAGACTGGTCCCATTAACAATTACAAGACATAAAAATACTAAAATTGATGGTTCGGCAAATTTATTACTTTATGGGTATGGCTCATATGGCAGCTCAATGAGTCCTGGTTTTTCCTCAACAAGATTAAGCTTAATAGATAGAGATATCATTTGGGCCACTGCGCATATTAGGGGTGGAATGGAAAAAGGGATGAAATGGTGGAAAGAGGGAAAACTAACAAACAAGAAAAATACCTTTGAAGACTACATTTATGCAGCAAAATATTTGATTGATAACAAATATTCATCAAAACAAAAAATTATTGGTATGGGTGGATCAGCTGGGGGATTGTTGATGGGAGCTGTTGTAAATCAAACACCAGAATTATTTTTAGGAATTATTATGGCCGTACCGTTTGTGGACTCTTTAACAACAAACCTTGATCACTCTCTTCCTCTAACTGTTGGTGAATTTGATGAGTTTGGAAATGCCAAAGATAACAAGGAACACTTCGATTATATATTTTCATATGCACCTTACAATAATATTAAAAAAATGGATTATCCTCATATACTGATTACCACAAGTTTAAGTGACAATAGAGTTTTGTTTGATGAACCAGCAAAATTTACCGCAAAATTAAGAGAATATAAAACTGATAACAACTTACTTCTTTTAAAAACAGAAATGAATGCAGGCCATGGAGGTAAATCTGGTAGGGATGGTGCTATAGAAGAAATTGCAATTGATTATGCATTTGCTCTTAAAATATCTAAAAAAATTTAACTTTTTCAATCTTGAAAAATTAAAATTAATTCTTAAATAAAACTTGTAAGTCGCCTAATGGGGCTTGCATAAAATAAACTTGCTTAACAAAGGAGAAAATTATGACAAGTAAGGATCTATCTATATTTAACTCACTAAGACCTTTTTCAATTGGTTTTGATGACATGTTTGATCAATTTGAAAATATGTTAGGGAATGGTAATTTGACTATGCAGTCAAACTATCCGCCTTACAACATTAGAAAGGTTGGCAAAGACAATTATGCTATTGAAGTTGCATTAGCTGGCTTCAGTAAAAATGATGTTGAGGTTGAGTTTGAAGATAATTTATTAACAGTAAGAACTAAACAAGTTAATAAATCTATTGAAAATAGTGTTGATGGAGAGATTATTCATAAAGGTATTTCTCAAAGACAATTTGCAAGATCATTTACTATTGCTGATGATGTAAAAGTTAATGGAGCAGCACTTAAAGATGGTCTATTAACAATTTCTTGTGAAAGAATAATCCCAGAACATAAAAAGAAAAAACTTATAGAAATTAAATAAGTTAACCTTGCTTGCGGGGATTATATCTCCGCAAGTACTATCTAAAAACAACCGTTAGAAACAAATCCAATAACTATAGAATCTGAATTAATTTCAAATCTTCTCTCACACGGAATTCCATATTTTTTTGTATTATATATAAATTCAAAATTTCCTTTAGCATTTTTAAAATCTTCATCTGGTTTTCCTAAATCCATTTGTAAAACACTAGCGGGTTTACTTATATATTTACTTAATTTGGTATTCTCTTTCTCAACAATTGCATTCGTCTTTTCTTTAATAGTTTGACATCCAGCAATCATCATAAACACAAAGAATGTAGATAAAATTATTTTTATTTTTTGCATAAATTAATAATAACAACTCAATTATGGCATAAATATAAACTTCTGAGTTGAAATTTGTGAATAAACAAGACTTTTAGAGGGTATTTGTAAATAGAATCAAATATTTATCAGTCATTAGGAGGACAAATGCTTGAAAATTATTTCAATTATAAAAAACATAAAACAGATTTTAAAACAGAAGTAATAGCTGGAACTACAACGTTCCTAACTATGGCTTACATAATGTTTTTAAATCCATTTATCTTATCGGGAGAATTTGCCGGACCCGAAAAAGGTTTCTTTGATTTCGGCGCAGTATATACCGCTACAATATTAGCAACAGCATTAGCATGTTTTATAATGGCTTTTTACGGAAAAACTTGGCCGATTGGACTTGCACCTGGTATGGGAATTAATGCATTCGTTGCCTTTGGTGTTTGTGCAGGAATGGGCTACACACCTCAAGAAGCTTTAGGTGCAGTGTTAGTTGCTGGTGTATTGTTTTTGATTATATCTCTTACACCTATTAGAGCTTGGTTAATTAACTCGATTCCAAAAAGTCTTAAGTTAGGAATTGGAGCTGGTATTGGATTATTCTTAGCAATAATTGGTCTTCAAATAATGGAAGTCGTTGTTGATAATCCGGTAACACTGGTGCAGCTAGGTGATTTGAGTAATCCTTTAGTATTGTTAGGTTGTGCTACGTTCATAGCAATTATTGTATTAGAAAAAATGAAAGTCAAAGGTAATATTATTATAGGTATTTTAGTTTTTAGTATTATTGCTTGGGCGACTGGACTTGCAAAATTTAATGGTATTGCAAGCTCACCACCACCGATGACATATTTATTTGATTTTGATCTTCTGCTGCAATGACAGCTGGAATGTCTACTGTAATATTTACTTTATTGTTTATTGACTTTTTTGACACCGCAGGAACTTTAACTTCTGTGGCAAACGTTGCCGGTAAAGTTGATAAAGATGGAAAAGTTAAAGACATTAATAAAGCAATGTTGGCAGATAGCGTTGGNACAGTTGCAGGAGCTATGATGGGNACAACAACNGTTACAAGTTATGTAGAATCNGGAGCTGGTGTAAAAGCTGGTGGAAAAACTGGAATGACCTCTCTTGTTATTGGTTTGCTATTCTTAGCATGTATATTTTTTGCTCCTTTAGCNACAAGTTTGCCTAAACAAATTGATGGTGCAGCGTTACTTTTTGTATCTGTTCTTTTTATAAGAAATATTACAGATATTGAATGGGANGATATTTCTGAGGCTGCCCCAGCTATTCTTGCAATGATTGCAATGCCTTTAACTTACAGTATCAGTAATGGTATTGCTTTAGCATTTGTATCGTATGCTTTAATCAAATTATTTACTGGTAAGTTCTCAAGCACTTCTCCAGCAATTTGGGTTATTGCGATACTTAGTGTTGTAAGTTTTGCTGTTGCTTAAATAACAATTTAATAGGGCTAGTTTAACTGGCCCTATTATTAATTTCTTTTAATAATTTCTTCTATAGATAGCTCTTCATAATGTTCAGTTGGCTGAACAATCCAAGGATCTGAATCTAGCCTTACTGGACAAAAATCTGGTTCAAAGGTTGAAGATTTTTTTTTCCACAAACATGCTGTTTTTACTTCTTGAATATAATCTTTAGTTGGAGCATANTTTCTTAACCANTCTATNCTTTTATTCAACGTTAAACCTGTATCTGAAAGATCATCAACCAAAAGTACTTTATTATAATCTTTACTTTCAGCTAAAGAACTAATCTCCCTAGCAAACATTAATTGTCCCTGCTTATCTTCCATACCTTCTCCCGAATAACTTTGAATAACAATATAAGCTATCGGTAGTTTTAAAATTCTTGAAAGAATATCTAGAATTGGAGCAGCACCCCTCATTATTCCAACTAAAACTGTAGGTTTATATTTTTTATGAATCTCAATTGCTAATTTCTCAACAATTTTGTTATACTCATCAAAAGTGATAAT
>JGI20160J14292_10002686_pt1 | contig 13996 bp, 7 predicted proteins | sample COG_10_FD_14292 | JGI IMG/M metagenome (IMG submission 14292) | reverse complement strand
AGTGCATTTTCTGTTTGAACTGTATTTGGAAATAAAGATGCAGTATGGCCATCTAAACCCAACTCTAATAAAACAATAGATTTTTCATTTAAAAAAACAGAGTTGGACAGTTTAGCTAAAGATAAATTGTTGTTTTCGTTTTTTAAATCATATACCAAAGGAGTTAAAGATGCCTTTTGTAATATGGTGACTCCTAAAGCTTCAGAAATATTGTAAAAATTAGTTTCCTTGGACTCATTATCAATCCATTTTTCATCCACCAGACCAAATCTAACTTTAGACCAATTAACTTTTGAAAGTTCTTTAAATCTTTTATACAAAGAAAGTGAAGAGGTACCACTAGAAAGTAAAACTTTTACTTCATTACTTGATTTTGTTTCAATAAGTAGGTTTACTTCAATTAAAGACAATAAATTGTCTTGTAAATCAGCAGAACTATCAAACTTTTTTGTAACCATTATATGCTAATATACACTTATTGTTTAACATACACTTAGTNTTTTGGTAATTATTGTGATATAAACATCTAATAAAAAATTAAGAAGCTACAGTAGTTTTAGAAAATTAATCATTTATGATAATCGACTCCTCAATTAAACCAAAAGAATTTCTTACTTCTCCATCCATAATTAATTTAATATTTATTTTTGTGTCATTTGGAAAAGAATTACCATCTATAATTTTAGTATTTAAAGTAGTAATACCTTTTTGAGTTTGTGCATAAAACTCTACTAATGAAAATTCACCATCTTGGTATCCATATCCTTCACCTAAATCGGAATACAATATCCCTTTTGCTGATAAATTAGAATCTAAAGACACAATGAGAGTAATAGTATCTAACGAAAAAGAATTGGTGGATACTATAGGATTACACAATGGGACTATCGCTCCAGGTCTGATTAAAACATCTGGATGGTATTTATGATTTTGACTTTTTTCACCATTTATTGAAATACTTCTCCAATTACCGCTGGGATTTGACCATTTTCGCTCCATTTAGGAACAATTAATAAATCGCTTCCAAGTAAGAAATTTTCTTGTTCTGTTCTTAAATATTTTTCTGCTGGATTATTAAAAAAGACTGGCCTCATAACTGGCATTCCTGTATTTGCACTTTCCCAAAACAAGGTATATAAATATGGTAATAAGCGATACCTTCTTTGCAAAGCTTCTCTTGAAACTGTTTCTACTTCTTCACCAAAAGACCAAGGTTCCTGATTTATAGAACCTTTAGTAGAATGGGCTCTAGAAAATGGATAAAAAGCTCCTACAGCTATCCAGTGAGCATATAATTCTGGAGTTGCATTTCCAGCAAAACCTCCTATATCTGGCCCATTAAAAGGCTGTCCAGAAAGACTTAGATTCAAACTCATAGGAATAGACTGTTTTAAATGTTTCATTGAAGAATTGTTATCTCCTGTCCAAGTGGCTGCATAACGGTGTCCACCTAAAAAGTTGGACCTAGTCAATACAAATGGTCTTTTATCAGGATTAGATTTAATGATTCCATTTCTTGAAGATTCTACCATCATCATTCCATAAACATTGTGGTACCTTAAGTGTATGTCATTTTTAATATTTTCATCTCCAACATGTTTATTACTATCTGGCATGGTCCAATCCACTGTTTCAAAAACAGCTGGTTCATTCATGTCGTTCCAAACCCCATCAACTCCTTTAGCCATGAAGTTCTCATACAATCCTCCCCACCATTTTGAAACCTTAGACTGAGTAAAATCTGGAAAAACACAATCTCCTGGCCAAACCTTCCCTAAAAAAACAGAATCGTTTCTTGTCTGCACCCAAGCATTTATTTTTTCTCCAGAATCATAGACAAAAAATCCTTTTTCAGCTTTAATACCAGGATCTATCATCCAAACAGATTTAAAATCGTTCTTATGTAAATAATCATTGGTTTCTTTTGGATCCGGGAAGTGAATGGAATCAAAAGTGAAAATTTTAAAATTTTGCATATAATCAATATCCATCCATATTACATCACAAGGAATATTCTTTAAACGCATTGTGTCGGCTAAAGATTTAACTCTTTCATCGGGATAATAAGAATATCGACATTGGTGAAAACCTAAGCTCCAAAGTGGAGGAAGCTCAATAGTTCCGGTAAGTTCTCCCAATTCTTTCATCACTTCTTGTGGAGAATCTTTTTCAATTACTATAACTCTAAATGCTGGTCCTTCAGATGAAAAGGTAATTCTTTCCCCTAAAGAAATCTCCATTTTCCAAGTATTATCTGCTATAACTCCAAAACTTTTACCATTTTCTCCAACCCCTAATACCCAAGGGTGTGACTGATACAGCCTTTGGCCATTGTCTTTGCCATATCCATAATTATCTGTGTTCCATAATTTAACGGTTTTTCCATTTCTTATCAAATCTCCCATGACTTCACCAGTTCCATATAAATCTACATTTGAACCAAATGAAACTTGTGCGATTTGTCTATCCAAAAATTCTGAAAAAGACACTTTTAATGAACTAGAGTCTAATACTTTTTCAAGTGGTGAAGGTTCGTTTAGTATAGCAAAAGATGGATTATGAGAAGATTTATCATAGCCTGGTGGATAATATATATTTACATTACTATCACAATTAATAATAGTTTGTTTGGTTTGTTTTTTACCACAACTAGTAATTAAAAAAGAAAAAAAGAAAAGTAAATAAAGTAGGTTTATAAAGTATTTCATTGTGTAGTATTTAAATTATTTCCTGTTAGTAATTTATTTAGATTTTAGATATTTTTAAAATTTTTCGGCTGTATTTTAATAAATATATTCCTTTTTCTAAATCTCCTAAATAAATTTTTCCATCATTCACAGTACCATTTTTAATAATTTCTCCATTAATATTAAGTATACAATAATTTTGATTTTTAATATTTAAATCATCTGAAATATTTAAAAAATCAACAACTGGATTTGGAAAAATAACAAAACCATTTTCCTGAAAATCAATAGTGCTATTTGAAGAATTACAGGAGCATTTATTTTTTAAAATATTAAGATTTGGTTCTGTTGGTGCGTTGTAAGTAACTTTCACCCAACATTTTTGCCCCATTTGGCTTTCAGTTGTATTTCTTATTTTAATGGTATATAAATCTTCATTGAGTATGTTGAAATCATGAGAAAAATCTCCTATTCCAGTAATTGAATCTATTGTATTGCAATTGCTGTCTAATAGTAATATATCTACAGATAAATTATTAAATAATGGATAAAATTCAATATTTAAATTGCTTTGTGTCTCTAAATGGACTTTGCCAACAACCCTACATTCTTTACTTTGGTTAGGTAACATTCCTCCTTGTTGTAAGGAAGCAATGTGACTATCTCCCAAATCATTGGCCATTTCCCATTCTTGAGTTATAGATTCAGAAGAATTTACATAGCTGGTTGTAATTCCATCAGGAGCCCAAATAGAATACCCTTTTCTAGAGTTATTGGCAGAGCCATCACATGGAGGAATATTAACATCTATTTTCCCGCCACCATATACAATTATAGTATTTGTATTAGCACCAGAATAATCTTTTAAAATTGTACCATCTGTCCAATTGGTTTGTACACCAATTAAGTTTTTCCAATTACTCCAACTATCATTGACAGCTATAATTGCCTTTGCATCTCTTTCAATTACCAAAGCATTATTCTCTTGCCATCTAACAAGATAAGATCCACCTTTAAAATTGAGATTTTGATGACACCAAATAATATTGGCAATATCTGATCGTATTGGAAGTTCTATTGAGTCTTTTGGATGATGGTTAAATCTATTACTGTTGTACCCAATATTAAAAAGATCTTCAAAATAAACCATTGGCGATCCATCTAAAGCAAAGGAAATAGCATAAACTACACTTAATCTAGGATCATTGGGTTCAATTTGAGTTCCTAGTTGCTGAGAACTATTCCAACCATTGTAATTGCCATCAGAATCTAGAATTGGTCTAAATGTATCATGATTATTTACAAATGGGACTGTTCTTTGTCTATTAAGCTGTTGATAATTAGGAACCATTCCCAAATCAAATGCACCATTTCCTTGAACAATACCCACCAATGCATTTCTTAAAGAGAAATCAAATGTACCAGCTCTGTTTTGAACATCATTGCACCATTGATCTAGTTCACTAGCTCCACCTACCCACTCTCCCACTGCAAACATATCATCCGTAGCATTTGCCCATCCATTTCCATGTTGAAGATTCCATAATAAATCTTCTGAAAGATAGGTTGGGAAATGTTTAATAGCATCTATTCTAACACCCGAAAAACCAACTTGTTTTTTATACCACATAATCCAGTTTCTCATTCCATTTCTCATGTAGTCATTGGTTTGATTAGGATTGTAAATAGCGTTGGAACTCAACCCATAAGAAGTAGATTCATAGGAAATATCTGGCCCCCAATAAGGGGTATTAATTTCATTAGAGCAACAAATTAAATTATTATTGGGATAAAAGTTTTGCCAATTTTTTGGGAAACGTCCTTTTCTAGATAAATAATTTGTTGCATTTTCTAAATCAGAAGGTGTTTCGTAGCAAGAGTATCTGAAGTTTTTATATTTACTTGTTGAACCATCTTCTAATGCCATCGGATCTTGACCACCAGATCCATTCTGACTTCCTGCTCCTGTTAAATGATTCAATACAATATCTTGGATAACATCAATTCCATTTGCTTTCATTACAGCAACCATTCTTAATAGCTGGTCTTTATCTCCCAATTTTGTTTTCAAAAACCCTTTTTGGTATTTATCCCCAAGATCGTATTGGTCAAATGGAGCATAACCCATATCAATAATATTTTTATTTTTAATGGAAGGAGGAATCCAGATGGCATCAATTCCTAAAGATCGAAGTCTTGGAGCTAAATCAGAAAGGTAATCTGCATATCGATAGGAATAGTTAGAGTTGAAATAATCCCACCAAAAACCTTGTAAAACAACTTGTCTATTGGAAGGATTAGGTTGCGAATAATATGAATTACAGAACTGAAAAAAAAATAACGCTGCTAAAATTAAGCGACTAATAACCACTATTTTGAACAAGATTTATATTATTAACAATATCGTAAGTTGGTAATGGATACAAATCTCTGTATTGTGGAACATCTGCACCATTTATTTCCCCACCCTTAAAAGACCATAATAAGTCACTTCCAGTAAACTTATTAAATCTAATCAAATCAGTTCTTCTTGTACATTCCCAAAACAATTCTTTTCCTCTTTCTTCTAAAATATCGTCTAAGGAAACAGAACTTAAGTTGAAGTTGGTATTTCCATATGCTCTTTCTCTAACCATATTCATATAGGTTAAAGCAGTAGCTTGATCTCCATTTCTAAGTGATGCCTCAGCAATCATTAGGTATACGTCAGCTAATCTAAACATTGGAAAATCTGCATCAGCATGTTGTAACTGAGCATGAGAACCAGGATTTCCATTTTGATCAAGGTTACTAAACTTTCCTATTAAATATCCACTAGTATCTGGACAGTTTGTTAAAATATCAATCTCTAAAGTTTGGTTGCTATCTGCTTGAAACATCCAACGACTGTCCAATGAGGAATCTGAAAATGTATTGACAAATGTAGGAGTTGTTCTAAGACCATTCCATCCATTATTCATTCCATAATCACTAGCATCCATTAAGCTACCTATTGAAGCACAAATCAAGAAAGTTGTTCCTCCCCATGTTTGGGTATACTGACCGTCAAAAACTACTGGAAAAATGATTTCTGGGGATGTATGGTTATCTGCCATGAAAACATGAGCATATTGATCGTCTAAAGAAAAAGAACCATTATCGATAATTTTTTGACTATAAGTAATACAATCTTGATTTTTCTCGGTTCCAGTATACACTTCCGCATTCAAAAACATTTTTGCTAAAAGAGCATGGCAAGCAGACTGACTTGCTCTTCCATATGGTGCTGCAGAAGCAGTCAACAATATATTTTCAATCGCTTTAAGTTCAGATTCAATCCAACTGAAAAGATCTGCTCTTTGAATTTGCTCAGGAAGAAAAACACCTATAGGAGATGTTTCATCAACAAACGGAACGTTACCAAATAAATCCATTGCATGGTAATAGCTTAAAGCTCTTAAAAATCTAGCTTCTGCTCTATACATTCTTAACTCTTCTTGTTCTTCATTAGAAAAACCTTTTTCTGTCATACTTTCATCGGAAGTTTCTTTAATAAAGACATTTGCAATTGGGATTTGATAATAAATTCTAGAGTACATTGCTTTTACAAAAGAATTATCTGCACTCCATTCCATTTTACACATTTCAGGAATTCCTACATCGTTCCATCTGCAAATTGCATTATCTGTTGGTAAATCTTGAAGATTCCATAAAACCCTTATATACTGAGAAAAACCTTCATCAATTCCAGCAATATCTGGATTTCCACTAGGACCATGTAAGCCTGACAAAGACATTCCAGCATATAATTTAGCCAAAACATTTACATAATTATCTGCATCCTTGTAAACATCTACTGATGAAAGACCAATAGCAGGTTCTAAGTCTAATCTTTTAGAACAAGAAATTGATATTGTAAAAGAGATTATAGTAAGGAAGTAAAAAGTATTTTTTAAAAATTTCATAAGATGTTGTATTAAAAATCGAAGGTTAAATTTAAAGAGAAAATTCTTGGTCTAGGATAAATTGTATTGTCAATTCCGCCAACCACTTCCGGATCCATTCCAGAATAATTACTAAGCACAAAGACATTGTTAATAACAAGAGCTGCATTCATTCTAAACTTATCTGAAAGTTGATTGCCAAAATTATAGCCAAGGGTAAAATAATCCATTCTTAAAAAATCTGATTTTTCTAAATAATAGCTATTAACAGATTGTTCAAAGGATTTACCTAAAAATTCAGTTTCTAGAAAACTTGAATGTATATTTCCNGNGTTGAATGTAGAATTTCCAGATTGAAAATTTCCTGACTGNGCAGCTACGTTATTGTATACATACCCACCGACTTCTGCTCTCATAGAAAANCCAGTATACCATCTTTTATGTTCTAAATTCAGATTTAATCCAAAAAACCATTTAGGATTTGGATTTCCAGATCTTACTCTATCGTCAATATTAACTATACTATCGTTATTAAAATCTGTAAACTGATCTTCAATAGGATTTCCATCCGAATCATAATTGGCTTCGTAAAGAAAATATGTGAAAGTAGAATAACCAACAGTATGAATTTGAGCTGTATTTCCAAAGCCTCCAACATCGCCAACTTGAATCCCGATTGATGATGTATCTGGAACTGCAGTAAGTCCAGTTATTAAGTTTTTATTATAAGTTCCATTTAAACCCAAGTCCAACTTAGTAGAATTGGAGTTTATTAACCCAAAGTTTAAATTCATTTCTACCCCCTCATTAGTCATACTTCCAACATTGGTTAATAACTGGTTGGTGAAGTTAGTCCCAGCAACCACTGGAACTGTAGCAAGTAAATCTGAAGTCTCTTTTTTATAATAGTCAAAAGAACCACTAATTCGGTCATTTAAAATCCCGAAATCTAAACCTAAGTTGGTACTTGATGTAGTTTCCCACTGGATACTGTAATCATATCCATCTGGTCTTAAAGTGGTGAAATACTGATTTCCAAATAAATATTGTGCCGTTACTGAACCTTGTTGATAATTTGCTATGTATGGATAATCAGCATAAATATCTTGTTGACCAGTAACACCATATCCACCTCTTGCCTTCAAATAAGTCAATAGTTCTGAATTTTTCAAAAATGACTCTTCACTAATAATCCAAGCTGCTGAAAAAGAAGGGAAAACTCCCCATCTTGATTCTGGACTAAATCTTGAAGAACCATCTCTTCTCAATGTAGCTGTTACCACATATTTGTCATTAAATGAGTAGATAGATCTTCCATAAAAAGAAAGCAAAGCGTTTTTGGTATCAGTTGGTATTCCAGGAGGATTTAAAGTGTCTCCAGCAATATTAAATTTAGCATATGCAGGTCTTAATGTAGACCATTCCTGAAAAGAATAACCAGTAGTTACATCAATTCTGTGTTTTTTAGCTTTTTCAGAATTCGAATAATTTAAAAACCCATCAATAAGCTGATTTGATTTATCCATTTTATATTCGCTGAAATAACCTCCTTGCTGAAAACTGGATGCTGCTTGAATTGGAATAGTAACACTTCCATTTGAAGATGCAACATCTGTCCCAACATTAATTACTGCTTTAAGCTCTGGCATAAAATGGGCTTTATAGGTTAGTTTTGCATTACCAATAAACCTACTTACATTACTAATATCATCTTTCTGCATAATCAATCCAAGAGGATTTCTTATAGCAAGAGGAATTGGGTTTCCTGCTTGTCCACCAGCAGAATATAAGAATTCATAATAACCTCCATATGATGTATCACCAGAATAAACTGGTAAGGTAGGATCAAATCCATTGGCAGACCAAATAGCCGATTGATCAGCAAAAAAGTTATCTGTTTGAACGTATCTTGTATTTACATCTAATTTTAAATGGTCGTCTAAAAAAGAAGGAGATAAATTCAATGAAGCAGAGTATCTGTCTAACTTATGTCTTTTGAGCAAACCTTCCTCATGCTTACTCCCAAAAGAAAATCTGTAAGGTAAATTCTTAATTCCTCCTGAGATAGACAAATTATTCTCATTTATATAAGCATTTCTATATATCTGCTTTTGCCAATCTGTAGAAGAATCTCCCAATTCGTCAATTTGATTTGCAGTTCCAAATTCATTTATAACATCTCTATATTGGTCTGCAGTTAGCGGTGTAGCATATTTTGCAATTGTAGATAAAGAATTATTGGTAGTAAATTGTACTTTAAGTTTGTTATCTACCCCATTGCCTCTTTTAGTAGTAATTAAAATTACACCATTAGCTCCCCTAGAACCATAAATTGCAGTAGCAGAGGCATCTTTTAAAACTACAAAGGATGCAATATCATTAGGGTTAATCAAATTTAAAGGGTTTGCAGCACCATCAATGCCACCATTATCTAATGGAACACCATCAATAACAATTAGAGGATCGTTACTAGCATTAATTGAAGTTCCACCTCTAATTCGTATTCTACTTCCTGACCCAGGGGCACCATTATTAGAGTTAATTTTTACACCAGGAATTTTTCCCATAATTAATTGTTCTGGGGTTGTAACAGAACCTTTATTAAAATCTTTATCACTTATTAAAACTGCTGAACCTGTAATGTCTTTTGTTCTGGCTGTACCATAACCTATAACAACAGCTTCGTTTAATAATAAAGCATCTTCTGTCATAGTAAAGTCTTTGACAGTATTGGATTGAATAGTTAAGGATTCGNAAATAGTTTTAAACCCCACTANAGAAATAGTCAAATTATAATTGCCTTTTTCGATATTTTNAATAGAGTATTGTCCATTAATATCTGANCTTGAACCCGAGGATGATTCTTTTAAAAATACNGAAGCACCAATTANTGGTTCTCCGCTGTTATCAATTATTTTTCCACTTAAAGAATATTGAGAATAAATATTTTCAGAAAATAAAACTATTGTCAATAATATTAATTTATTAATATGTCTTAAATACATTATAAAATATGTTTGGTTAATTAACTTACAATCAAATTTAAGTTTTTTTTAACGTCATAATAACGTTAAGTATATTTTTTTTTATATTTAGACTAAATATAAAATTATAAAACATGAAAAAAATATACCTTTCTCTTTTTACTTTTTGCTGTTTATCTATAGGATTAACAGCTCAAAACAATGCTGCAATCAGTGCTTGCTTAAGTGGTTCTGACGTTAGTATCTCTTTTGACAACTCATTAAACTGCGCAGCTGCTCCAGGAAGCTTATCTGGAATGGCAACTATTGGTTTTCACTCTGGTGCAGACTCTTGGTCTACAATTATAGATTGGGATGCTGCTACGGCTGTACAAGCAACCAACGACGGATCAGATGTCTACACTTTAACTATGGATCCTGCTACTTATTATGGTGTTGCCGCCTCAACAGTTCACTTTGTTTATAATAGTGGACCTACTACTGCAGCAACAAGTCCTTGGGACAATGAAGGCAAAGATGACGACGGAGCTGGTGGTTGTGCTGACTTTATGGTAGATGTAGCGTCTTTAACTCCATGTTCAGCAACTGGATTTAATGAAGTTACTCTAAACGATGTGATTAATGTTGCACCAAATCCTGCAAATGAAATGACAAATTTCAACGTTATTTTAAGAAATAATAAAGAAGTTAGCATTCAAATATTTGATATTACTGGTAAAATGGTGGACAATATAAATAGAGCTAATTACTCTAAAGGAGTACATTCTATTTCTTATAACACTACCAATCTTACAAATGGTATTTATATCTACCAAGTAATTACTGGAAAAGAAATAAATTCAGGAAAACTAATTGTAAAATAGTCTAGTTTTTATTTTAAATAAAAGCTCCTTCGGGAGCTTTTTTTATATCTTGAAATATGCTAAAGAAAATTTCATTTATTTTCATCTTTTTATTGGTTCATCAACTTGGAATAACTCAAATTATTCAAATTAGTCCAGCATTTCCTACAGTGAATGATGTGGTAACTATTCATTATAACGCCTCTCAGGGAAATGGCGGATTAGTTGGAGTAACACCAGTTTATACTCATACCGGTATAGTTACTCAAAGTGGACTTCCAAGTAGCTGGTCTTATGTCCAAGGGAATTGGGGTCAAGCAGACACAAATGTTCTTATGACTGATTTGGGAAATAATATACATGAGATTGTTATTGATATAGACCAATATTATGGATTTCCAAACGGAACCAATGTTGCTAAATTGGCATTTGTATTTAGAAACTCTGATGGTTCGTTAGAAGGAAAAACTGCTACTATGGGAGATATATTCTACCCTATTTACCCAATTAATGGAGGTTTTCAAGCTGCTATTTTCAAACCATATTCCGACTTGTTAGTTAACTTAAATGACACTATTTCTATCAGCGGACAATCAAATTCAAATGCTACTCTTCAACTATTTGACAATGGAGTGCTAGTAGCAGATACTACGAACACAACTGTAATAGAAAAAGATATAATTATAAACTCTGCTGGCGATCATCAAATTATATTGGTGGCAGATGATGGAATTACCATTTTAAGAGATACTGTTAATTATGTAGTTATTCCAGCACTAAATTTAGTAGATCCACCAAATGGATTAGTAGATGGAATTAACTATATAAATGACTCTACTGTTACTTTGAAATTTTATGCACCAGAAAAAACAACAGTTAATTTAATCGGTGATCATAATAACTGGATGGTAAATTCTTCTTCCTTTATGTCTTTATCTACAGATAGTAGTTATTGGTGGAAGACTATTACAGGGTTAAATCCTGGTGGAAAATATACTTATCAATATTTAATTGATGGTGTTATTAAAATTGCAGATCCACTTAGTCCATTGATTTTAGACCCTAATAACGATGCAAATATTGGAAGCTTTAATTATCCCAATCCCATTCCCTATCCATCGAATTACACCAACGGTTTTGTAACAGTTATGGAACCTGGGAAAACTGCTTATAATTGGACAAATAACAACTTTACTCCACCAGATAATAAAGATTTGATAATTTACGAGCTATTAGTTAGGGATTTTGTTTCCACTCATAGTTACCAAACCTTAATAGACACTTTAGATTATTTAGCCGAACTAGGAGTTAATGCTATTGAATTAATGCCTCCTGGAGAATTTGAAAATAATGAAAGTTGGGGTTATAATCCAAGTTTTCATATGGCATTAGATAAATACTACGGAACCCCTGAGCATTTCAAGGCATTTATAGACTCTTGTCATGGTAGAGGAATTGCTGTTATAAATGACATTGTATTTAACCAAGCTTTTGGACAAAGTCCTATGGTTAATTTATATTGGGATGCATTAAATAATCGACCTGCTGCCAATAACCCTTGGTTTAATGAAGTATGTCCACATCCTCCTTATTGTTGGGGTTACGACTTTGACCATTCTTCAGATGCAACTAAAAACTTCATGGACAGAGTAAACCATTATTGGCTAGATGAATACCATATAGATGGATTTAGATTTGATTTCACCAAAGGATTTAGTAACAATTCTAATAATTACGATAATGATAGAATTAATCTTCTTAAAAGAATGGCAGATACGATATGGTCAAAACATCCAGATGCATACGTAATTCTAGAACATTGGGCAGATAATAATGAAGAAAAAATATTAGCCAATTATGGTATGATGCTATGGGGAAATGTCACCCATGGCTATCAAGAATCGGCAATGGGATATCCTTCAAATTCCAATCTTTCTTGGGGGGTTTACAAATATAGATTGTGGAATGAACCCCACTTAATATCTTATATGGAAAGTCATGATGAGGAAAGAATAATGTATAAAAACATTACTTATGGGAATACAACAGGACAACAAAATGCCAAGAACTTACTTAACGGACTTAAAAGGACTGAGGGTTTGGCAGCTTTAATGCTTACTACACCTGGTCCTAAAATGATTTGGCAATTTGGAGAACTTGGTTATGATATTTCAATAGATTACATATGTAGAACTTGTAATAAGCCCATATTATGGAATTATTTTACTGAAAATAGTAGAAAACGACTGTATGATGTGTACAAAGCATCCATAGAACTTAGAAAATCACATCCTGTTTTTACTGGTGATGACTTTACTTACAGTTTAAATGGCCAGTAAAATCTTTGAAATTAAATGACCCTAGTATGAATGCAGTTGTAATTGTAAATATTGATGTCAACCCTCAAGACAAAACAATAGATTTTCAACACAACGGTTGGTGGTATGAATATTTTAGCGGAGACAGCATTCAAATAAATGGAACTTCCATAATCTCTTTAGATCCTGGAGATTACAAGGTTTTTACAGATTTAAAACTTGACAAACCTGAAATATTAAATACTCTAGGATTTAATGAATACGAAATAGCCAATTGGGATGTAAATATTTTCCCAAATCCGTCTAGAGATTTTTTAAATATTACAATCAATGGAAGTAAGTCTAAAGACATAAAATATACCATTATGAATTCTCTTGGTAAAATTATATATCAACAAACTGGAACATTCAAACGACATGAAATAAATATTGAAAACTTATCTACTGGAAACTACTTTCTTATTCTTGAACAAGACAATTACTTAACAAGTAAAGAATTTGTTAAATTTTAATACTTCAGCTCTAAAAGAAGGAAAGATTTTGAATTAATAGATATAGAATTATTAATATTTAAATTTTTACCATTTACTATATCCAAAGCTAATTTATTGGATAATTTGGAGTTGACTTCTTTAAAATAGTTATTTGGAATGATTTTCTTTTTCTTGCTATCATTGTTCATTACCAATAGAACAATACTTCTTTTATCATACCTTAACATAGAATAAAGTTCGTTTTCAAAGGAAGGTGCAAAATGTTTTAATCCTCCAGAATGTATTGCGGAACAAGTCTTTCTCCAATTTAGAAGGTTTTTCAAAAAAGCCTTAGCCTCTATCTGTTTTTCTGTTAAAAGATCTGTAAAAGCATTCTTTTTATCATGATCCCATCCTCCAGGAAAATCTTCTCTTAAAACACCATGATCACCAGGTTTAGAACTGTCAGAAACTAAAACTTCAGTTCCATAATATATCTGAGGGATTCCTCTTGTAGTTAACAAAAAAGAATGGGCCATTTTCCAATAATCTAAATCGTGATTAAGCTGGTAATATACTCTAGACATATCGTGATTGTCAAGAAATACTACCATATTCTTTGGGTTTGGATATAAATAATCCTGTGCCATATTTCTATATAGAATAGATAACTTATGGTCCCACTTTTGGGTTTTGGGTTGTAAAGATTTAAGAATTGCCTCATTCAAAGGGAAATCCATAAGAGATGGAACATTTGAAGGAAACTTTT
>JGI20160J14292_10002682_pt1 | contig 14012 bp, 10 predicted proteins | sample COG_10_FD_14292 | JGI IMG/M metagenome (IMG submission 14292) | reverse complement strand
AACCATCCTTGTCCCTCAGACGGATATTTTCGGCAATGCGAGAGTAGCGATCCACAGGAAAACGGGCAGTACGATCAAGTCCCGACGAATAAATCTCGTCATAAAACAAAGTCATACAGGACTCTGATGAGTGGCTTTTGTGTTGTTCAAATTTGTCCATCCTACAAAACTACTTATTCTTAATACTGTGAGCATGCAAAACGCATTTCTTGGTTCCCTTGTTGGCGACGCTATCGCCATGCCCGCGCATTGGTACTATGATCGCAACGCCCTCGACCGGGATTACGGTGATTTTGACAGTTACTTAGCTCCCCGCAATCCCCACCCGGATAGTATTTTGTGGAGATCCAAATATGAACCCATTGGTCCAAAGGCAGATATTTTACACGACCAGGCCAAGTTCTGGGGCAAAAGAGGTGTTCATTACCACCAGTTCCTTCAGGCAGGCGAAAATACTTTAAACCTAAAACTCTCTGTCGAACTTTACCGTTGGATCATTCTTCGTGGTAGTTTTGACCTTGATGAATGGCTTGCCCGGTATGCCGAGGTTATGCTCACTCCGGGATGGCACCACGACACCTACGCGGAAGAATACCACCGAAATTTCTTCGCCCACTACGCCCGGGGGAAGAGCCTAAGGTCCTGTGGATCTGCAGATTTACATATTGGTGCACTCAGCCTTATACCCGGACTACTCGCTGGGTTGGAAGCACTCGAAATCACCGACCCTGCCACACTGATCGAACTTGCAGTCGCCTTGGTTCGGGCTACTCATGACCACGAATATTCCCTGCGGGCAGCAGCCGACTTTACCCGTATCCTTCTGCATGTCGCAGATGGTGTGCCCATCCGCAAGGTACTTTCTGAACTTCCTATACCTGGAGTTTCGGTGTCAAAATTTATGAACTGGGTTGATTTGCCCGATCGTATAGTGGTGGGTGAAAAACTTTCCACCGCATGCTACCTCCCCGAATCCTTTGTAGCCTCCCTTTATTTCGCCTGGAAATATCACGACGATTTCTCCCTCGCCCTTCTCCAAAACGCGAAGGTGGGTGGGGACAACTGCCATCGGGCAGTCGTGGTAGGAGCCTCCCTTGGTATTGGATGTGGGGTACCTAGAAAATGGTTAAGGGATTTGGTCTCAATGGAGGATTTGCGCTGCGACCTCCGAACGGTCAAGGGCTTGAGTCTTTAAACAAAGCAAGTTGACCGGTTGAAAGGTCGGTGGACTTTTTTCGCTTCACCCGTCCTGTTCCCTTTCGCGATCCATGCTTTTGTAAAACTTCCTGCGATGTTTTTTTCCCACTTACACTGCGTCTAATTTCATAGATCCGATCCTTCATTTGTTTGCTTCTTTCCTTTATACAAACTACCGGAGGAGAATAATCAGTTAGTCTTACCTCTTCCGCGTATGCAATTTCTGCAGGAGTAAATTCCCTTAACTCAGGAACCCATTTTTTTACAAATGTACCCTCTGGGTCATGATCCAAAAATTGTTTGGTCGGACTGTACACCCGGATAGCGTTGATCCCGGTAATACCCGCCTGCATTTGCAACTGGGAGATATGGATACCCGGCTCATAATCGAGAAACATCCGGGCAAGTGGGCCATGAATGGTACGCCAGGAAAGATGCATTCCAAAACAGGCAAAGCTCACCACCATTGCCCGCATACGAAAGTTCATAAACCCAGTTTCACCCAGGCAACGCATACAGGCATCAATCAGAGGATAGCCAGTACGCCCTTCGGTCCATGCAGTAAGAAGTTCGGAGTCATCCTCATACTCGATTCCATCATAGGCTGGATTTAGTGCGGAAAATTCCATCTGCGGACTGCCCTCCAATCGTTGGACGAAATGGTCACGCCAATGCAAGCGGGATTCAAAAGCACGTAAACTACGCCTCCATGGATTAGGCCCTTTGATCAAACTAATTTCCTCCCGCCTTCTATCGAGTTCCTCAAAGACACTACCCGAACTAATCGTACCCCAGGCAAGGTGGGGAGATAACCGGGAACCAGAAGTAAACGCACGATTGGGAGAAGAAATACCGCCTGAATAAGCAACTCCACGCTCCTGGAGAAAGGAATTCAGGGTATCCCAGGCTGAGCGTTCATTCACCACCTGTAAGGAAGAGGAAAGACCACCCGAAAATTTGGGAAAATAACGGAGTAGATCTGGCCATTCCCGCGGAGGGGAAAAGAAAGTACATTTTTGGGGAGCACAAAGGTTCCTTGGAATGGGAAGAACCGCAAGTCCGACCCCGTGAACCCTTTCTAGGTACCTGGCGTTTTTGCTCAGCAGATAATCCACGAACAACCGATGTGCCAATCGATTCAACCCACTCGACTCCACGTTGCCTACACCAGGCACGTACTGCCCGGTCACGACGAAAAGTCAGATCGTTTCCGGTTTCCTGGTAAGAGCGTAAACGCTCAAAGGGGTGGCTAAGGAAAAGAGTTTCCAACTCGTCCACCACCTCTCCCACCCGTTCAATCATCCCAGAACCACGCTTTTCCAAACTGGCAGATAATCCACGCAATGCCTGCCACTGGGCCTGCAAATGAAAGACTCCACAATCCTCACCATTAAGCACACTTGGTTCCCAGCAAAAAAAGGGAATCACTTCATTCGAAGTCTGGGTGGCAAGGAAGAGGCAATGATTGTCCGAAACCCGAAAATCCCGCTTGATCCACCAAACGGTTCGCCTAACCGGTTGTTCGGTCACTTCTTTGAGCGCCGACATTTTTCAGAACAATAAAGGATCTGATCCCAAATACCCCGGAGAATCCACTTTTTACGGTTATGAAAAGGACGGCCACAATGGGCACAGTCCTTGACTTGCAAGTGGGCTTTTTTATGGGCCATTAATACTGCAGCCAGGAGATTACCAAAACACCAGCCCAAGCAACTAACCGCCAAAGATTCGTCCGGATTAACCGGTCAACCACCGCATCGGTTTTACCGTCTCTTGCTAACCTTCGGTGACAGGGTGCAGAAATCAGAAAGGTGACCGCCCAGGCAAAGAGCACGCATAGCAGTCGACCCCAGGAAAGATCGTCGGCAATAAAAAAACAATTGCTTACGGAGTCCAACAACTGGGCAATCATCAAGGGAAGTACAAACCAGCCGATTTGATTGCAATATCGTGGATGCCATTTCGCAAANCGATCTGGAGGAATTTCCCGAAAAACCGGGTAGACGATTACTTGGACCAGTCCTATAAGTATGAACATGGCAAAATCGATACTCAATGCATGTTCGTGCAAAAATTCGAGGACAATGATCATAATAAANTTTGATAATAGATATAGGGCACNAATGCAAATATGGTAAAGATTCATAAACGGGCAAACCTTTGGCAATTTGCACTTCTGTTCATTTTTATAACGGGCTGCTCGAATGTAGAAGAAATTCCAGCCTCGAATTCGATCCCCCCGGCCGAAGAGCAATCAGACAAAAACCCTTTTCGCATTCTCATTCTTGGTGATTCCCTGACTGAAGGCTATGGGGTGTCACCAGCCCAGGCTTACCCCTCCCTGCTTGAAGCAAAACTCAATAAAAGCCTACTTCCCGAACAGCGCCATTACCTGGTAATTAATGGTGGAGTTAGCGGATCAACCACGAGTGGGGGAGCTTCCCGAATCGACTGGCATTTAAAATCTCCACCGGATTATTTGATCGTCGCTCTCGGAGGAAATGACGGATTGCGTGGCATTCCTCCTGCAGAATCCAAACAAAATTTAAAAAGTATTATCGAACGGGCTCTTCAAAAAAAGGTACCGGTAATGATTGCGGGGATGAAACTCCCCCCGAATTACGGCCCTGCTCATCTGCGAGACTTCGAAAAAATATTCCCTGAACTTTCCAATGAATTAAAAGTTCCCCTGCTACCCTTCCTACTTGAGGGAGTGGGTGGAAAACCAGGCATGAACCTGCCAGACCGGATACATCCCAACCCAGCCGGTCAGCGTGTAATTTGCGAAACCGTATATACACACTTGATCGAACATCTTCCAAATAACTGAAGTGCACCCCATATTAAAAGTTCACCAAGCCTGTAAATCCTTCCAACAGGGAAACCATAAAGTAAAGGTACTCGAGCATTTAGACCTCGAAGTAATTCAGGGAGAAAAAGTAGCTATCCTCGGACCGAGCGGTTGTGGGAAGTCCACCCTACTCTCCCTGCTCGCTGGCCTGGACAATCCAGACTCAGGAACTGTTGAAATCGATGGGACAGACCTTGCCAAGATCAACGAAGATCAACTCTCCCAAACACGCTCAGAAAAACTGGGTATCGTCTTTCAACAATATCATTTAATGCGCAACCTGACTGCGGTCGAAAATGTCGGACTCCCACTGGAAATCCTTGAAACTACCGACTTTTCGGATCGGGCCCGAACCGCGCTTAAGGACGTGGGACTTGATCACCGGGCCACCCATTTCCCTTCGGAAATGTCCGGCGGAGAGTGTCAAAGAGTGGCAATTGCCCGGGCTCTGGTCACCCGTCCTGCTCTCATCCTCGCGGATGAACCATCGGGCAACCTCGACCAAAAGACGGGAGATGAGGTCATGGATATCCTGTTTAATTTATGCAGGGAACATACTACCTCCCTGGTTCTGGTAACCCATAATCGAGAACTGGCCGATCGTTGCGACCGGTCACTCCTTCTTAACGAAGGAACCCTTGAAGATTTAACCAAATGAGTTTTATTTTGCGCCAGGCATGGCGGGAGATGCGAAACAGTCGATCCTTTTGTTTTTTTTACAGCCTTAATCTCGCCCTTGGATTGATCGGATTTGTGGTAGTGGATGCCTTTCGGGAATCCATCGAGTCCAAGGTAATGAATGAATCCAGGGAATTATTGGGTGCGGACCTGGCCATCCGGGCAAGACGGGTCATCACGGAAGAGGAAATTAAACTGGCTCGTAATACCCTGCCCGCTGAAACTAGGGAGGCAAAGGCGGTCGATTTTTTTTCCATGGCAGCCGGTCCCACCGGGCGTAGCCGTCTGGTCAAGGTGGTGGCAATAGATCCGGGATTTCCTTTTCATGGAACCTTCAAACTTGAAAAGGGCGGGGAAAAAAGCGGGGACGAAATCAATCTCCTCCATGAGGAAAGGCTTGCCTGGATCTACCCGGAAGCCCGGTCCCAACTTGGAATTAAAGTAGGAGAGGAACTACAGTTGGGAGAGGCGAAGTTTCGAATTGCTGACCTCATTGAGGAAGAGACCGGCTTGACTTTTCAACCGACTGATCTTGCCCCAAAAGTATTCATCAGCCGGAGATACCTGAATGATACCAATTTACTTGGCGAAGGCAGCCTCGCTTACCACACCCATTTATTTCAACTACCCAAAGGTATAGACTCAGACGCCTTCGGGCGGGGACTGGAAAAGGCACTCAGCGCCCCAGAGGTCCGCACCTTCACTCATCGCCAAGCGGGTCACCGGGCAGGACGACTCTTACGCTACCTTTCCGACTTTTTATCTCTGGTCTCTTTGGTCGCCCTGTTTCTTGCCTGCCTGGGGAGTGGTTTTCTTTTTCATGGATTCCTCACCCATCGAATGCCCGAGCTTGCGACCCTTGTAAGCTTGGGAGCAACCCGAAAGACCGCCCTGCGTATTTTCCTCCTTCAGCTTTTACTGCTGGGTATATTTGCCGCACTGCCTGCCACCCTTGCCTGTTCTCTTTTACTCCCCGGACTCGGTGGAATAATTTCAGAAATGACTGGTTCAAAAATTGAAGTATGGGTGAGCTCACGGAGCATACTCCTTACCTTTGCGGTAGCTATGGGATCTGGCTGGTTGCTTGCCCTGCCCGCCTTACGCAAGGTTCGTCGTTTACGGCCTGCTGAACTCTTCCAGGAAGCGGTGCGTCCCGGATCGAAACCTTCGCGAATGAATCTCTTGCTTGCTCTGCCCGGACTCGTTGCCTTTTGGGGCTTGTGCCTAGCTCAGGCACATTCCGATAAATTGGCCAATGTATTTTTTGGCTGCTTTCTCGGCTCCCTCATCCTGCTCTACCTCCTTGCCCGCTTCGGATTTGGACTGGGAGAAAAGTTATTTGGACATTCCCGGCTATCTATTCGGCTGGCAGCCCGTTCGCTCGCCCGCAACCGTGCGGGTGCCCTTACCGGCTTTCTCGCTATCGGACTGGGTGTACTCCTCATTACCCTGATTCCCCAGACTCATCATGGACTGGGTAAGGAAATCGGACTCGATGATCCGACCGGCGATTTACCCAGCCTTTTTCTCTTCGACTTACAAGAAGAACAACTCAAGGGGGTGGAATCCCTTTTGGAAAAAGAAGGGACACCATTGGGTAACATCACCCCATGGATTCGGGGAAAGATTAAATCGCTAAAGGGTATAGCTTACGAAAAATCTCAGCGACAAGAAGAAGAACTGAACAACCCCGATGAACAAAGGCGCAATGCCTTTCGCAACCGCAGTTTTAACCTTAGCTACCGGAAGAACCTCTTGGAAAGCGAACAGTTGCTTGCCGGACATCCCTTTTCCGGAGTATTTGATCCTGCAGCAGGCAGACCGGCAGAAATTTCGGTGGAGCACAAATACGCCAAAGCCCTCGGGCTGAGTTTGAACGATCACATGACCATTGAAGTGTCTGGTATTCTCATCGATGCAAAGGTGGTCAATTTGCGGAGGGTTCGCTGGACGAGTTTTCAACCGAATTTCTTTGTACAAATGCAACCGGGTGCATTGGAGCAGGCACCCAAAACCTTTCTCGGAACCCTTCATCATTTAAACAAAGAAAAAAAGGCCCGGGTCCAGGATTTATTAGTGAATAAGTTTCCCACGGTCTCCATCCTCGATGTCGAACGAACGGGAAGAAAGATCCTCGATGTGGTCGGTCAGATGACCTGGGCGCTACAGGTAATGGCGGGCCTCTCCATTCTTGCCGGCCTCGTCATTCTTTACTGTGTAGTCAGGGAAAAGGCACGGAGCCAGAGTTGGGAAATGAATTTACAAAAAGTACTGGGTAGCACAAGTGGGCAGTTGCGCCGTCAGGTATGGATGGAGTTTGGAATATTGGGTGCAAGTGCTGCCACCATTGGGGTATGCCTGAGTATAGGCACAAGCTATCTTCTATCTGCTCAAGTTTTTGATCGGGTATGGAGCTTTCGTTGGGACATTCCATTGGTAGTAATTTTTTGTGTGGTAGGACTTTCCGTAATCACTGCAGATTTTGCAGCCCGAAAAGCCTTGCGGGAAAAACCCGCCCGTTTACTCCGCGAAGGCTAACTCCAGGTTTTAAGGCTGCTTTGCCCCTTGTCGATCGGACTTCGTTTGCTTAACCTGTAACCTGATCAATTCTATGAGTAGCACCATCCAATCCCAATGAAGGAAGAAGTTCAGCAGCAGAAAAAAAAGTTCTTTCCGCTAAACGATCCCCTGCGCGATTACCTCAAAGATTACAAACGTCAACTCGACCTCCCGGTACATTATGAAAACCTGCTCCAGGCAGAAGATTCCTTCCCGGTGGTCAATGCCAAGAACGAGGATACCCTCTGGCAAACGATGGTCTATGACCAGAACTACGGCCGGGAAATATTTGAAGGATTAAAAAAAATATATGTCCTGCTACGTTCAGGGGGGGATGAACGCATCCTGCCCAACCTTTATGTCGACCGGGTAGATTACTGTACCTTTGGCAATACCAAGCCTTTCCGTATTCGTATCGTCAACCAGTACAACGACAATCACGACTATTTTTACGTTAAGAAAGCGGATGCCTCCCGGGTGTACGGTCTCGAACTTGAACAGTTACTCTCCCCCAACGAGATCAATTTCCAGGTGGATAAAGACACCCTCATCGAGGAGCATATCATCGGAGTACCCGGGGACGATTTTATCCGTAATTATTTAAAGCGCGAGGAATTGAACGAAGTCAGACTGGCCAAGGAATTCATCAAATTTAACGAACGTTGCTTTGTTCGTCTCCTAGGAGACATGCGGGCCTATAATTATGTCGTGGAAATGACTCCTGATCTCGAACATACCCAGTACCGTGTACGGGCAATTGATTTCGACCAGCAATCTTATGAAGGCAGGCGCAGTTTTTACCTGCCCCAGTTTTTTAAGAACAACCTACCGGTGGTCGATCTTTGTACCAGTCTGATCAACCGGGATACCAGTTTACAGTACCAACGGGAGGAACGCACCCTCATCCAAAGAAGATTCAACTTCTCCCAGACCCGAATCAAACGTTTGCGCAACTGTATGTGCGAGGATCGTATATCCAGTGATGAAAAAGTTCGTCGCCTACGGGAAGAACTTGCCAGAATGCACCAGGATAAACGTTTCGAAAATTGTGAATCAATGGGCGAAATCACCTTTCTGAACATTGCCATTGTACTCAACTTGGAAGGCGAAGCACCCGCCCGTTTCGTGAAGTAACACTTCTTTTTTTGCGTTAATTCTTTTATCCAGTGGTCCGTAAACCACTGGCAATTGCATTGACCACCAAGAGCATTAGCTCGACCCGTTCCGGTTGGTCTCCGCCCTCTGCACGAAATTCTCGGAGCAATCGAATTTGCTGNCCATGCAACAGGCATAAAGCATCTTCCCGGGCTTGCAGGGTTTTCCAAAAGCGGGGACGTCTGTCCTGCAAGGTTCCTTGAAAAAGTGAGGTGAAATGTTCTTCAGCAAGCGATCGTTCTCCAATGATTTTTCCAAGCATCAACTTCCGGAGATCAGTATTTTCAACCAAGTCCGCATAGGCCCCCATCCATTGAGGGTCGGAACTCGCCAGGCTGCTTTCGGCATTGTAAAATACGTAGCGAAGAAAAGAACTCTTTTTTACCAGACTGGGAAGTTCGGCAAAAAGATCTGGCAATTGATTTTTTAATGCTTCCAAACCGGCACCTACCCCATACCAACCAGGTAGGTAGTAGCGCGACTGGTTCCAACTAAATACCCAGGGAATGGCCCGCAAGTCCTGCAAGCTCGACTGTCCGGTCCGTCTGCTCGGGCGGGAACCAATCCGACTTCGTTCAATCGCATCGATCGGAGTGGCTTGCCGGTAAAACTCCACAAATCCATCGGTTTCCAAAAGCTCCCTATATGCAAGCCTTGAGTATTCGGCCAGGCAATCCATCACCTCAGTCGTTTCTGCAGGTTCACCCTTGGCTTTACTGAGCAAACGGGCACCCAGGGAACCGGCAAGCAAAGTCTCGAGGTTGGAAGAAGCAGTGGTTGCGGTATTGAATTTCTGCCCGATTACTTCTCCCTGCTCCGTAATACGCAATCCACCAGCGAGAGAATCCTTAGGCAAGGCTTCGAGAAAACGGTGTGTAGGCCCGGCTCCCCTACCCACAGTACCACCCCGTCCGTGAAAGAAGGTAAGGGATACTCCATGCTTTTTCCCAATTTCCAACAAGCGCTTTTGAGCTCTTTGCAAAGCCCATTGACTGGCAATGATCCCAGTATCTTTATTGCTATCGCTGTACCCGAGCATAATTACTTGCGAAGCAATTGATCCATTTTTTTGTAAACTTGCACGGGCACAGGGGTGAGCAAGAAAATCATCAATAATCCCTGGTGCCGCTTCCAAATCCTCATAGGTTTCAAACAAGGGAACCACAGGTAACGCACAGCCCATCTCTCCATTCCTTACCCGGGTAAGCCCGACCTCTTTTCCAAGCACACACACCACCAATAAATCGGCTACCGATCGAGTCATACTGACAACCAAGCAACCCAGACCTTCTGGTCCGCGAGCATCCAGATGGTCAACTAATTCAGAAAAAGTGGCCCGAACCTCTTCCGCCTCTGCCGGAAGTTCCATCGAGGCATGAGTCATGGGGCGGGGATGGTTCAATTCCTGGTTAAGAAATTCAAGCTTTCTGGCTAAGGTCCACTGTCGGAAATTTTGCCCATCATCGATGCCTGCAGCCTCCATCATTTGTCCAAGGGCAAGGTCATAAGCATCGCTGTTTTGACGAACATCCAGGCGGGCAAGGTGAAGCCCAAAACTATTGATCAAACGCAAAACGGGACGGACATACAAATCCACAGTTAATATTGCGCCAGCCCCGGTAAGGTTGGAAATCAAAAGTTCTAAATTTTCCCGCAAGGGTTTAATTCCTTCGTCCAAACGTTCGGCTATGCACAAAACGAAAACTTTCCAGGGTTCTCCGATATCTTCAGGAATTCCCCAGTTCTTCAAACGGGCAAGCAAAGCAGGAGGCGCGGCCAAGCCAGTCCGACTGAAAGCAAGTTTTTGCCCGAGCTCAACGAGGCGGGAACGAACAACCTCTTCCGCTCCCTGTGTTAATGTACGCAGGGTGTTTCGGGTAACCTCTGCAGTCACCTTTGGGTGTCCATCACGGTCACCCCCAACCCAGGANGCAAAGCTCAAAGTGGGAAGTTCCTTATCCAATAAAGGTTTGGCTTCGGGCCATACCANTTCCCAGGCGTGGCGCAAGCGATCATCCAGGTTATTAAAGACTACGGGNAATACCTGTTTTAAATAATAGCCTAGGTTTTCCAGTTCGTTTTCCACTTCTGGTTTGCGTGAAAAAATTTCACCAGTCAGCCAAAGACGTTCGAGCACAGCCTGCAGACTGCGTTCACAAAATGCCTGTTCAAATACAGTCTCCACAGCATCACGCTTTCGCAAAAGTCGTACTATTTCACGGTGCAAACCAAGAACCGCCCAGCGTTTGGCTTCGGTTGGATGCTTGGTAAAAACAGGTTCCACCCGGACATCCTTGAGTTTTTGGCGTACTTGCTCTTCAGAATACCCTGCATCGTTTAATTGTTTAAGGTAACGCCCCCAGCGACCGGGTTCGGCATCCCCGCCCAGTTCCTTCTCCCGCAAACGGGCACTTCTGCCCGATCCATGTTCCTCAACCAGGTTGAGCAATTGGAAGTAAAAAGATATCGCCTGTATACACTCTGGAGAAAGCAGATTGGCAGGTTCGGAAAAATTTCTCTCCCGTAAAAGACTAGCCGCTCCCGGGACACCCAATTCTTCGAGTACCCGGGCAAAAGAAATTACCAGAAAGTCGTGATCGACCAGCACTCTTTCAAGACCAGATTCTATAGAGCGGTCGAAAACCAATTTGTTTGAAGATTTAAAATCGTTCATAAATACCTTAACTCATAAAGTATTACTGGTTGGCGACAAGATGGAACAGTTGATTCAATAAGCTTTCTTCAAGAAATTCACACCAAGGATCAAAACTTGCCTATTTTACATTTACCTGTTGGTATTACAGCGGAGTGTAGTAATTAATGGGAAAATTATGTTATGAATAAAAAAACTAAATCAGTTGCAGAGTGGAAAAAGTTAGTCGAAGACTTCCAAAAGCCCAATCGCAAAGCTGCCATCTGGCAGTTGGTGAACACCCTAGGTCCCTTGGCAGGGGTTTGGACGGCGTTGTATTTTGTTTATCCGATATCGTGGCTTTTTGCGATTTCCCTGGCCATCCTTGGCGGTTTATTTCTTGTCCGTGCATTTATTATTTTCCATGACTGCGGACATGGATCGTTTTTCAGAAACAAAAAGGCAAACGATGTGATTGGCTTCATTACCGGCATGCTCACCTTCACTCCCTACCATCACTGGAAATGGGAACATGCGATGCACCATGCGACCACTGGGGATTTGGATAGACGTGGTATTGGTGATGTTTGGACATTAACAGTCAAGGAATACCTGGCGTCCTCCCGTACTACCCGGATAAATTATCGTCTGGTTCGCAATCCATTCATTCTGTTCGTCTTTGCTCCTTTATTCCTATTTTTCGTGCTTGAGCGTTTTCCTTCTAAAAAGTCAAAACCCCGCGAAAAACGATCGGTTATGATGATGAACCTTGCTCTTTTGACCTGGGGTGTATGCATGAGTGCAATTTTCGGATTTATTCCCTGGTTGATCATTCAATTGGTAATGATGTCAGTAGCCGGATGTTCAGGAGTCTGGCTCTTTTATGTACAACACCAATTTGAGGATGCCTATTGGGAAGAGACAAAGAATTGGGATTTCACAACTGCAGCAATGGAAGGAAGCAGTTACTACAAACTTCCGAAAATATTACAATGGTTCTCAGGAAATATTGGCTTTCACCATATCCATCATCTCAATCCTAGAATACCCAACTACAATTTGGAAAGATGCCACCATTCCGACCCATTCTTCCGCAATGCACCCGAGCTCAATATTTTCACTAGCCTGCGCTCGGTAAAGTATCGTTTATGGGACGAGGATAATGGTAAGATGATCAGTTTCCGTGATCTCAAGCGCCAATTAGCTGCAGAAGATTTGCAAGCTGCTTAAAGTACTACAAATTTTCTGATATTTCGATTCGTCGAAACATTATCAGGCAACACCTAATTTCCAAATCCCTAGGAATTTTCAACGCCTGTAACTTCAATCAGCCCGATCTCTATATTCATTGAACCTGGGCTATACCTAAGTGATTGAAGACATTTTCGTTGGTTTTAAAACCAACGAAAGATTACAAATTAGAAAAATTGCAAAGACCGGCCTAAGAAACTTCGAAAATAATTAGGAATCAAGAACGACTTTTCAAAATTGCATAGTAACATCCAAGCTCACCCTGTGGAATAGTGAAATAAGGGGATAACCTGTGCTTACCTGCTGGTAGATTTACTTCAAATGTAACCGACTCGGTGGTATCCTCCACCGGTATAGTCTCCAAGTCTTCCCCATTCAACCGAAGGGTGGCAGCTGTTGCATTGATTCCTAATCCAGGATGGGATCGGAATGCCTTGTCCGCACCAGGCACATTTTTTCCAGCAGGTAAAAATTCATTGATCTTCTTGCCCGACTCAGCCGGCCAGCGCCTAACCTCTACTTTGTAAATTCCTGACTGCACTACCTTGATCGCCCAGTGACCATCGTGCTTTAAATCTTTGTTTCGTGGATGAACTGGCAATCGATTACGGTTTTGCCCCTGGTTCCATGGCGGGTAAGCTTTTTGGATCCAATCATGACTGGTCAAGGATACAACTGGATGGTCGGGGTGGCCGACATACAACTCAGTAGTCCGGGCAAAGGTTGGTTCAAGTTCTGCCCACCAGGTGTCATAAAAGGCCCGCATCCTGGCGACACGTTCAGGGTCTTTACTGGACAAATCCTTTACCTGTCCAGGGTCGGAATCAATGTTGTATAATTCCTTCCCATTTACCAAGCGCCAGCCTTGGCTCATAACAGCGGATTGTTTCCATTTGATAGGATCGCGCACCCGCTGAGAGTCGGTTACCAGCATACGATCGGACCAGCCCTCCGTTTTCCCCTCCAGCAATGATTTAATGGAGTTGCCGTCAAAATTATATCCCTCGGGTTTTTTGGCTCCGATAAGTTCAAGTAAAGTTGGAGCCACATCGACCGCATGACAAAGGGTACCTATGATGCGTTTTTCTGCCATACCGGCCTTGGGCCAATGCAAAAAGAGAGGCACCCGGTGCCCGCCATCGTACTCGCTACCTTTTTGCCCGCGCATACCAGCGTTAAAAACTGACTTCCCTCGGGCAGTCCCATTATCGGTGGTAAAGATAAAGATGGTATCTTCGTAAATGCCTAAATCCTTGAGTAGTTTTCGGGTTTTCCCCACATTCTCATCGATATTGGTGATCATCCCGTAAAAAGCCTGAATGGTAGGGCTCTGTCCCTTGTACAAGTCCATGTATTTCTCGGGACAATGAAAAGGACCGTGAGGAGCATTAGTCGAGATGTAAGCCAGGAAAGGCTTTCCATTCTTGGCAGACTCAGAAATAAATCGATTGGCCTGTTCGAAAAATACATCCGTACAGAAACCTTTTGCCGGTACAATTCTACCGTTGTGGAAATACCCTCCATCAAAATAAGAATTGTCCCAGACATCAGGTGTTTGCCCCACGCCACCTCCGCCATGGCGATANACCTCNTTAAAGCCTCGATCTTCCGGGCGGTACGGGAAATTGTCTCCGAGGTGCCACTTNCCAAACATTCCAGTTTCATAACCCGCTCCCTTAAAAAATTGTC
>JGI20160J14292_10002680_pt1 | contig 14017 bp, 18 predicted proteins | sample COG_10_FD_14292 | JGI IMG/M metagenome (IMG submission 14292) | reverse complement strand
AAAACATATAATGAATTTATTAAAAACAGTTGTAGATGATCTAGGTAACATTCTAAAAAAAAATGATATAAATGAAATTGTCGATATGCGTATATCAAATCTTGATAATTACGACTATCAAATAAACAACCTTGTGAAACACCAAAATCACGCCAACATTGAGTCCATTAAGGAAGAAATATCTAATACATTAACTTTGTCAGAGCTTATTGATGTTTTTGATTTTGCAAAAAATTTATTTATAAACATTCAAATTAATGCTGAATCAATAATTGAAAATCTTGAAGATGTTAAAAATAATATCTTAAGAGACAACAAAGAAAGTGTAATAATAGATTACGGTGGCCCAAATATTGGTAAACCCCTTCACGTAGGTCACCTTCGGCCATTAAATATTGGAAGAAGTATCTACCTAACCAATCAAATCATTGGAAATGATATTAATAGCGATATTCATCTTGGTGACTGGGGAATGCCCGTTGCTCAAATCATTACTTACTGTGAGTTAGAAGGGATTAGTTTTGATGAACTTACAATTAACATGCTTGAAGAAATTTATCCAAATGCTTCAAAAAAATATAGCGCTGATGATAATTTTAAAAAGAGATCTCAGGAAACTAATAAAAAATTATCGTCTGGGGAAAAAGAAGTTTTTTCTAATTGGAAAAAGATTAGTGAGTTAACACTGACTTCACTTAAGGAAACTCTATTAACTCTAAATCATGATTTTGACTACTGGTGGGGTGAAAGTTCTGTAAATAACTTGATACCAGATATGTTGCAAAGTTTGGAGAGTGATGGCAAGATAGAAAAAGACGATGGTGCATTTATTAGTTCTCAAATCACAGATCCAAGAATTCTTATTACTAAATCAGATGGATCATATTTATATATAACTACTGATCTTGCAACTGCTGTTTTAAGGAATAAGGAGATTTCTCATGAAAAAGTACTTTATGTAACCGATAACAGACAAAAGTTGCATTTTGAACAGCTATTTGAGTCACTCTCATTCTTTGGTTTCCCATCAAAAGAATATGCACATGTAGGTTTTGGTACTATAAACGACTCTAACGGTAATCCCTTGAAGACTAGAGATGGTGGTAACTTAAAATTAGTTGACTTATATGAGCAAGCTTTTAATTATATTCAAAAGATAAATAGTACTTTATCAGAAGCAGACCTCCACTGTTTAACAAATACTGTGCTTACATATAGTGATTTAATAACAAATAGAAAAACCGATTACAAATTTGATTTAGAAAAATTCACAAGTGTATCTGGCAAAACAGGTATATATGTCCAATATGCTCAAGTAAGGGCCAAAAAGTTGATTGAAACTCTGAGCCAACAAAAGCCAACCCTACAAATACCATCTACTCCATTGGGACCTCTGGATAGAAGGTTGATTATTGCTTTAGCAAATATAGAATTCCATCTCGAATTAAGCTTAAAAAATAATGAACCCCATCATCTTGCAAATTATCTATATGATATAAGTAATGCTTTTAACACTTTTTATCAAGATTCAAACATTAAAAAAATAGACGATGACGCTGAAAGAAATCAAAAAATTTTTATAGCCTCTCTCTTTATAGAATATTCACATTTAGTGATGTCATGTTTGGGAATCACGCCTGTAGAAAAAATGTAGCCTTATAAGAATATCTGAGAAGTAACAACCCAAAAAAATAGTGTTATACCATAAGATGCTCGATCAATAAACGGTATATTTTCTCGCAAACTGTGCTGACCAAACAAAACCAGTGGTATCGCTATGAAGCCAGCAAATGAAACTGCTCTTGTGATTGATTTTAAGTCATAAAAGATTTGTGTTTCTGCATTTAAGAAGAACTGAAAAACTAATAAAGAAAATAGTGAGAAAAGGATTACATAAAGAATATTTGAAACTAAATCTCTGAAACTAGAATTGTAAAGTCTAAATACATTCAAAAACTCTATTGGTATAAAAAGTAAAAATATCGTGACAAAAAATAAGATAAGAAACCAGAATAATCCCTGACCATTCCAAGAAATTATTCTTGAGTCAACAAAACCTGTTGATTCCAGAAGTAAATAAAATGAAAATCCCCCTACTAATGAACCCAATGAAAATATATAAAGGCCTAAAATGGAGTAAAAATTCTTCGCTTGAAAACCTAAATCAAGGTTGCTAATTTTTTGATTCTGCATACAGTCATATATTAATATTTAATTGATTAAACTGACTATATATATGCAATTAATTACAACCCCTAACCCAAATGCTAGAAAAATTGAGATTGAACATGGACTCGAGGTTGGTACAGTCATCAAATCTACTACTGATAAAAATAATACTCTTTGTAATCAACTAATCAGTATTTCGGGTATCAGTACAATTTTTGCGGGTCCTGGGTTCTTAACATTAACAAAAGAGGAAGACAGTGACTGGGATTCAATAAATGATGATATTGTCACTCAACTTGATAAACTATAAATATGGAAAACTTTAACCCAGATCCTAAACCGGGTAGGCTCATACTCCCACTTGTACTTATTGGGATGATTGCAACAACATACACTTTTATTAATAGAGTTACTACAAATAACAACCTTGAAGTTATAAACATAGATGACAATACTACGGAAGAAGTTGTTACAGATGAGGTCGTGGTAGACACTACTACTACTTCTACAACAACTACTTTGCCTGAAGGTGTTGTTACATACCTGGAAGAGATACAATCTGAAAAAATTCAATCCATTGAACTTGGTAAAAAAGTATTAGAAACTAACCAAAGGTGGGATGACAAAGATACAACCTATCAAGAGGCTCAACAAGAATTTGAAACATTTATTGATGATGCTGAACAGTTTGTTGCAACCGTAACAAATCCTGGTCCTCCAGAATCAAATGCTAGTTTGATTTCAAGTCATGAGGAGTTGAAAGTATTAGTTAACCTCATTTATGAAGATACAAAAGAACTCTTAGAAGGTTTGACCGCACCAGATACTGGTGAGAGACGTTCCAGTGCCTTAAGCTCATTCAATAATAACTTAGGATCTTTCCAGCAAAAGATTGAAGAAATTATTTCTTCATCAACCTCTAGCTAGTAGCAGCTGAACAAACTGTATCAACCATAAGCATTGCAATAACATATGGATCCGCATTNGCATTAGGTCTTCTGTCTTCAAGATAACCTTTTTTATCAACCTCTACTTGCCATGGAATCCTTATTGAGGCACCTCGATCGCTAACACCATAGGAGAACGTATCATATTTTTGTGTTTCGTGTGCACCCGTGAGCCTATCTTCAATAGCAGCACCATAATTCTGCACGTGGAGTTCTGCATTTTTACCGAGAGCCTCACAGCCAGCAACTACGGCATCAAATCCACCATCTTCTCTCATTTGTTTTGTTGAGAAATTAGTGTGCATACCAGCACCATTCCAATCACCTTTGACTGGTTTTGGATCTAATGTTGCAGAGATATTGTAATCCTCAGCAATTCTATAAAGTAACCACCTGGCTACCCAAATTTGATCACCAATTGCAGGAGATCCTACAGGTCCAATTTGAAATTCCCACTGTCCCGGCATCACTTCTGCATTTGTTCCAGATATTTCTAAGCCAGCTTCTATACAAGCTGTTGCATGCTCTTCGGAAATATCTCTACCATAAACTTCATCAGCACCAACACCACAGTAATAACCTCCTTGAGGAGCTGGATAACCTGATGGGGGAAATCCTAGTGGCTGACCATATTTTAAAGAGTCATAGGACTGCTCATAAAATGTATATTCTTGTTCTAGTCCAAACATTGGTTCAAACTCTGAGAAATTTTCTGCTGACTCTGCACAAGCTGCNCGTGTATTGGANGCATGTGGAGTCATATCAACATTTAACACTTCACACATGACCAATATATTTTCCCCACCTCTTAATGGGTCTTTAAAGGTAGCAACAGGTCTTAAAACACAGTCAGACTGATCTCCTGTAGCTTGTTGCGTACTAGAACCGTCAAAACCCCATAAAGGTGGCTCTATACCTTGTTCCATAATTTTTGTTTTACTCCTTAGGTAGGCGGTAGGAGTTTGACCGTCAATCCATATATATTCTGCTTTTATTTTCATATTTATTAATGTAGTATTTATTTTAATTATTGGTATATTTCAAATATTAAATAATTGTTTCAAGAAAATGATAAATGCATACATTAATTTAGATAAAAAGCATGCAAGTTTTTTGCAGATGTTTAAAGACGTCGGGATTAAAAAACTTAATATCAAAAAGGTTGAGAATCAAAACGAGTTAGACATCTCATTAACTTCATTGAGTAAATATGGAGAAACGAAAAAAGATTTATCTGATATTGAGTCAGCTTCAAAAACAGTCCCGGAATTAATTATATGTGACGAAGAAGATTTTAATCAGACACTTGACCTTATCAAGAACCCTCGAATTGAAGTTATTTCTTCATCTAGTGGTTTAGTTGAGGTTAACGCACGAATTGAATCACTGTTAGGAGAGAGTAGTTCTGAGAAAATTGAGTTTAAAGATTTAGTAATAAATCTAAAAACCTATGAAGCTAAAGCAGGTGATAGGTTACTTGATTTAACATTCATGGAATATGAACTATTAAAGTTTTTCATAGAGCACCAGGAAAATGCTTGGTCTCGTGAACAGTTATTAGAAGAAGTTTGGGGATATGACTACTTTGGTGGTGCAAGAACTGTTGATGTCCACGTAAGAAGATTAAGAGCTAAGCTTGGTGAAAAAAGATCTGAGTGGATTAAAACGATACACTCAGTCGGCTATAAGTTTAACTAAAGCTATTGCCGCAACCACAAGTTCTTGAAACATTTGGATTATCTATTGAAAATCCTGTTTCGTTTAATCCCTCTTTGTAATCTAGAGTTGCTCCTCGAATGTGGTCAACACTTTGGTTGTCCACAACAATGGCAACATCACCATATTGTTCTGTAAAATCATTTTCGCTTTTTTCAGTATCGAAAAACATTTCATAGGATAAACCTGAGCAGCCTCCTGGTTTTACGCCCATTCTTAAAAAACTCTGATCTGCATTTTCAGCATCTTTTAATTCTTTAAGTTTACTTACTGCACTATCTGTAGCTAGAACAACTCTTGATGATTTTATTTTTATATCCATACTCTATTATACCAAATATTGAGTTATTCAATAAATTAATAATTACATGTTTTAATAAAGACCTTAAAATGAGCTCATGATACAAAACGATATACTACTGAAACACCTTTCAACAATAGTAGATCCTGAACTTGGTGTAGATATTGTTGAGCTAGGCATGGTTAAAGGTGTTTCATTTGTTGAATCGACTGTTGTAATTAAATTAGCATTAACTATTGCTGAATGTCCAATGAGAAATCAAATTGAGACTGAGATTAAAAGAAAACTTCTACTTATGGAAAATGTGGACACTGTAGAAATAGAAGTATCCGCAATGAGTAAAAAAGATAGAAGCTCTGTCATGGAAAAGGCAAGGAAGAAAGCTAGAGATAATGCTCCAGAAACAAAAATTGATCCCCAAACAAGAGTTATCGCTATTGGTAGTGGTAAAGGTGGGGTTGGTAAATCTACAATTTCCACAAATATTGCATTAGGTCTTGAAAAACAAGGCTATAAAACTGGACTATTAGATGCTGATATATGGGGATTTTCTATCCCCCGTCTACTAGGTATCAAAGCTCGTTTAGAGGCAGATGATGATAAAAATATAATCCCTTATAAAAAAGGAAATCTTGAAGTTGTCTCTACAGGACTTATTACTGAAGATGAAGATACAGCCCTAATGTGGCGGGGATTAATGTTAAGTAAGGCACTAGAACAGTTTTTAAGCGATGTCTCCTGGAGTAAGTTGGATTACTTAATTATTGACCTACCTCCAGGTACCGGAGATATACAAATGGCACTTGGAAGATTGTTGCCACAGGCTGAATTAATTGTAGTAACAACTCCACAAGTAACTGCCCAAAAAGTTGCAACCAGAGTAGCTGACATGGCAAAAAGAAGTTTTATTCCACTTTTAGGAGTAATTGAAAATATGTCATATTTTGAAACTAATACTGGAGAAAAGTATGAAATATTTGGCGAAGGTGGTGGCGAAAAACTTGCAGAGCAGTTTGCAATTCCTCTCTTAATGAAAATTCCACTCAGTGAGGATACAACTACAGAGGCGGATAAAGGAATACCTTTAATTGAGCAGGAAAAAGATACACCCACAAAATCCTCCCTCAATGAACTCGTTGATAAAATAACTTCAGCTCTACCCCCAATTGTCGATGAGACATGTACTGGTCGTATTGCAAAAGTGTTTGAAGAACTAAGTAAATAAGCTATATGGAAAATATATCTGTAAATGCTTTAGTAGATTCATATGAAAATCATCTACCGAGAGAGATACAATTAGAAATCGCAAAAAGTATCCTTGCTGAATCTTTTCATAAAACTGAAGCTTTGCAAGAGTTTGCTAAAAAAATAGATAGCTTTTCATTAAGTCGTCAAAAAAAAGTCATCAACTGTACTGGTACATTGTTACATACGAACCTTGGTAGAGCTCAAAGCAGGATGTCTTTTAGTGGACATGCAACAAATGTGGAGTATGATCTAAAAAAACAAGAACGTGGCATCCGTAACAATTATTTAACTTCAAGCATGAACATACTTCTTAACTCTGAAGATGTTTGTTTTGTGAATAATAATGCATCATCATTATTTCTTACTCTTCAAGCTCTAAAGAAAGAAAATAAAATAGAGGCAGTAATCATCTCAAGAGGTGAAATAATTGAAATTGGAGGATCCTATAGGCTTCCAGAAATTATTCAAGAGACGGGTATGAAATTAGTTGAAGTTGGTACAACAAATAAGACTCATCCAAAAGACTACAAAAAAGCCCTCAAAGAAAATCCGAATTCTCTTGTTTTAAAAGTTCATAGATCCAATTTTTCTCTCTCGGGATTTGTGGAGGAAGTTTCTATTAAGGAATTAAAAACCATTGCTGATGAATTTAATGTCTTGTTAATTCATGATTTAGGGAGTGGATTAGTTATAGACAGAAAATTTTTAGAAATGCAAAATATTTCTTACTTCGACAAAGAGATAAGCGTTCAAGAGTCTCTAGAAGATGGATCAGATATAGTCATGTTTTCTGGAGATAAATTATTTGGTTCAATACAATCTGGAATAATCGCTGGTTCAGAAGATATCATTACAAAAATTAAAAAATATCCACTATTTAGAACATTTCGGTGCTCTCCAGTTGTAACTTATGAGCTTCAAAAAACTACAGAACTCTACTTGTCCAAGGAGGAAAAAAGTATACCTTTTTGGTTATTTTTGAGTACATCTAGACAAGAGTTGGATGAACGAGTTCAAAATGTTTCAAAACAAATATCCCTCGAACATTCTATTATTGAAGACTTTTCACTTATTGGTGGTGGAAGCATGCCTGATGTAAAAATTTCATCTTCTGTGATTTCAGTTAATGATAAAGAGTATGGGGAAGCTCAGAATATGTTGTCAAAACTAGATATACCAATCGTTCCTAGAACTAAAGACAATAACTTAATCTTTGATTTAAGATCTTCATTTGTTGAAGATGATACCCATATCATTAATGCGCTAAATAATCTATGACGGTAATAGCCACAGCAGGACATGTTGATCATGGAAAATCAACTCTAGTAAATTTTCTAACTGGACAAGAGACCGATAAACTAGCTGAAGAAAGAAGTCGTGGCTTAACAATAAATCTTGGATATACATTCTATGAGTATGCAGATCAAATAATCTCCATCGTTGACGTACCGGGGCACAGGGATTTCTTTAAAAACACTGTTGCAGGTTTTTCAAATGCCGATGCGGTACTATTCGTCATCGACAGTACTCAAGGTTGGTCTGAACAGTCTGAGCAACACTTTAATGCTTTGATTGGGTTATCAAAATTGAACATCCTGTTCATCTTTACAAAATTAGATATGAAAGAATCAAATGTTGATGAACAATGGTTAATTGATAAAGTATCAAACATAAAGGACTTAAATTATAAGATTCTTAAATTTAATAAAAACTCAACAGATAAAGTCTCATTTATCGAAGATATACAAACATTTGTATCAACATGCACTAATGAGTATTCATCTTTTTGGATTGATAGAAGTTTTTTAATTGATGGAATTGGTCGGATAGTAACGGGAACTGTTGGTTCAGGTTTTTCTCTTAGTGGTCCATTTATTACTACAAGTGGTGAAAAACTAGAAGTAAAGAGTATTGAAAGCGTAAATAAAGAATACACTCAAGAAACTGGCTCACAACGAGTGGCTGTCTCTCTTAAAAAATCTAGTGGGGTAATACCTAAAAGAGGAGACTTATTATCAAATACTGTGTTGGCTGAATCTATTCACATTTTTATAAAACTAGATACTGAGAGTTCCAACGAGATCAGAAATAATACCTTAAAGCTATTTGCTGGAACTTCTAATCATCTAGTTGAAAAAATCTATCATCTAAGGGTTGGTAAGGAAACTTATGCTATCGCAAAGTTAGGGAAATCTGCTGTCCTGCCGATGAAAGAAAAGATGGTACTACATAATATAGATAGAGATTCCTTCATTGCCTGTGAATTTATGATGCCAATTAATAATAAAAATCTTATAAAACATCTGATTAGAGAATCCAAAAAAAAAGCTTCTTACAATACCCTATATGACTTACTTTATTTTCTACCTTTTAAATATAGTGATCACTCGCTAAGGATTGGACAAATGTTTACTGATGAAGCTAATTTAAATCTGTTAAATCAGAATATAAAAGATAATGCAGAAAACATAAACAAATTTGGTATCAAAAAATATCTACACGAAAAATTCTATATTGAAGAAGGAAATGTTCAATATCTCTTTGATGCATTTGATGATATATCTGTTAAAGAAAATCAAATTAAGCTAAATAGTGATAATACAGAAGAGGACAAAAAAATACTTAAGCTAATTTCTAAAGAACTTGGTAGCGAATTAAAGGTTCCAGATATAAATCTTCAAAAATTTGATAGGGAGATTGTCAAAAATCTATTCTTAAAAGATAAGTTGATTAGAATTTCAAAGAATATTCTCTACACAGATAACCATTTTAAAGAACTACTCAAAATTATTGACCAGCTACCAACAACATTTACTATTGCTGAATTTAAATCACTCAGTGGACTTTCTAGGAAATACACAATTCCAATATTGGAAATTCTAGATAGTAAACAGATTATAAAAAAGATAGATTCTGATGGAACGCGAGAAAAGCTACTCGGCTAATACTAAGTTTCTCTTTCTTTCAACTTCATTCATGCCACCCCAGACGCCAAATGGTTCTGAAATTTCGTTAGCTTCTTCTAGACATTCAAATCTTACAGGGCATCCATTACATACTGATTTTGCTTTTATTTCTCTTTTTTCTTTATCCTCTTTTTTTTCAAATGTAGCAGGTGGGAAGAAAAGATTACTGCTGTGCTGTCTACAAAGTGCATCGTACTGCCATGTCGAAGTGTTTATTTGTAACATATATAGACAATATTTAAGAAACTAGAAATGGCAAAAGGTTTTTTTCGCGAAGTTTTGGTCTATATTGTCAGATTTCCGTCATTCTCTTGAATTTTATACGACTGGCCTTCGGTATATTTTACCTCCGAGTCAGATTCTACTCTGATCTGTTTTTCATCAACACTTACTAAAACTGCACTACCATCGAGCTGTTTAATAAAAATTGCCTCTGCGTCTACATAAGAAGTCATTGCGCTTGTATCTGTTGTTAGGCGAGAGCGTATAACTGTCGGGATGGCTACAAAGTAAAAGAATGCCAAACCGATTGATATAAAACCTAATAGGAACTTATTCACATTGATGACATAATCACTAAACATAACAATTGAGGAGAGGACAAGAATGCCAAATGCCACGACTCCTAAAACTGAAAAATATCCCCTTGAAAGAATTTTTATATATATTAAGTAAGCTATGAGGAATATTGCAATTCCGATATAGCTAATCCCAAACTCCTGAAATGGTAGAGACGAGACTATGACTAAGAGACCTCCAATGAAGGCCATTATTCCTGGACCAATGGCAAACAATTCAAGGCCAATTAAAGCAAAACCTAAAACAAAAAACATATAGGTGAATATTGGTTCTGAAATTGAAATATAGAATCTCTCCATTAGTGAAGGTTTTAGAAAATTAATTGCTTCGAACGTGTCTTCTTTAATTGAAAGCTGTACATCATTAGAAAAACTTTCTGAATTATTTATATTTTCTAGAAATGCTCCTATGGAGCCAACAACTAGATAATCGTTGAAAATTCCCTCCTCGTCTACAATTGTTATTTTTTTTTCTGAAATGTCACAGGTGTGCAGAGAGCAAAATTTATCTTCTAACTCAGTTGTGAATGGAACATTAATTATTTGTTCCCGGAACATAGCCGAGTATGTCAAATCCAGATGTAATTGCATAGTCTATTTCAATCGAATATGGACCAACCCACATCGCTTTGACGAAATCTTTATCTGTAATAAGCTCCTCGAAATCAGATACAGCTTTTTCGCTATATTTTGTAGAACTATATTGAATTACTAGTAGGTCATTTTGAGTGTATTGGGTTTCTTCAATATGTCGTTCAATTGAACGTACATGAGCTGAAGAAAAAACTCCATCAATCTCAAATATATTTAACTGACTTACGCTAATTACTAGAAGCGCAATTGAAGATAGTATATTAATCATTCTTTTTCCATTTTAAAATTACAGGGTACTATTCTTTTAAAATTGTGAAGATTTTTATAATAAGTGATAATAACTGGGTCAAAGAATCCGTAGAAAAATATCTCGATTTTGAGAGCATTATTAATACAAGTTCAGAGATTGAAGATGTAAATGATGTTTATGACTACATTTTTGTTGATATGCAGGTTAAAAGTAATGGTGGCCCTTCACTTATTAGGGAGCTAAAGAGAAATGATCTCACGGATAATTCGAAATTTATCTTACTCGCTGATAGAGAAGCAGATGAGTTTCAAGCCAAGAGAGTCGGAGCAGATTATTTTATTGTTAAACCAATATCAAAAGCCGCTATGAACCAAGTTTTTAGTAGTTAATAGTCTTTTTTAGTCTTGTAAAAAATTCTTTTTCATACTCACTAAATTCCCTTGAGGTTAGGTCATAAACAAAAAATCTATTCAATAAAACAGCAAATTCTAATGAAAGTGTTTTTGCTGTTTCCATATCCTTAATTCCGACCTCCAGGAGAAGCTTTGAAAGTACTTTATTTTGAAATAACTTAAATCTAGCTTTGTAATTTACAATAAAGTACTGCGAATAGAGATTTAAACATAAAATTTTGTTTTCTTTCATAAGTTTTATATAAATTTCATAAAAATAAACAACCTTTGCTTTAGGATCATCTGGTTCATTCTTATTAAATTCATTAAGAACATAATTTCTTAAATAAACTAAAAGATCATAGTAAAAATGCTCTGGGCTACTGTTGAAATGGTTATAAATGCTAGTTTTTGAGACTTTGGTATATTCAGCTAGTGAATTTAGAGATAAACTAGAAATAGGCTTTGTACTCAGCAGTTTTATTCCAGCTTTCAAAAGCTCTTCATGAACTTCTTCATATTTTTGTTGGGCTCTTACAACTCTTTCATCTACCATATATCAACCATTTTTAGGTTACTTTGAAATTTTTAAAACACAAAATTATTACTTGAAATTAAAAAAATACTCCCTATTTAAACAAATATGCTTTAAAATTCAGTGTATAAATTGAGTACAAACTTAGACATCATTCTTTACATACTAATAATTATCTGTCTAGTCTTTTCTGCCCTACTTTCTGGATCTGAAACGGCCATAACCTCTGTTCCTAGAGAGAAAATTCACCAACTTGATGACTCAAAGAAAAATAAGAGGATAAAAAGAGCAAAAGATGATATTGAGAAAACAATAGGTGGCATTTTAGTTGCAAACAACTTTGTTAATATTTTAATGGCATCATTAGCGACTATACTTTTTGTCAGAAGTTTCGGTGAGAGTACTGGCAGTATTTTAGCAACACTCTTTATAACTATTCTTGTGTTAATTTTTGGTGAAGTTACACCTAAAACTCTTGCAACTAGAAAACCTATTGAATTTATTTCTAGAACATCTTTATTAATTGACTATCTTGCAAGAATTTTTGCCCCTTTTACAAATTTGATTACAAATTCAATAAATAGATATGGCTCAAAGAGCCCTGGGGACGTAGATGGTGATGGAGAAATAACTGAAGCCGATATTCAGGCGCTTACTGCACTTGGAGAACAGGAGGGACAAATCCTTCCAGCAGAAAGGGAGATAATTGACTCTCTTCTGGAATTTTCTGACAGACCCATTAAGGAAATCATGACACCCCGTGTTGACGTGTTATTCGTCTCTCTTCCTCTTTCCATGAAAGCCGTAACAGCAATTGTTGATGAAAAGAGAATTTCTAGAGTTCCTGTGTCTAAAACTGAATCATTAGATGACACTTTTGGTGTTGTGTATGTGAAGGATTTACTCAACCTAACTACTCCAACAGAAAGTGTTGAAATAGAAAGTTTAATAAAAGATGCCATTTACCTTCCTGAATACACAACAGTTCTATCTGCATTGAATATCCTCAGAGAAAACAAATCAAGTTTTGCGTGTGTGATTGATGAAAATGGTGGTATTGAAGGCGTTGTAACTATAAAAGATGTCCTTTCAGAGTTTGTAGGCGATCTTCCAGATGAACATGATCAAAGATTCTCCGGAATCAGAAGACTTGGTCCAGGCCAGTGGCGTATTGATGGGAAGACCGATATCGATGATTTTGAGGAATTTTTTGGCCTTGAGGAAAATGGTAAAGATGTTGCTACTGTTGGTGGATTGTATCTTAGCCACAGTGAACAGCTTCCATCAGAGGGTGAAAAGATAACAATTAACGGACTTGAAATTACCGTTGTGGAATTAGACAGTAGAAGAATTGAATCTGTTGTTGTTAAAAAAATAGCAAAGAAATAATAAATTAAAATCCACTAAAGTTTAAATATGAGAGAATTATACGCACTTATCCCACTTCTTGGAGGATGGTTAGTATACGGCCTAATAGCTTCATTGTTTCTAAAGAGAGCAAGCAGCAGGGATTACTTACTACTCATTACCTCAGGCCTCTTAGGGGGTCTCATAGGAGGTTCCATTGGTGCCGGAATGGATATTCCTGAAAATCTGTGGTGGATGCGTGAATTATTGAAAATTGGAGTCACAATAGTTGCAATGTATACAATTCAGATAATTAGATTACAAGTCTATAACTTCAAGAATAAAACTTAATTCTTAGGAACTCTTGCTGCTTTTAGAAGATTTCCATTTTCGTCAATAAGCCCACATCTTTTAGATAACAGTTTTGTATTAAAGGCAAATAAATTTTTTCTCCATGTGGCAATATACCCATGTCCGCCAGCTTCATCGAGCTTAGCAAATGCACTGTCTAGATCTTTTGTTGATTCTGCAACAACCACAGGTAGTGATTCATATGTTGCGTCATAATCTTCAGAGGAATCTATTTTAGAGGAAAGTAATAGTGTATCAAGAAGTGAATTACTCATTATCTAATAACTCCTCAAATTTAGATAGAAATATGTCTTCATCTTCACCGTCTAAAGATAAAGTAAAAGGTTTGTCTTTTGCGATTCCTAAGCTCAAAATTCCAATCATACTTTTCCCATCCTTTTCAACAAGTTCTTCCTCTCCTGTTTGAGGGTTTTTTTTATTAAACTTTACTGTGACTGTTCCATTAAACTCTTGTGCGATTTTAACAAATAAGCTTGCAGGTCGTGCATGTAAGCCCACCTCATCAGTAACAACTAATTCTTTCTCTAACATTTATGAACCTAGCCTTTCAATGTAGCTCTTACTATAATTTTCTAATTCCCAAAAGTCATTATAGATATGAC
>JGI20160J14292_10002679_pt1 | contig 14021 bp, 13 predicted proteins | sample COG_10_FD_14292 | JGI IMG/M metagenome (IMG submission 14292) | reverse complement strand
CGATGTTCGCGCGGTGCTTGTAGAACACTATCGCCGCGAGTGCGAAGCCGAGGATGATGAACCAGTACGGCAGCGGCAAACTGGCAGCTTCCGCGCGCTCATTGAAAATGCCGGTCAGCAGCGGCAAGACGCCAAAGGCGGCCAGCGCCCCCATTGACGAGCGGCGAAACAGCAGTGCGCCAGCCAGCCAGGCCAGCGCCATGCCGATGAATATCGGCCACGAAACGGCAAGGAACGTGCCCAGGCCGGTGGCCACGCCCTTACCACCCTTGAACCCCAACCAAACCGGGTAAAGGTGCCCCAAAAAGGCTGCAACACCGGCCGCAACACCGAATTCCCAGCCCAGCAGCCACCACGCAACCGCCGCCGCCATGGCGCCCTTGCCCGCATCAAGGATCAGCACGGCCAGCGCCAGTGGCTTGTTACCTGTGCGCAAGACATTGGTTGCACCAATGTTGCCCGAACCGACGTTTCGGATGTCGCCGTAACCCGCTAGACGCGTCAAAACCAACCCAAAAGGCACCGACCCCAATACATAACCACCTAGAGCCGCCAAGCCCCACGTCAGAAATTCCACGCGCTTAATCCTCGCTTTTTCGTGCTCAATGGTTTTAGACCGATACCACTGCAAACCAAAGGTAATAGGTGACCCTGTCATGGCCCTGATCAGCTTCGATGATTTCCTGAATGTTGAAATTCGTGTTGGAACAGTCGTCCGCTCAGAACCCTTTCCAGAGGCCCGCCGCCCGGCGATCAAGCTCTGGGTCGATTTTGGTGGCGAAATCGGCGAGCGCAAATCCAGCGCGCAAATTACCCAACACTATCAGCCCGAAGACCTGGTCGGGCGGCAGATCATCGCTGTGGTCAATTTCCCCACCAAACAAATCGGGCCATTCATGAGTGATTTTCTGACCCTTGGACTGCATGACGACGACGACAACGTGGTGCTGGTGTCGCCAGACAAGCCAGTTCCCAACGGCGCACGTTTGGCCTGACAGACGCGTTTGCGCAGCGACGTGATCAATCGCCCTCTGGCTCAAAATCCATGACCACTCCGTTCATGCAATAGCGCAGACCGGTGGGCGCAGGTCCGTCTGGAAAGACGTGACCTAGGTGTGACTTGCAGCGGGAACAATGGATCTCCACGCGCTTCATGAAAAAGCTTCGGTCAACCTTCTCGCCAACGACACCTTCATCAAGGGGACGGGTGAAAGACGGCCAGCCCGAGCCGGACTCGAACTTGTCAGCCGCATCGAACAGCGGTTGGCCGCAACCCACACAGCTAAACGTGCCCGGTCCTTTGACGTCATTCAGGGGAGAGGTAAAGGCGCGTTCGGTTCCGTGCTTGCGGGCAACCTGAAATTGCTCCTGGCTCAGGCGTTCTTTCCACTCGGCATCGGTTAGGGCTTCGAAATCAGTCATGAGGTAACCAGTCTAGTTCTGTGTCTGTTTAAAGGAGATATGGGCCCAATCGCTGCGGAGCCAATCCGTACGCCACAGTCGATAGCGGTGCAGCAGCACTTGTTCACCCCTGGGCAGGTTCCAGCTGAGCGGCGCGGAGGCGTGTTCATCCTCGTGATAGCGAAATCCCAAACTGAGCAACAGCTGAGTCGAGGCGTCGTTCCCTTGGATTACGGCAGCCTCAATCGCGCGCAGGTCTTCGTCCCGCTCAAACATGAACGCCAACAGTCCTTTAAGGGCTTGCTGGGCAAACCCGCGACGCTGAAATTCTGGCGCAATCCAGTATGCCAACTCCGGCGGCCGGGACGGATCCCCTACAAAAGCCGCAGAGCACGCCCCCACCATGGGGCGCTGGGGCAAATCTTCGGCAATGATGGCGAAGTGAAAACCCTCGTTCCGGGCCATGACCTGGCGCGCTTGCATGATCCGATGCCGAGCCAGCCAGCGCGGCCACGGAACCGGAAAGCTGATCATCCAGTGCGCAACGGACGGATCACTGCCTTGCCTCTGAATCGTATTCACATCGAATTTCTCGAATGGGCGCAGGGAGACAGAGCCGTTTCTTAAGGTTCCGACTGGAGAAGCCGGAAGCGGGAAAAGCCACAAATTGATCACATTTCACTTCAGCTAGAGTTTACAAGTATCTGATAACTTTACTTTCTCACAGGTTTATGAGAAACCCGAAAAAAAAGAGTGTGCTTTAGAGCTACGCTCGCGGCTTGAACATACGGATAACCCAATAATGATCTCTCTTCGCATTGGTCTGCTCTCGGCTGTGCTCACACTCGGATTGACGGCATGCGGCCATAGTATAGAGCCTTTTCCCGGCTTCAACAGTGGCGCGTCGGGACAGGATTATCACGGTCTGTTGTTGGGCGCTTCCGCTGCCGGTAGCGAGACCTACGACCGCAACGGTCGTCTGGTGGCGATATCAGGACCACTGATTGACCGCGAAGATATGCCGCTTGAGGCGACTTCTAGTCCCTCGGCGCCGATTAAACTCGCCGCACGGCTCGACACCCTGCCTATCCCCGCCCTGCGACCGCAGCTAGACAGCGCGGACATCGTAGAAGACGTCAAGATTTCCACGCAGAACACAGCTGTGTTGGTAGAGCCAACCGATGAGGCCATCGCGTCTGCCGCCCTGGTCAAACCCGAGCGCGACGTCACCCCCGAGCCAGATTTGCAAGACACACCGCTGCTGGTGCCGAACTCGGAAATCGTTCTTGCGCCCAGCCTCTCTTTTGACGCCATCGCACCCTCCGTAACGGCTGTGGCCTTTCAGCCCGAGACATCCATCGAGGATGCGCGGGCGGGGTTAGCGCTGCTGAACACGTCACAAAAGAGCACCACCCTGACCCCGGAACCCCAAGCCGCCGAAAACCCGACGTCAGGTGTCAGCGGCGTATTGGATAGCTTGATGTCCACCACCATCCCGGATGACATCCCCAATGAACCTCAGGTCGGCGCACCGGAAACGGGACTTGAGGCGGACATACTCGCGCTGAATGACGAAGAAATGGACATCCTGCTGGTTCAGCTTGAAGATGACAAAAGTGGGCTTGAGCGGGTCCGAAACATGACACCCGAAGAGAAGGCCCGGCTGCGGTTCCAGTACGAAAAGCGCTCTTTCCTCGGCCACTTTGCCAAAATGGACCGCGGCAATGACGGCGCCCTGACGCGCCAAGAAATGCTCGCCTATTTCACCATCATGCATGCCGCCTTCGACGCAGATTACGACAACGTGGTCACGCGCGCAGAGGCGCCGACGCTGTTGCTGCGGATCAAGCTCCTGGGGCGCGGTTTCCCGAAGGAAGGGCTGACGCTGGAAGAACTGACAGCGCGGCTGGAAGAAACCTTCGTCTTTCTTGACCGAAACAAGAACGACAAGCTGGGCTGGCCAGAGCTGCTCTGACCTACCAGCTTGAGCCTCGCGTTAAGAGCGTCGTCGCGGTGACTTTCGAGGGCCTGCGACTTTAGAAAGGGGGTCCAGCACGACCCCTTTTGTCTTGGTGAGGTCCTTTTCCGCCGTTCGCCTTGCGCGGTTACGACCGGCGGTCTTGCCCTCAGCCTTGCCAGCTTTTTCGGCTGTTGCCGCTTTGACCGAAACAGCCCCGCCCAGCCCCAAATCAGCGGCTTCGAGCCGCTTCAGCTCATCGCGCAAACGCGCAGCCTCTTCAAACTCCAGATTGGCTGCCGCGTCCTTCATCCGGGTTTCAATGTCGGCCATGACCTCCTTGAGGTCCTTACCGCCGGTGGTGATGATGTCTTCATCGCCCGTGCCAATGGTGACGCGGTCTTTTTCGTAGACCGACTCAATAATTTGGCCGATCTGCTTCTTGATCGTCGCGGGCGTAATGCCGTGTTCTTTATTGTAGGCCGTCTGTTTGTCGCGGCGGCGGTCGGTTTCTTCCAGGGCCGACTTCATGGATTTGGTGATTTTGTCAGCGTAGAGAATAACCCGTCCATCGACGTTACGCGCGGCGCGTCCGATGGTCTGGATCAGCGCGGTGGTCGAGCGCAGATAACCCTCCTTATCCGCATCCAGGATGCCGACGAGTGCACATTCAGGGATGTCCAAGCCCTCTCGCAGAAGGTTGATGCCTACCAGCACGTCATAGACGCCCAAACGCAGATCACGGATGATCTCGATCCGCTCCAACGTATCCACATCAGCGTGGATATAGCGGACTTTCAGACCCGCCTCGTTGAGGTAATCGGTCAGGTCTTCCGCCATACGCTTGGTTAGGGTGGTGACCAGTACGCGATAGCCCGCCGTCACCGTGTCCTGACACTCGGCAATCAGGTCGTCGACCTGGTTCTCGGTTGGACGAATGATGCAGGGTGGGTCGAGCAGGCCGGTGGGACGGATCACTTGCTCAGCAAACACACCGCCCGCGCGTTCCAGCTCCCAAGTGTTGGGCGTGGCAGAAACATAGACGGTTTGCGGACGCATGGCGTCCCATTCCTCGAACTTGAGTGGCCGGTTATCCTGACACGACGGCAAGCGAAAACCGTAATCGCTGAGCGTCACCTTTCGCGCGCGGTCGCCTTTGAACATGGCGCCAATCTGCGGCACGGAGACGTGGCTCTCATCGACCATCAGCAGAGCGTTTTCAGGCAGATACTCGAACAGGGTCGGCGGCGGCTCACCCGGCGCGCGGCCGGTTAGATAGCGGCTGTAATTCTCAATTCCGGCGCACACTCCGGTGGCTTCCATCATTTCAAGGTCGAAGGTACAGCGCTGCTGCAACCGCTGTGCTTCGAGCAACTTGCCCTCGCCCTCCAGCTCCTCCAACCGCAAACCAAGTTCGCGCTTTATCTTCTGAATCGCCTGCATGATCGTTGGCTTTGGCGTGACGTGGTGGGAATTGGCGTAGAGGCGGACTTTCTCCAGCTCTGCGGTCTTTTCTCCGGTCAGCGGGTCAAACTCCCAAATCCCCTCAATCTCGTCGCCAAACAGCGACAACCGCCAAGCGCGATCTTCGAGGTGGGCAGGAAATACTTCGATGGAGTCACCGCGCACCCGGAACATGCCACGCTGAAAGCCCACGTCGTTGCGCTTGTATTGAAGCTCCACAAAGCGGCGCAGGATCTCCTTCTGCGGGATGTCGGCCCCAACCTCGAGCATCATGGTCATCGAGGCATAGGTTTCAGGCGCGCCCATACCATAGATACACGACACCGACGCCACGATGATAACGTCCTGCCGCTCGAACAAAGCTCGGGTGGCAGAGTGGCGCATGCGGTCGATCTGCTCGTTGATGGTGGCTTCCTTGTCCACGTAGGTATCCGAGCGCGGCACGTAGGCTTCAGGCTGATAGTAGTCGTAGTAGGAGACGAAATACTCAACCGCGTTGTTGGGGAAGAATTCCTTCATCTCACCATAGAGCTGCGCGGCGAGGGTCTTGTTGTGTGCCATGATCAGCGTCGGGCGCTGCAGAGACTGGATCACATGCGCCATAGTAAAGGTCTTGCCCGACCCCGTAACACCCAACAGCACGTTGTCCCGATCGCCCGTACCCAACCCCTCAAGAAGATCTTTGATCGCTTGTGGCTGGTCGCCGGCGGGCTCATATTCAGACACAATTTCCAGCGGCGTGTCATCGTTCATTGGTGTTCCATCCACGGGGTGCACGCGCACGCTCCCTTTGGCTGCCTGGAGCAACGTTTCTGGATCAATCTGCGCAGACAAAGGGCGCCTCCTTACCGTGTTCGATGGATAGGACTTCATTTAGGCTTTAATGGCACGGGCGCAACGCAGGTTCCCTATGCGAATTTTTGGAACAACCACTTGAACCAAAACCGTGCAAGCCAAGATTTCATCAGTATAAGTGCAAGCGACAAATGGTTGTCGAGCTGTAGCATCGGAAAGTATCTCGTTTGGACCTTCTGTTTCCATCACTCCTGTTGATTGCCGGCCTGGTCGGTTTGAGTTTTGGGGCAGACTTCCTGATTCGGGGCGCTGTATCCGCTTCTCGCCTGATTGGTATTTCGCCGTTTATCATCGGTCTGACCGTCGTGGCCTGGGGCACCAGCGCGCCAGAGGTGGTCGTGACCGTCAGCGCTGCGCTGAGTGGGGTGCCGGATGTGGCCGTGGGCAATGTCATCGGCTCCAACATCACCAACGTCCTGTTGATCGGCGGCCTGACAGCTTTGGTTTTGCCGCTGTGCTGCGCGCCTTCGACCGTGCGGCGGGATGGGGCCATCTTGGTGGTCGCAACGTTTTTCGTGCTGGTTCTAGCCTACGTTTTCGAGTTTTTGCCCCGCTGGTCCGGTGCGCTGCTGCTGCTGGCCATGGTGGTGCACACAATCGTGATTTTCCGTTTTGGGCGCGACGACGGGGTTGAGGAAGCCCCGAATGTCGCCTGGGGCTGGGGCCTGGCAAGCCTGACACTGTTCGGCGGCCTGCTGGTTCTGGTGGTCGGGGGACAGGCCTTTATCTATGGCGCGGTGGAACTGGCAGAAGCCATCCACGTGCCCGAAGCCATCATTGGCGCGACGGTGGTTGCCATCGGCACCAGCCTGCCTGAGCTTTTCGCCTCCATCGCTGCGGCGCGGCAGGGCCATCGTGACGTGGTCATCGGCAATATCGTCGGCTCTAACCTGACCAACATCATGCTGGTGCTGGGGCTGGTCGCCTTTATCGAGCCGCTGCCGGTCGCGTCGGAGCTCTACCACTCCAGTTTGCTGCTGTTTGGGGCCACATCGGTTCTGTTTGTTGGACTTCTGGTGGCCGGAAAGAACATTGGTCGCTGGATTGGCTTCGGTTTCCTCGTCACGTTTGCGGCCTATCTCTCCTTTAGTTTACTCACCTAAGGACAGAGCCGTGGCATCTAGCCCACAAACAATCCTGATTACTGGCGCGGCACAGCGCATTGGTGCCGCCATGGCGCTGCATCTTGGGCGGCATGGCTGGTCGGTTGCACTCCACTACCGAAGCAGCACCCAAGGTGCCGAAGCGACCGCCGCTGAAATCGAGCAGGCCGGTGGCAAAGCGGCTCTCGTCCAGGCTGATTTGAGTGATGAAGCATCGGTTCAAACCCTAGTCGAGCGATCCAGCGCTGCGCTTGGTTCACCGCTGAGCGCCCTGATCAACAACGCCTCTGCCTTTCAATATGATTCGATTGAGTCCATGGATCGGGCCAGCTGGGACGCGCACATGGAGCCCAACCTGCGTGCCCCCCTGGTGTTGTCACAGGCGCTCGCGGCGCAAATGCCAGCGGGTGGCGGCGCGATCATCAACATGATCGATCAGCGGGTCTGGAACCTGACGGAACACTTCATCTCTTACACCGCATCAAAATATGCGCTGTTCGGGGTGACCAAGCAGCTCGCTTTGGCGCTGGCCCCTCAGAACATCAGGGTCAATGCCATTGGCCCCGGCCCGACCTTGCCCTCCCCTCGGCAAAGCCAGGAGCACTTCAACGAGCAGGTGCAGGACACACCCCTTAAACTTGCAACACCTCTGAGCGATATCTGTAATGCGGTTGACTTCATCCTTTCCGCACCGTCTATGACGGGACAAATGATCGCTCTGGATGGCGGCCAGCACCTAAACTGGGCCGCACCTGCGCCAGACCGACCTGCCCCTGTCGAATAGGCTGATCGCATGATCATTCGCGAACGTAGCATTTCTGTCGATAACCTGCTGGTCTCGGCTAACATCGGCATCTATCCCCACGAACACGAAGCCCCCCAACGGGTGCGGCTTTCGTTTCAGGCAGACGTCGATCTGCCCGAACGGCTGTCGGATGATTTCACTAAGGTTCTAAGCTACGAAATCTTTGTTGAAACTGCGCGGAACATGGTGACTGAGGGGCACTTCAACTTGCTCGAAACGCTCGTAGACGAGCTGGCCAACCAGTTGTTTGCCGACAGCAGAATGATCAATTTGGAAGTACGTGGCGAGAAGCTGGACGTTTTCGATGATGCGGAATGTGCGTCCGTTACAGTTCGTTTACGTCGCACCTGACTTTTTTGGAATAGTTTCAGGAGAAAACAGGCTTCCCGGACCCGCTGCAAGCGCGGTTCTGCAGATTATCTACATTGGCACGCTGATACATTTCGCGACTCTATTTCTTTGAAAAAAACTCAACGTTTTCAGTGAGGGACGTTGGAAAGGCCAATAAAATCCATTATTTTCAGTGCGTTGAACTTCTTGAGCAAAAACCTAGAAATTATCGCCCTCTTGCGCCAAAGCACTGAAAACGCTCAAGACTCAATCGCGGCAATGATTTTACTGACAGATTTATCCACAAACGTGGGNAAGTCCCATTCGTGCCTTTGGAAATGAACTAAAGCCCTGTAAGAATTGAGATTATGCGACGCGGCAAGACCCTTCAGGAACGAGACAGCAGCGCAGGCGGCAAGCGTGCAGCGATGCCAGCGCACGAATCCGTTGCGCTAACCCTCAAGGATGAGGCTGCAGACTATGATGACGGAGCGGCCGCCTCTCCTGGCGCGCAACCGACCTCCCCTGACATTGAAGGCAGCGACTTGGCCGCGGGTCTCAAAACCCTGCAAGACGCCGTCAAAACCCTCAGCAGTTCACCGGGTGTCTACCGCATGTGCGATCGCCGGGGTGATCCCATCTACGTTGGCAAAGCGCGCAATCTGCGCCGGCGCGTCACCAACTACACCCAGCTCGAGCGCTTGCCGAACCGCCTGCGCCGGATGGTGGCGGAGACCAAAGGGCTGGAGGTTGTTGTAACCAACAGTGAGGTCGAAGCCTTGCTGCTGGAATCCAACCTGATCAAACGGTTTCAGCCGCGCTACAACGTGCTGCTCCGCGATGACAAGTCGTTTCCCTACATCCTGCTGACCGCAGACCATGATTTCGCTCAAGTGGCCAAGCATCGCGGCGCGCATCGGCGCAAGGGCGACTACTTCGGTCCCTTTGCGAGCGCTCAGTCGGTCAACCGGACCGTGACGGCGCTGGAGAAGGCGTTTTTGCTGCGGTCTTGCTCAGACAACGTGTTCGAAAACCGGAGCCGACCGTGCTTGCTGTACCAAATCAAACGCTGTTCAGCGCCCTGTGTGGGCAAGATTGATCAGGACGGCTACGCAGCACTGGTGGCAGAAGCCAAAGCGTTCCTCTTTGGCGAGAGCCGTCGGATCCAGGACGAACTGGCGTCCAGCATGCAAGAGGCCGCTGAAGACCTGCAGTTCGAGCGCGCTGCCAAGCTCCGCGACCGCCTGCGTGCGCTGAGCGCCGTGCAGGCGCATCAGGACGTCAATCTGCAGGGCGAAATCGAAGACGCCGACGTCATCGCCGCCTTTGCCAGCAGCGGTCAAATTGGCGTGCAGGTGTTCTTCTATCGCGCCGGGCGAAACTACGGTAACCGCGCCTATTTCCCTCGGCATGACAAGAGCGACGAGATCGAGGAGGTGTTGGGCAGCTTTATCGGCCAGTTCTACGCCGACAAGCCGGTCCCAAGGCTGGTTTTGGTCAGCCACGAACCGGTTGACCAAGAGCTGCTGACTGAGGCACTGAGCACCAAAGCTGAACGCACAGTTCAGCTGTTACGCCCCCAGCGCGGGGTCAAGCGCGACGTCATGGCCAACGCCTCGCGCAATGCCCGTGAAGCGCTGGAGCGACGTCAAGCAGAGTCATCGACCCAGCGCAAACTGCTCGACGGCGTCGCTGAGGCCTTTGGGCTGGCCGGTCCACCTGAGCGGATCGAAGTCTACGACAACTCCCACATCCAGGGCGCCAACGCGGTCGGAGCGATGGTGGTGGCGGGGCCTGAGGGTTTCATCAAGAAAAGCTACCGCAAGTTCAACATCAAGACCGATACGGCGCCGGGAGATGACTACGCCATGATGCGTGAAGTCTTCCACCGACGCTTTTCCCGCGCGCTCAAGGAAGACCCAGACCGGGACCAGGGCCAGTGGCCGGATCTCGTGCTGATCGATGGAGGTAAGGGGCAGCTGTCGGCGGTGGAGGAGACGCTGACCGAATTGGGGATCGACGATGTCCCCCTGGTGGCGATCGCCAAAGGACCCGACCGTAACGCCGGGCGCGAGCAGTTTTTCCTGCCCGGCACACCCCCTTTTCAGATGCCGGAGCGTGATCCTGTCCTGTATTACCTCCAGCGCCTGCGTGATGAAGTCCACCGTTTCGCCATTGGCACCCACCGGGCCAAGCGCTCAGCGGCAATCAAGAAGAGCCCGCTCGATGACGTGCCGGGGATCGGCCCCCGACGGAAAAAGGCACTGCTGATGCACTTTGGCTCGGCCCGNTCGGTATCCCGGGCCAGTGTGGCTGATCTGCTGGGGGTGGAAGGGATTTCCGAGATGGTGGCGCAGAAAATCTACGATCATTTTCACCACGAATAGAAATCGCAATGCGCTCCACCATGCTCCTGACACCACCCAATGCCCTGACCCTGCTCCGCCTGCTGCTGGCGCCGATCATCGGCGCGCTGCTGGTGTTGGTGGCGGTGGGGATGATGCCCGGCGCGGCCGGGGTGCCGGTGGCTCTCGCGCTGTTTGCCGTGGCGTGCATGAGCGACATCTTCGACGGTGTGCTGGCGCGACAATTGAACCAGGAAAGCACGCTCGGGGCCGTGCTCGACCCGATTGCGGACAAGCTGCTGATGCTGTGCGCTGGAATCGGGCTGATGGTGCTGGTGCCCAGTCCGTGGGCTATCGCGCCGATCACGCTGATGCTCGCAAGAGACCTGTTGGTCGGCGGCCTGCGCGAAGCAGCACTGGCCCAGAACTGGCGTCTGCCCGTGCGCGGGCTGGGTAAATTCAAGACGGTGGTCCAATGCCTCGCCATTGCCATCGCGCTGGCTGATCTCAGTTTCACCGTCCTGGGCTTGCGGCCTGCACCAGTCACCCTGGTGAGCCCACTACTGATCGGGCCGTTATGGGCAGCCGCGGCGGTCAGTTGGCTCAGTGCCGTTGATTACATGAGGATATTCTTCAACAGGCCATAGCCCACTCAAAAACCGTTTATGAGGGCGACAAAAAAATCACTCAAAGCGAAGCGTGTTGAGTGAAAAATTATGCCAATTTCACAACCCGGATGACACGCGCAACCAGAGCCGAGCCTTTGGCCTTGGCCAAACGAGGCCAGCAAAGAGCCGGTGCGCGCAGCGCGCCGTCCGTTTGGTCAGGCGCCCTCAAAGCCGGAAGCCCCGCGTGTGTCAGCCGGTCTTATTCGCCGCGCACGTGGTTGTGGTACAGGGTCAGGAGATCACGCGTGACCTCACCGACCTGATAGTGAACGTCACCAATTTGGTTGATCGGGGTCACTTCAGCTGCGGTTCCGACAATGAATACTTCCTGCATATCGGCGACTTCCTCCGGCATGATGTGCCGCTCGACCACCTCGATCCCTCGGTCCTTTGCCAGCTCGATCACGGTCTGCCGGGTAATCCCATCTAGGAAGCAATCTGGAATTGGTGTGTGCAAGGCACCATCCTTGACGAAGAAAATATTGGCGCCCGTGCATTCAGCCACGTAGCCGCGCCAGTCTACCATCAGAGCATCGTTGTACCCCGCAGCCTCGGCCTCGTGCTTGGAGACGGTACAAATCATGTAAAGACCAGCTGCCTTGGCATGAACAGGAGCGCACTCAGGAGACGGGCGCTTGTACTTGGCCCACTGCAACTTAATGCCCGCCATGCGGGCTTCCGGGTCGAAGTAAGACCCCATGTCCCAAGACACCACGGCCACGTGCGTGGTGGTCTGCTGCGCCGAAATCGCCATCATCTCCGACCCGCGCCAGGCAAAGGCACGAACATAGGCATCCTTGAAACCCTGGACGTTCAGCGAATCATAGCCTGCGTCATACAATTCTTTGTTTGAGTAGGGGATATCCATGCCCAGAATCTCCGCCGATTTAAACAGCCGGTCGGTGTGCTCCTGGTGCTTGAAAATCTGACCTCCGTACGCGCGCTCACCTTCAAAAACGCAAGAAGCATAGTGCAAACCGTGGGACAGGATGTGCAGGCGACCGGCATCCCAATCGACCAGTTCACCGTTGTACCAAAGTTTTCCACCCAGCTTATCAAACGGAACGGTTGCCATAACGAAGACTCCACAACGCGCAAATTTCGGAAAAAACCACTATTAGGCCAGTATAGGGGGGCTGGATTTATGTCAACAGTCCTGACATATCTTCTTTTACTCTTGACCAGATGGATGGCCCCTTGTCCGATTTGCCAACCACCCACGACACCCCGAAGCCCATTGCGCTGGATTCAGCCGCTCTGGAAGCCATCGAGTTGATGTTCTTTGCTTATCGGGACTTCACGGATGTTGCTGATCGTATCCTGGAGGATCACGATCTGGGCCGCGCCCACCATCGCGCGCTTTATTTCATCGGAACCAACGGGGGCATTACGGTCGGCCATCTGCTGGAGATCCTGAATATCACCAAGCAAAGTCTGGCCCGAGTCCTTCGCCGTTTGATCGATGGAGGGCTGGTCCAACAGAAGGTGGGCAACAATGATCGTCGGCAAAGGTTGCTTCTGGTCTCGCCACAAGGACAAGCACTGCTGGACGAATTGATTTCAGCACAGCGGGCCTTGCTCGTGCGGGCCTTTAATAGCGCTGATCCCGCCAGTTTGCCGGGGTTTCGGCAGGTCATGCTGTCGATCATGACCGAAGAAGACCGCCAGCGGTTTGAGCCCCTTGTGAGCGACGCAAGCGCCGACCGCGCAGCCTGATTGCGACCGCCTGGATGCGAGGGCGCCTGACCAAAATGAAAAAAGGCCACGCAAGCGCAGCCTTTTTGCTCTTTTCCTAAGAGGTCAGTGAATGCCAGCGCCGGTGTCACCCCACCGCTTTAGGCTCATCACCGCCAAGCCCCACTCAGTTCAATTTGGCGCACGCTGCTTCGATACGGTCGCATGCTTCCTCCAACGCCTCAGTCGCTGTGGCGTAGGAAACGCGGAAGTAGGGCGCTAGGCCAAAGGCCGTGCCGGGCACAACGGCGACCTGCGCCTCATCCAGCAGATAGGCTGCAAAGTCCAGATCAGTCTCGATCGTATCACCCGCCGGCGTGGTTTTGCCGATGAGCCCTGCGCACGATGCAAACACGTAGAATGCCCCTTCTGGACGCCGACACGTCAGGCCTTTGCACATATTGAGGCGATCAACCACCAGGTCACGGCGCTGGCGAAAAACCGCCGCTCGCTCGCCGAGGAAGTCTTGCGGTCCGTCCAACGCCTCGATCGAGGCTTCCTGGGAAATTGTCCCTGCGCCGGACGTGGACTGGGAGCGCACCTTGTTCATCGCCTTGATCAATTCTGCAGGCCCAGCCGCATAGCCCACGCGCCAGCCGGTCATGGCATAGGCCTTGGACACCCCATTCATGGTCAGCGTGCGATCATAGAGCGAGGGAGTGACCTGAGCGATCGTGGTAAATTCAAAGCCGTCGTAGACCAAGTGCTCGTACATGTCGTCGGTCATGATCCAAACGTGCGGGTGGCGTTCCAGCACCGCGCCCAGCGCCGCCAGCTCTTCCCGGGTGTAAGCCGAGCCTGTTGGGTTGTTGGGCGAGTTGAGGATCAGCCACTTAGTCTTGGGCGTGATCGCTGCATCCAGAGCTGCAGCCGTGATCTTGAAGCCTGTGTCCTCACCGCCTTCAACAAACCGTGGCTCACCGCCGGCCAGCAAGGTCATATCCGGATAGGACACCCAGTACGGCGTTGGGATCAATACCTCGTCGCCTTCGTTCAGGGTCGCGAGCATGGCGTCGAAAATAATCTGCTTGCCGCCGTTGGCAATGGTGACGTTCGCGGCGCTGTAGTCCAAGCCGTTTTCGCGCTTGAACTTGCGTGCAATGGCTTCGCGCAGAGCGGGGATCCCACCAACCGGGGCGTATTTAGTCTTGCCCGCATCCAACGCTGCCTTCGCAGCATCTTTGATGTTTTCCGGCGTATCAAAGTCCGGTTCACCAGCCCCCAGGCCGATCACGTTGTGACCTGCCGCCCGCATTTCTTGCGCCTTCTGGGTCACTGCCATCGTGGCAGAGGGTTTGATGCGACTCAGTCGGTCAGCAATCGTGGCCATAGATATTGATCCTCCGGAACGGTCCGTGG
>JGI20160J14292_10002649_pt1 | contig 14093 bp, 11 predicted proteins | sample COG_10_FD_14292 | JGI IMG/M metagenome (IMG submission 14292) | reverse complement strand
GAATATCAAAAAGAAGGTGTCGAAGCTGCACTGACCTGTTACGACAGCCGCTGTCTACTGGCAGATGACATGGGTCTTGGAAAAACCAGACAAGCATTGGCTTTTATCGGCTACTATCTACCGAAACGTGTCCTAGTGGTTTGTCCTTCGTATTTACGCTATCATTGGCAACATGCCTTGAAAGAATGGCTTGATGTTGAGTCACAATTAGTCAAAAAAGGCAAAGAAACACTGGACCAAGATATTTGTATAGTGTCGTACGACATGTTGCATGCCCTGCAAATAACCCCAGGTATGTTCGAGGTAGTTGTCTGCGACGAATCGCATTATGTCAAATCGCGCAAAACAAAACGTACCAAGGCATTGAGTCCACTGGTTCGTGCTGCACAACATGCGTTATTAATTACAGGGACTCCTGCTTCAAATAGACCTATTGAACTTTTCTCGCAATTGTTAATGTTGCGGCCAATTTACATCAAAAATTACACCTCTTATGCAGCACGATATTGCAACGGTAAATCCACACCTTTTGGGTACGATGACCGGGGTTCTTCGAATAGTCATGAACTTAACTGGTTGTTGAAGCGTGGATTTATGATACGACGTCTCAAGAGAGATGTGCTGACTCAGTTACCCTCCAAGACGCGCCATACTGTCTGGTTAGAAATAACAGCAAAACAACTTGTCGAAGTACGCGAAGGTTTTCGAGTTTGGCGCAACCTCAACAACACCATTTACAAATTGCCGTCCGGTTCAGAGCAACAGCGACTGCAGATGTTCGAACGTCAAAAGGTGATATCACAGCTCTTCAATACAACCGCCGTAGCGAAATGTGAGGCAATCGTCAACTGGGTACTCGACGCGCTGGCGGAAGGTCGCTCTTTCATTTTCTTTGCTTACCATCGTGTTGTTCTTGATGCAGTCGAAACTGCGGTGCAGGCGGCCAATATTCCCTTCATGCGCATCGACGGCTCCACGCCAGCACACACTCGACAGAAAAATGTAGAAGATTTTCAAAAAGATACATCCATTCGTATTGCTATTTTGTCGTTGATGGCAGCTGGGACGGGAGTTACGCTGACGCGTGTGTCGGAGTGTGTGTTTGGAGAATTGTACTGGGTTCCCGGTGTAATGATTCAAGCAGAAGACCGTGTACATCGCATATCACAAGAAAATCGGGTCGATATCAAGTATCTCCTTGGAACCGATACTCTGGATACCTATGTCCACCCATCGCTCTGTAAAAAGTTGGCAACGTTAGATACAGTCGTCGACAATAGGAGTGACCGTACTTTTAAAGGCGAGACNACTACTCATGTTCAAGCGCCAGAAGAATCGCTGTTGGATGTGATTTCTGGTCTATTTTAGAGCCTGCGAGAAAATAATATGACATAAAAATGCACCGGTTGTTTTTATTGTTGAATAATATTTGTAATCCTCTAGATTTTTTTTGTATTGTGCCTAGTTTATATCTTTAGACGTTACCGACCCTGCACAAAAACGACAAGCTTAAAGCGAAGGTACTTCATGTGACTTAAAGCGAAGGTACTTCATGTGATTGTTACGTTTTCCATGCTTGCAATACGGATGCCCTTTTACATTCATCATATCAGTCCATTCATACTTTCCTATTCGACTTTTCGTATTTTCGGGTATATCATTTTCACCACACCAATCTTTGTACGACTCAAATGCAAGTTTTGCCTTGATACATCCATTGTTCACACAGGTACCACCCCGTACACACTTGGCTTCGTACCAACTCTTAAAAGTATCTCGAACATTGGGTGGACTTGTCGCATACCGTCTTTTCGTTTTTGACGAACTGGACAAACTACTGTTCTGAGCAGCTGATGGTCCGCCAGCATCAGTTCGTTGACGTTTCGCTCCGGAATTTATTGGAACATCCGCTGTGTCATCGACAGTCAAATCCACTACTTTTCGTTTGAAACGGGTTGCAAGAATGTCTTTGAATAATTCCAACTTCAAGGTGGTAGTCTGCAATTTTGTCAACATTTTTTTGCGCTCTGTTGCCAGTGAGTTCAATTCAACTTCTTTGGTGTACAGTTGAGCTTTCAATAGCAAGGTGTCTGAAGATTGACAACCGGTGCACACATAGCCATCTGTCACATCAAGGAAAACAGAGCAATTGTTGTGGACCCACTGACCGCACTGTTCGCAACCAACGACTTCAGAATCGTCTGGGATTGTATTACAGCCTGGACATTGCCAATCGGCTTCGTCCCAACAATCTTGGCAGAAAATATCCACGTTTTGGGATCGTGTACACAATACAATAGAAGAATCAAATTTACAGCATTTTCCACATTTGGTGCTGTTAAACGTCTTAGAAATGGAAGTCTTGCCGTCTGGCGGGTTCTGTTGCCATTGAGCCAGTGTGTATCGTTTGCTATCGANAGTTTTGGAGGTTGAAAGCATGTTGTATATATTAATTATTCTTTATTCTTTTATTTTCTTTATTCTAAAATTATTAATTATTCTTTATTCTAAAATTATTCTTTATTCTAAAAATGGTTTCAGCCATCAATTATCACAGGTTGGAAATTTCTTTTTTTGCAGCCAACTCCTCCTGAGGTTTTGGATTTTGGTTGGCTCTGAGTAAAGACCACCACTCGCAATGAAAAATATCTATAAATATTGCGCTTCTATACTAAATGGCCATACGAGTAACAAAACGCGCTGCCGAAGAGCTAGCCAAACGAAGTAAGCACATCTTATTCTCATGTAAAGGTGGTGGTTGTAATGGTTTTGAATATGTCTTAGAACCTTGTGCGCCAGATGTGTCCAATGTGGAAAAACAATTGGAAGCAAACGGTGTGAGTGTATATACGTGCAATGTATCGATGTTGCATTTGCTGGGTACGACGATTGATTGGTCGGAGGACATTATGGGTTCACGCTTTGTTTTTGAGAATCCGAATGCCCAGTCGATGTGTGGATGTGGGTCGACATTTTCTACTTAGGTTTTGTTTTTGTAAATGAAATCGATTAAAAAAGATGTGTTAGATAGGATTTTGTTACAAACACCTACAAAAAACGCTTAAACGTATAGTTATTTATTTTTATTTTTATTCATAGCATTTGTTAGGGTTTCACACGCGGCTTGTATCACATAGTTGCTTCAATCAAAACAAATCGGTGTTTCATCCACTAATAAATTACCACGGGCTATCAAATGCCATTTTCAAAAATGCTTTTCTGCCCTTTGTGAGCAATTCGCTTGGTATGGTTAGACTTTTGGGGTGGGTTTTCCACCACAGGCCAAACGCGTCATCGGTGTTAAAAAAACATTGGGTATTCGTTAATTTGTAATTTTTGTCAAAAGAAATACGGACTTTGCGGTTAGAATGAAGTGTGTAGTCGTAGGCTGCATGAAGGTCTGGAGTCAATAAAAGTCCATTTTCTGGAGAATTCAAATTCAATGCAGGAAAACCTAATTTACGAAGTTCGTCCATTTTTGCGTCTTTCCATTGTTCGTTGGTTCCATCAAAATCTTTTGGGGCATTGACACTGACTATGTGGGCAGCCTCGACCTTGCCCAATCCTGTAAAAGTACACCTGCATGTTTTCAATATCCTATTGTATTCGTCTGTGACATTGGATTTAAAAGAAGGTTCTCGATTGTCTGTACGCTTGGCCTTCTTTGTTGAAGGTGGTGCCTCGGTTGTCGTGCTGCCACTGCCACTGTCCTGAGGGTCACTGCCACTACTACTGTCACCGTCTTGGTGTGTTTCAGCACCACTGCTGCTGCTGTTGCTGTCACCGTCTTGATGTGTTTCAGCACCACTGCTGCTGCTACTGCTGCTGTTGCCGTCACTGTATTGGGGTGTTTCAGCACCACTGTCACTGCCACTACTACTGTCACCGTCTTGGTGTGTTTCAGCACCACTGCTGCTGCTGTTGCTGTCACCGTCTTGATGTGTTTCAGCACCACTGCTGCTGCTACTACTGCTGCTGCTGCTCCTACTGCTGCTGCTGCTCCTACTGCTGCTGCCACTGTCACGGATGTCTTGAACTACGGAACCCGAACCCGTCATGCCAGTTCGTGGTTTTTTTTGTTGTACATTTACGCCGGACTTTCGCTTCTTTCTTTTTTTGGATGACAATGTCGAAAAGCTGGAGGAACCATTTTTTTTTTCATCCTTGTCATCCTGCCATTTTTGAAAAATCGGTGCCAATTTCACCATGTTTTGACTGTCACATACTAATTGTCCAGAACATCTTTCATCAATCTTGGCCAAGAGTTCTGCGGTCTTAAGGTACCTGTCTTTCGGAATAGGATTGCAATCTTCTGGTGGTACAAATGTTAAGGAACAAAAATCCGTACCAGCCCGGTATTGTGCATTGGGATTATCATGGCGATCCCGCACTTCTAAGGAAATTACTTTCTTCGAGAATAGACAACTCAATGTGTTGGCAAATTTCATCCCCATTTTTTTACGATTGTAGAAAATTTTCTTCAAATGTTTGTCGATTGCAACGTCGTCCGGCTTGAGAAAACGGTGGTTTAATGCAAATCGAGGTCGATAAAACCCATCCGAATTATCCTCGATAAAGCCCTTGCCATCGTCCAGTGTCTTCTTTTTACGCATCCCAAACATAACTATGCACCCGTCGACCTCCATTTTACTAGTAATGGTTAGCACACTGTTCAAATCAACGGGAACAATTGGTGCCCCCATGAGAATGATGGAATAGTAATCCTGTTGAATGTAACTGGACTCAAGCGCATGTCGTAATTCTCGATATGCATCCTCTTCCGTAAATACTTTTCTGTGCCTTGGTCGAATGTTAATCATAAATCGGGCCACACCAGTGAAGCACAACTCCCTCTCAGTTCCAAGCTTGCCACTGTCCTGACCTACCCAATCCACCAACCTTTTCAGAGAATCCTGGTCATTAACAAAACCACACTTACCACTCCACTCCAATAACCGTTGCTCGTCCTCTGCAGAACTTTCTCGGATGACCACCCATGAGTTAAGAGATGTACCCAAATATTGATTCGTGAGTGTATATGACACGGTTTTTAATCTGCTCCAATTCCAATCCTTCCAGAAATGTACATGTACATCATACGTGTTGTTTTTTTCGGCAGCCGGGCTAATGGAAATCGCTAATGTATGGGGGGCCGCCGCTGCTTGTGCTTCTTTGAAACCCCACCCATAGTTACTACTGTATTGCTGTTCTGCGGATAAAGAGCGGTTTACATTCCCTCGGTGCAAAAAACGAAACATGTTTTCTTTGCCATGACCCGGTCCGTTAGAAATGACCGACAATACATTATTACCGTATTGAGATTGGTCAAATAATCCGATTCTGATGTATGCATGCATGTTTTGATTTTTAGCCGCTCGTATATCATTGTCCAATATTTCATTCAAAATGTCAATAAATGTGAGTGTTTGTACCTCTTTGCCCGGCGTAATTTTTGTTTGTTGATGATCATTGTCGTCTTCGATGCATTCTTCCCAATCAAAATTCTCACAAAGCACTTCGTAAGATGTCATCTTGATTTATTTGCTCTATATCCACATATGAATTAATAAAACACATATGTATAACTTATTTTAAAATGTCTCTATATATTCGATACAAAGAACCACCAATGAGCGACTCTGTTAAAATAGTCGATTTATTCTGTGGAATGGGTGGCTTTCATCTTGGCATTTCACAAGCATGTCACAAACATAAAAAAACCAATGAGTGTGTTTTTGCAAGTGATATTGACAAATTTGCATGTCAAACATACAAGGCCAATTTTGACATTCAACCGGAAGGTGACATTACGAAAATTGAAGCAGAGGATGTACCGTCTCACGATATTTTATGTGGCGGTTTTCCGTGTCAATCGTTTTCGAGTATTGGAAAACGGGAGGGTTTTGCGCACACTACAAAGGGGACTCTTTTCTTCGAAGTATGTCGCCTATTGAAACACCACCAAACTCCGGTCTGTTTTCTCGAAAATGTTGCTGGTCTTCTCACTCACAACAAGGGCGACACTTTTGCTACCATTTGTCGAACATTGGCTGAACTCGGATATCACATTCATTACAAAGTTTTTGATGGTGCCGATTTTGGCACCGCCTCCCACCGAAAACGCATCTTTATTGTTGGGTTTTTGGACGAAAGTCGGTCGCAAGCTTTTGTCTGGCCTGAACCCACACACGCCAACAATCACGTTGGTATTGGTTCTATTATTGAACAACACGATGATGGCTATTGTATCACCAAACATTTACAAAATTCATACCTGTTCAAGCGTAAAGATGGCACTGACCGAACGGACGGACGCCCGAGAGTGGTCGACAAAGAAACCACTACTCCTGTGAACACATTGGTCAGTACCTACCACAAAATACAACGACTGACGGGGACATTTGTCAAAGACGGAAAGACGGGGTTGCGCTTGTTTTCGCGCAACGAGTGCAAACAGATGATGGGATTTCACAAAGATTTCAAAATGCCAGTCTCCAGAACACAGATGTATCGCCAAACAGGAAATTCAGTCTCGGTCCCTGTCATCAAAGCGATAGCAAGTCAGATAATAGCGACAATGTACCCCGTCAACACTAAACAGGAGGAACCAAGTCGTAAAAAAAGAAAACTTTAATTTTTGTGCTTTTTCATACGTATATTTAATGTACATTTGGGCTTTGCAAACCACTCTTTTTGAATGACTTCACATTTTGAAAAACGATACACACTTCCCATCTGTTTCTTGCGATCGATATAACTAGGTATGGCCCATTTAGAATCTATTCTTGCCAATTGTCCTCTGGTGGTATAAGAGTTTTCTACCAACATTCCTTTGTTCCGTATGGCATAAATGTACAAGTCCCATTTTCCCTTTACATACGCTCTCTTTTCGTCAGTCGAAAAGCAATTAATCAATTTCCAAGTAGTTAGGTTTTCCACATTGCCCACCTCTAAGATAGAATTTGCCTGCTTTCCTGATGCAAAAGGTCCACAACCCGCACCAATAAATGTATGGTGTATAAGCAGGTCCTCCATTTCTGTTCGTGCTCCACTAGTCCAGGGGATATCAACAAATGAAATGTCCTCATTTCTTTCCCCAATGGCTCGTTGGTAGTTTAATTTTTTGAAAAGACAATCCAAATGTCCGATTGAGAGTCCCTGTTGACTTTTCACATGTTCTTCGGGCCCCCAATACATGAGTTTCGACCGTCGTTCCTGATTCACAATGGAAGGAGCACTACCACCCATGTACTTGATAGATATTTTGTATGAAATTATTTGACCATTTTGTGTAACATTTAAATAACAATCTGCTTTTTCATTTGACGCAGCTTTTCCCATATCTTGTGCAGGGAAAGTCACCACATCTCCCTCTTTCAAAAAGCCTTCCATTATTTGTTGGGGGTTTTCTTTCATTTTTTTTTTAATTATGATTTCAGCTTTTTCGCCTTTATTTTTCACAGGTTCAGATGGTTCGAAACTATGGTTTCCGACAAATGGGTCAATCGTTGACAATCGATTTTTTTTTGACTTTGACACGGTAGTTTCATTTTCACGCTTTCTCTTTGGGTTTTGTTGGTCAACTGTGTCAATCGATTTGTTTTGTGAATTGGGCACTGTTTGAACACTTTCTTTGGTGATATTCGGAACGAAATTCTTATTGCATGTCTGGCGAGTTGTTTGTACCAAATCGACCGCTTCATCGGTTGTTGTGTCTCCACTGGCATTGTTATACGATTCCACGTTCTTAGGGGCACTCGAAATTCCCGTAGTATGAACTTGTCTTTTGTGTGGTGTTGGTGTATGCTTGCCCCACATACTATTCGTAAATATAATAGTTGTCGGGAATGTAAGCAGCACTCGGCGAAGACTATAGATGAAAGGATGTACAAGTTCTACAAGTGAAGAAAAGGCCTCGGTACGGCGTTTCAGTTGCATGTCCTTTTTTTTGAACAACGTTTGACCGTTTAGGACCAGTCTGACAAGGTCAGTGACTTGAAGTATTCCAAGGCCTGCAACTCATTTTCACGGTCTTCTGAGATATCAAAGTCATCATTGAATAACGGATGTTGCACATATCCAACAAAACCAGGATGTACCATCAGCTCGACAGTGCCATATGTACCTTCTAATGCTGCTGCCAACCTTTCTGCCGTCATCAATTCTCCACTCAGACACAAACCTCGAAAACATTCTGGTGCAGTAATACCACTCTTTTTATAAATTAAACGTGCATTTATCGCTGTCACATATCGACGGACATACCTTTCCTGTCGTTCTGGGGGCAGCCAGTTGGAGCCGGACACATCTTCGTCCGGAATACGCACTGATTTGACACCATACTTTTTCAGAATAGGTGCAATTGCCTCGGCTATTTTGGGAATGATGTGGACATGTTGATGTCCATCTACATGAGTTGGGTATTGACCTGTCATCAATTTAAAGAGTTCTATCTGTGCAATGGTTTCGCGGCAAATCTCCAAGATATCAAAGTCCGAATTCCAAAAAGTCATTTTGTACTTTAGCTGACCTGACTTTCCTACTAATGACTTGACATTTTCAGACACTGGATAACCTTCGGTGAAATTCAGATGCAATCCTAAAAAGAGCCCTTCCTTACCAGCTTGTAGTGCAGCAGCTACAGCACACGGACCATTGACTAGCAACGATGCTGCTGAAATAAGACCACGGTTGAAACAATTGAAAATCCCCCGGTCCCGATGTGCACTATAGCCAAGGTCATCAGCATTGACAATGAGCTTCATTTGAAAACAAACGCTACAGGTCAACAAGTTTTCAAAATAGGTATAAAATATGTGTATTTAGAATGGTGACTACTCCTTCTCAATGGCATCTCAATGGCATCTCTCATAGAACAAATGGAACAGCTCCAGGAACAAAAGGAGGCATTGGCCCTGAAAATGAAAGAGGAAGAGGCCCTGAAAATGAAAGAAAATTATACTATCGAACGTCTCGAGGAATTAAATACCGGTGCTTGGGATCGGCGTATGCAGCTCGGACGTAAAAGAAAGAGATCTTTGTACGCAAGTTGCGAAATTGATGTTATTCTACATACTACGCCCAGATTTTCAGTAATTTTGGAAATACTAAAAAGGCAATCCGCTCGGATTCGCGCCTTAGAAATAAAGATAGAGAATATAGAAAATAAAGGTTAATCTTAAGTGTGTTTATCTTCATCTATTATTGCCTCGTTCTAATAAACGATGAGAAATAAATACAAATGGGTGTATGAGACTTCCAAAAAACAATTTACTATTTTATATGTGTTGTACCACCAATGGTACAATAAAGTAACTCTTCAAAATGCATTACAGTTATTTGAAAAATATCCGAAAATCATTCGAGAGATTTGTAATACAACCACTGACAAATATGATTTCCGCAATGTGCGTCAAATATTATACAAATACATGCGCAAACTCAAAGTATACCAACGCCGAGCAAAACACCACTACATGAACGAAATACGATTCAATGTAGTTGCAGATTGGGTTTATACACGAAAAAGGACATGTATTGGCGATTTGAAAGAAACTGTATTACAATTTATGTAGTTAATTTTCGGTTTTCTAATTCGCCAAAGTTGTTCGTGTTTAGTTTAAAGTGCGGTTCTTCTTTTGTAATTCCCTCTGTATTTTTTCACAATAATCTATAGATAAAGAGAGGTCATTCTGTAATAAATATTCCTCACCAGACATGTGGTCGTAATTTTGTCGTGTACCAATGTCATAAACAACGCGAGCATAGACAATGGTCTTAGGCACAGAATATTCATGAATCGTCGCTGTCTCGTTTAAAGGATGTGTAGTGGGTTGTGATTGACCAAATGTTAGCGCTTGCGCGGTGGGTTGTGACTGGCCAAATGTTACTGACTGACCAAATGTTAGTGGATGTGTGACGGGTTGTGATTGACCAAATGTTAGTGGCTGTGTGACGGGTTGTAATGGACCAAATGTTAGCGCTTGCGGGGTGGGTTGTGACTGACCAAATGTTAGCGCTTGCTCGGTGGGTTGTGACTGACCAAATGTTAGTGCAGTGGTTAGTCTCGGCCGCACAAATGTTACTGGCTGTGCAGTGTTTTGTGGATGGCCAAATGTTACTGGTTGTGCGGTGGGTTGTTGGCCAAATGTTAGTCTCGGCCGCACAAATGTTACTGGCTGTGCAGTGTTTTGTGGATGGCCAAATGTTACTGGTTGTGCGGTGGGTTGTTGGCCAAATGTTACTGGTTGCGCAGTGCCTTGTGACTGACAAAATGTATTGGGTATTGTTATGTCAAATGGATTTTGTTGACCAAATGTACCGAACATAGTGCAAGCGCTCCAGCTCCCAGTGTCATAAAATGTAGCAAAAAAATGAAAATATTCATCTTAAGTGGTTTTTTTTTCTGCAGGTTAGTCGGAAGAAACAACAATGTCATCATTTCCATCTGCTTTTAATTGTCCCATAACTCTTGTTCTCATGTCAGACCCTGTCAAAGCACCTGACGGTCACACTTACGAACGCACTGCTATTGTGGAAGCTCTACGCCGAAACGGTGTGTCACCATTGACTCGTCAGCCAATGTCCGTTGACCAATTAGTCACTGACTATACTTTAAAATCTGCAATTGAGGATATGACAGAGACCGAGACAGAGACAGAGACCTTTCAACCAATGCCTCGTGCTGTTGTTTGTTCAAATGAGAACACAACACAGATTACCTTAACCACACCTGATGGTGAGGCAGGGCCACAAAAAATTGTCTTTGTCATTGACATTTCTGGTTCGATGTCAACAGAAGTGGTGTCGTCATCTGGTGAATCTGATGGATACAGTGTATTGGATGTAGTCAAACATGGTATTCACAGTTGTATCATGTCAATGCGCAGCAAAGACAAAGCTTGTATTGTGGTTTATTCCACTAATGCACGTGTTGTCTTTCCGTTGCGTACTATGGACACTACTGGAAAAGGATTGGCGACAGTTGCATTGGCTGGTATATCGCCAGAAAATTCTACCAACATTTGGAGTGGACTTAATATTGCTTTAAAGCAGCTTGGTAGTGGCGGGCATATTTTTTTGCTGACAGATGGACAGCCTAATATCCGACCTCCGCGTGGAGAAGTGCACATGTTGACAAGTGCTCTTGACGGACGTGATGACATCATTCTGAATACCTATGGTTTTGGATACAATCTCGACTCTGAATTATTGTTTCAGTTGGCAAGAACAACACAAGGTTCTTATTCTTACATCCCAGATATCGGCATGGTTGGTACAGTGTTCATCCATGCCATAGCAAACTTGCAAACTTCAGTGTCACAATCGTTAACATTGGCGATTGAAACAACAGGTACTGTGGAGATGCCTGATATTGTCAAAACATCCTGGGGATATTTCCTTCCCATTGGTCAGATTACAAAAGGCCAAGCGCGCAATATTTTTGTACACTGTGACCAACCGGTTGAGGTCAGTATTCTGGATGTGGAGATTGTAACACAGGCTGACTCTGAGCCTGGTCCAGACGACAGTCAGATTGCTGCCATCGGGATTTTCAAATGTCACCAACTGGCAAAAGCTGATACTAAACATGCCATCGAATGCTTGGATAGATTGATTGGTTCCATTCAAACTTCCTCAATTGTTGAAGATTTGAATGGTCAAGTGCGAGAAGGTATTCTAGCCTATCGAAAATGGGGTAGACACTACTTGCCCAGCTTGGCTTTGGCCTATTTGACACAGAAATGCAATAATTTTATGGACAAAGGTATTCAAGCATATGGTGGTTCCACATTTCAAGAGCTCCGTGACTCTCTTGATACAATGTTTAATAATTTGCCAGCACCAAAGCCGTCCTGTCGTTCACGTGTTGAACAGGCTGTACCAATACGAATGTCCACCTATAATACCTCGGCAGGACCTTGTTTTGCTGGTGACTGCCAAGTCACTCTGGGTGACGGTACTTTAACATCCTGTGCCGACATTGTCAAGGGAGATATTGTTTCCACCGTGTCCGGGACTGCTCGGGTTCAGTGTGTGATTAAAACATGGTGCAAAGATAGCAGCATCAAGTTGGTCCGACTTGGGACATTATCAGTGACACCCTGGCATCCTGTCAAAGTCAATGGTCAATGGGATTTCCCAATTAACCATGGTCAAGCTGTAGACACTCCTTGTGAGGCAGTCTACAGCTATTTATTGGAACAACCACATCGTGAAGGTATGATGATTGAAGGATGGGAATGTATTACGATGGCACACAATATCGAGAACGACAAGGTGGCAACACATCCCTTTTATGGTACTGACAAGGTTATCGACAATTTGAAACAATCATCAGGATTTGAGACCGGTCAAGTCGAACTACAAGCTGGAGACTGTCTCACAATGGATGCCAAGACAAACTTGGTGTGTGGACTGCGTTTTGCTCAATAAATTTCTATTCTAAATATTTGATAGCCTGTGGAAAAAATAAATATAACATACAAGTATTTCGTTTTTTTGATGGTATTTAAATAGACATGTTCTATAAGTAATGTCCGTGCCCACAACAAAGCAGGAGCTCCGAGCATGGATTGAAGAGTACTGTCGCGGTGAGAAGAACCACGGCGAACCCAACACATGGGACGTGACGCTGGTGACGAACATGTCGGAGCTGTTCCGAGACATGCCTCTGTTTAACGCGTCAATTGACCAGTGGGACACGTCGCAGGTGACGAATATGAGTTGGATGTTTATGATGGCCACAGCGTTCAATGAACCGCTCGATTGGGACACGTCAAACGTGACGGATATGAGTTACATGTTTTATGGTGCCACAGCGTTCAATCAGCCGCTCACGTTCGACACGTCGCAGGTGACTCATATGCGTGACATGTTTGCTAATGCCATTGCGTTCAACCAACCACTCGATTGGGACACGTCGCGGGTGACGGATATGACTGACATGTTTTATTGTGCCACATCGTTCAATCAACCGCTGACGTTCAACATGTCGCAGGTGACGGATATGAGTGACATGTTTATGGGTGCCACGGCGATGACATATCCCGTGCCGCAGGATGAAGCGGTATCGTCTGAAGCGACATCGTCGGACTCCGACGACGATGTCGACGAGGACGACGAGGACGAAGCGGGCAAAGAGGGCGAAGCGGTACAATGTACGGACAAATCGCAAGAGTTGTGTGTGGTGTGCGTGTTTAGCTGCGTCGATACTGTCTTGGTACCGTGTGGCCATGCTTGCATGTGTCGTCGATGTGCGAAAAGAGTCCAAGGGACGTCTGTAAAATGTCCTATATGTAGAGTTCCGATTGAGTGTATACTGTTTAATAAAATATATCACACTGGTATTAAACAAGATACATAACTTAATTATGCTCTGTATCGCATCATAATATTTCGTTTTTCTGATAGTATTTAAACGAAACTGTTTTAAGAAAATGTCGTTCGACTCATCTACCCTCCACTTTATTCAACAATTAAAAAAAAAGAAAGGGTGGAAACGTATCCAGTGGAACACTGTGGCAAAAGAATATCTCAAGTCCCAGCCCGACAAGAACACAAAGCAGTTTCGAACAGCACTGAGGACTTGGTATCACAAGAACAAGAACAGTGAACCCAAACCTGTCAAACGTCAAAAGCCCACAACAAAAGAAGAACTCCGTACATGGATTGAAGAGTACTGTCGCGGTGAGAAGCACCACGGCGAACCCAACACGTGGGACGTAACGCTGGTGACGGACATGTCGGAACTATTTTATGAACTGGAGACGTTTAACGCACCGATTGGTCAGTGGGACACAGCGCAGGTGACGACTATGGAGGGCATGTTTCGTGGTGCCTACGCGTTCAATCAACCGCTGACGTTCAACACGTCGCAGGTGACGGATATGAGTGAAATGTTTGCGGAGACAGCGTTCAACAATGGAGGACAGCCGCTCACGCTGGACACGTCGCAGGTGACGGATATGCGTGAAATGTTTTGGGATGCCGATAAGTTCAATCAGCCGCTGACGTTTACGGACACATCGCAGGTGACGACTATGCGTCACATGTTTTGTCAGGCTGATGCGTTCAATCAACCCATCACGCTG
>JGI20160J14292_10002648_pt1 | contig 14093 bp, 18 predicted proteins | sample COG_10_FD_14292 | JGI IMG/M metagenome (IMG submission 14292) | reverse complement strand
AAACTAGTTAAGGATATAAGAGAATACAATCAGGATGTAGGAATTGTATTGATGGGCTATATTGCTAATTTATACAAGTATCCTATTTCAAACTTTGTAGATGATATTAAAATAGCTGGCGCAGACGCTGTGCTTGTAGTTGACGCTCCTCATGAACTAAAAGAAGAAAATCAATTAAGGGAAGCTTTAAATAAAAATGGATTATCACTTATTAAATTAGCTGCACCTACTACTGATGACAACAGACTTAAAGATATTGTTAATATAGCCTCTGGCTTTTTGTACCAAGTTAATGTTTCGGGTGTAACCGGAGTAAAATCAGCAAATGAAACTGATGTTACGAATTTTGTAAAAAGAATCAGAAATTTAACTGATATTCCTATTTGCTCTGGATTTGGAATTAAGAGTCCTGAAGATGCTAAAAAAATGGCTAATAGTGGTTGTAATGGCGTTATTGTCGGATCAGCTTTTGTAAAATATATTCAAGATAATATTGAGAACAAAGATTTACCACAAAGTTTAGGCAATTTAGTAAAAAAATTTACAGAAGAATTAAAATAGTATGGTCAATTGGATAACTAAAATAATCAAGGCAGGAGAAAAAATTAAAACTGCTTTTCACGAACGTGCTTCTAAAGAGGATATAGCTAAGTCTGATTGGACAAGCTGCTGTCGTGGACCTATGTTAAAAAAAGATTTAGCAGAAAACTTATGGGTCTGCCCGAATTGCTCAAAACATCACAGGATTAAACCTAATCAACGATTTGATATCTTATTTGGAAAAAATAATTATGAAGTTTTTAAAACTCCCCTTCCAAAAGATGATCCATTAAATTGGACTGACAGCCAACCCTACAAAAATAGATTAAAAAATGCGAGAAAGAAAACAGGACTTGATTGTAGTATGGTTGTTGCCTCAGGGTCTATTAATAATATAAAAATTACTGCGATAGCATCTGACTTTGATTTTATGGGTGCAAGCATAGGTGCTGCTGAAGGCGAAGCTTTTTTATTTGCTGCTCAACATGCAATAGAAAATAAGCAACCCTTACTGGTAGTCACGTCGGGTGGAGGTATGAAAATGCAGGAATCTTTAATCTCATTATCACAAATGACCCGTACAACGCTCGCAATAAATGAAGTTAAAGCTGCGGGTCTTCCATATATTGTTTTGTTAACAGATCCAACTGCTGGCGGCATAACGGCCAGTTATGCAATGCTTGGTGATATTCATTTAGCTGAACCAGAGGCCCTTGTGGCGTTCGCCGGAGCCAGGGTGATTCAGGGTACCGTTAAAGAAGAGCTTCCTGAAGGGTTTCAACGCAGTAAGAAAGTTTTAGAAAGTGGTTTCATTGATAAAATTATAGAAAGAAAAGATCTTGCATCTGAAATTGGAACCTTATTATCGATATTACTAAAACAAAATTCTGCTATAAGTTCTGAGCAAGATGAAACTTCAGAAAATACTCAATCACTTTCTAAAACTGCATGATCGTGAGATTGATCTTAGTCTAGATCGTATCAAACTATTGTGTTCCAAGCTTGGTAATCCACAAGATGATATACAATGTATTCAAGTTTGTGGAACCAATGGTAAGGGTTCTACAATTTCTTTTTTACGATCAATTCTCAAAGAAGCAGATTTAAAGTGTAATGTGTATACCTCACCACATATCAAAGTTATTAATGAAAGATTTATATATAATAATGAAATGATCAGCGATGATGATCTTGCTGATCTATTGAATGAAATTCAAGAAGTTAATAATGGAGAGCCACTAACTGTCTTTGAAGCACTCACGGCAGCTTTTTTTCATGGATGCAGAAAATACAAAAACAACATAGTGCTTGCGGAATTTGGACTCTTCGGCAAAGCAGATGCTGTAAATATTTTAAAGACTAATCTTGCCAATATAATCTGTTCAATATCTGAGGATCACCTTGACTGGCTGCCAGAAAATGACAGAACTATTGAAAGGATTATCTATGAAAAAACTTCGTCTTTGCTCAATTCTAATATTATTGTTGCCAAACAAAGCTCTGATGAAATTACTAATTGTATAAAAAAAAATCTTTCACATAACTCTGCAAATAAAATTTTTTATAAAGAAGACTATAATTTTGTTTCTAAAGAGAATGACTTCTTTTATTACGAAGATAAATTTGGTGGATTAAAAATACCAAAACCTAGTATCAAAGGTGAATTTCAATTAGAAAATGCTTCAACTGCAATAGCAACATTAAGAACATTAAAAGACTTAAACATTAAGAACGCTCATATAATTGAAGGTGTAAAAAAAGCTTATAACATTGCACGACTTGAAGAAATTAAGGAAGGTAAAATTAAAAATTTAGTGAAAGACAACGTGTTAATTTGTGATGGATCCCATAATTCCGGAGGAGCTGAAGTTCTAAATCAATATATTCAAAGTTTAAATTGTGATGTTCACGCTATAATTGGGATGATGAAAAATAAAAATCATGAAAAATATATTAGTTATTTTAAAAAAATAAAATCAATAACAACCGTTGATATTCCTAATACTCCCAATGCTATTAGTGGAAAAGATTTAAAAGAGAAATTTAACATTATTCCTAATGCTCAATATAAAGAAAGCATTGAGCAAGCTATAAAATCTATACCTCTGAATAAAGGAGATGTTGTTTTAATTACTGGTTCTTTATATCTAGCTTCTGAAGTTTTAAAGTTAAATTAGATATTTTCGTCAAGAAATTCTTTCATTTTTCCCTCCGGTACGCCTCCCACTAATCTATTTACTTCTATTCCCTTTTTGTAAATAATAACCGTAGGAACACCTCTTATACCGGCCACCGAGGCGGTATTAATACCATTTTCCTCAACATCTGCATAATACATTGAAACATTTTTATCTTTATAAGTTTCAGAAAATTTATCCATAATTGGTTTCAAACTTTTACATGGCCCGCACCACGCTGCCGAATATTGAATCACAGACACTTCTTCATTCTTAATTTTAGTTTCAAAATCTTCGTCTTTAAAATCTATAAGCATTTTTAATCCTTTTAATATTTTTTAACTAAGTAATAGATTTTTTATGTTTAATGTCAATTACACAATTATGAAAAAATATAATTAAACTTATTTAAGTTTATTTAATTTTGTGGATCTTTTTTCATTTAAAACTCTTCTTACTAATTTTCTATTACAGGGTACACCCATAGATATAGAGACTTTTTCAGCAATAGAAGTTCTTGATTCAGTTTTGTTTTTTGAATTATCAAATATTTCTAAAATCTTTTTCTCTTTGTTTTTGACGTTTTTTTTACCTAGTTCACTATTATTATTTTGAAGCAATTTTCCTTTTATTTTGTCTAATACTATCTTTGTTGGAATTTTATAGATGGTTGGTACTGAACCACCAGATCCCTCTCTTTCAGTTTTAGCCATCTGAATATTATTATTATCAGCAAATCTTGGTAAATTATCAATTCTTACAGATATCTTATTCTCATTTAAAAAAGAAAAGAACTCTTCTGTATCTAAATAATCTTTTGGTTTTTCTTTTAAAAATTTTAAATTATAAGGATTGCTTTCCATAATAAATCATTAAATATTATCAATTAAGCAGACTCTAATCTAGCCTCGATTTCCATTACATATTGATTATATTGTTCAATCAAATCAAGAGCTTCTTGATCATCTTTGTATTTAGTCTCTCTTAAAGTATCTGCTTCTGAATAAAAACTAGGTACCGTCTCCCATTTTTCTTTATTTTTAGATAATAACCTTTCTGCAAAACTTCTATTTATTTTATTATATATAGATTTTGGTAAAAACTCAGGACTTTCTTCATAAATTAAGCACTCTGCAAAATATTGAAATCGTTCTTCAGAGAATTTTTCAATCAAATTAACTTTTTCTTTCCAACCCACTTCATGAAATTTTTTCATAATCAATTTATCTTTATCATTTGCAAACCCGCCAGCATAAATTGTTTCTTCAAATAATATCTCTGATTGATCCATAGACATTTTTTGTTGAGCTTTTTCAGATAAAATTTCACCGATCAATTCAATAAATTGTGGATTTTCTTTTAAAACTTTAACTCTTCTATTTATTTCTTCTAATCCAATTTCTGAATATTTTTGTGTTTTTAATGCATAATCTGATTTTAATAAAACTAGAGATTTATTACACTTAACGGTTCTGATTACCTTAGGCGATGCTTCAAGGGCTTTAGCTAAAGTTTGTCTATCCATTTTTAAATATAGATCAGGGTCTACTTTCATATCCCAATTGATTGACCAATTAAATTCTGGGTGAAATAAAATGTGATGACATAAAAAGGGATGCGTATTTCCATAAAAATATTCCAAAGATGTATAAATTTTATTTTTTAAAATAAAATTTTCTGTATCTTTTTTTGTTGTTAGCAATAATGCATCATTCCAAATATCTTTCGTTTTTTTCATTATAATTTTGCCAACATCGATTGTATTCAAACAATCTGTGGTGCTATCATGTAACGCTCCATTATCAATATTATTTGCGATACATAGGTCACCTAATTTGAATGATGCTCTATTCTTTTCATTAAGAATTGTTTTAATAGAATCTTCATTTGCAAACTTTGCTGCCCTTACAACATTTAAAATATCGAGATGCTTGTTACCATTTGTGTTAGTTTGATAAACTTCTGGTATGAGTGATTTAAAAAGCATCCTTCTATAAAATTCTAAATCAAATGCTACTTGATTGAACCCCATGACGATGGCAGGAGTATTTTGTTTAATTAAATTATAATGCTCCAATACCATTTGGTAGTGGGATCTATTAGCTTTTTTTAATAGATCAACTGGAATTTTATGAACCATACATGCACCAATTGCAGGAATTACAGTAGGTTTTAATCTACATCGCATTTCATGTTTTGATTTAATATTTAATTTTTCATCAGAAATTAATAAGCTTGCCTGGAGTACCTGACCATAATTTACCCTTGTGTCTGATGATTCATAATCGAGTGTAATTATTGTTTTTGTCATTTTTTAACTTTTAATGATTAAATTTAATATTTTATTAATTGAGAACTAAACTGTTGTATTTGATTTCTTAGTACTGTCAATTCTAATTCCTTTGTTTCTAATTTGATTTTTAGTATTTCTAATTCTTGATCCTTATTGAATTTATTTTTTTTACAAAAATTTTTTATCATTGACCAAGTTTTAAGTAATAAACTTAAAAAAAAATGTCTTAAATGATTGTGTTGAGGTGATCTTATTAGATCTGGAAAATTTGTTTTTTTAATGTTTTGTTTCATCACCTTCCTCTTCAATCTCATCTTTCACATTATTTGGGATTTCTTTTTTAGGAGATAGTCCTCCAATTTTAACCATTTTTATAATTCGAGACAAGAGACTACCTTTACCATCTTTAATCTTACCCATCACTGAGTCTAGCTTTTCCATAGATTTTTCCATACTATCATGGGCAGTTTGCGCACTATCATAAATTTCAACTGCTTGNGAACTAACTTTATTTGCTAAATCAATTATATTTTGAACATTCTTAGATTGTTTTTCTGTTTTCCAAAAGTATTCGACTGTTTTTAATGAAAAATACAACATAGAAGGACCAACTAATGTAATCTTTTTAGAAATTGCATAATCCATCATATTTCTACTAATATCACCTAGTGAAGAAATTGATGGCTCGTTAGGACAAAACATAATTACTGTATCAAGTGAATTTATATCTTTAATACTTTGATAATTTTTCTTAGCTAGCGAGTCTATATGGTTTTTAATTGATATTCGGTGATCACTTAAAGCTTCTTTTTTTTCTACTTCATCAGAAGAATTAACATATCGATCCCAGGCCGTAAGAGAGACTTTACTGTCTATGACTACATCTCGACCATCTGGGAAATGAACTAATACATCTGGAATTAATCTTCCATCATTTGTGTTGAAGCTTTTTTGAACTTCAAACTCCTGCCCTTTAGTAAATTGTAGTTTATTTTCTAATATGTGTTCTAAAATTAATTGTCCCCAGGCACCTTGTTTTTGACCCCCACCAGTAACAAGCGTTCTTTTAATTTCTCTAGCAGCCTCTCCTACTTGTTGTTCTGCTGATCTCATGTCAGTTAATATTTGATTAATTGAACCACGCTCAGTGTCTGCCTCAGCTTTAAATGTTTCAACTTTTTCTCTTAATGTTTTGATTTCACCAAAAACATCATTTTCATTTTTATTTTCTGATTTATCCTCATTTAATTTAGAGTAAATAAACATTCCCCCAGAACCAATTAAAATTCCAACGAATAATCCAATACTTAAATCTACAAAATCCATATTATGCTACCTTACTTTTAAATTGCGGAATGTTTATATCATCTTTTAAAAAGCCTGAAAAATGAAGCATTTTATTCTCAAAATATAAACATGAGCCAACTACTTGGTCACTATTAAATCGAATCTCTTCTCCCAAACATCCAGATTGTATTTTATGCATTTTTTTTTCAGATTCTTCAATCAATCTTAGAAGTTTATGCACATTTTTTTTGTTAATAAAATTTTGGTAATAATTTTTTTTATAGCTATCCAAAACAACACTTCTAATAATTTTGGATAAATAAACTTTTAGAAGATTATTATTAAAGAAAATATCTAACGAAACAAGACGACTTCCAATTGCTATTGCAACTCCAACATCATTTTCTCCTGGATTAAAATATTTAACTATTTCCTCAAAATTATCTTTTTTCATATTGTAAACATCTTCAAGTGATCCTGTAAATGATTTAGATTTAAATTCTTTCATTTTATCTGAAATTTCATCCCAAATCTTAAATTGATCTGTCTTTTGATTTTTAAATATATCAGTAGAACTGCTTGTTCTTCCTTTTGAGAAATAAAGTGATTTTGAAATAGAAAGTGTATTAGCAACAGCTGGGCTCCATCTATTTTTTTCACAACAACTTACTTTTAACATTACTGTCGATTGTTCTGGTATTAAAGTTGTTGAGTTGACTACCCTATTTTGTTTTATGGCATCACCTATAATTTGTTCTGATTCTAAGACTAATAATTTTTTTTCAGAATTGTTGGTCACTTTAAGATAATTAATAGCACCACTACAATTAATTTCTTTTATCTCAACTAAATTTTGAGAAAAGGCGTCAGTTAGGGTTAGATAATTATCATTTAATTTCTGAGTTGTATTTAGAAAAAAAATTACAATATTATTTTTTTGTTTTGGTTCTGAAATATTAAATTGAAAATTAAATTTTCTGTCTATTTTCATACTCTGTACCTCATCCAATTTCTTGAATATTTAGAAATTACAGAATTTTTATCAACAGCTTGTGCTATAATATGTGTTAGTACATCCGAAAATTCTCGTTCACCATCTTTACCAAAAACGTGTCCCATTTCATGGGTCATTATTGCAAAAAATTTACCAAAATTAGATTTAAATAAATCTTTATTTAGATATATCGTTTTACCATCATAGTCTCTTGAGTCTTTAAGTTCACCAAGCAGATCCTTTGACTCGATTGTTTTAAAATCAAGCTCATAAATTCCCTGGTCTTCTTTAAATGTGTTGTAAAGAGAAGAAAAGTTTGGTGCTACTTTAGAAATACACTCCATTGCGTAGTTTACTGCTTTTTTTTGTTTAGGGTTCAAAGGGGCAGTTTTTTTTGTTCTAATTCTCTTTTCTAATGCCTCTCTATTTTTAACAAACATTTCAAGAGATGAGATAACTCCAAATCTTACAAAGTAACTTGGGAGCTTAACTTTACCCTTTTTTTCAAGCTCTCTATCTTTTTTAATAATATAAGTTTGAGTTTTCTTATCATACCATTCACTCCAAGTAATTCCTCTTGAGTGATAATGAGCTGAATCTGCAAAGTATTTAACACCAAATAACTTTATCAAAGACTTATCGTCTTTTATATTCCACGCATTATTTGCTAGCGCTGCTAGTAAAGGGTGGCCTTTATCCCATATCTTTTTTGAAGTTTCTAACACATATCTGATAGCTGGGTTATTTTCCATACCATGATAGTGAAATCCAGATCTTGCCCATATACTTAAAAAACTATTTACAAGTTTGTTATCAAATGAATTTCTATCTCTATCTGATTTAATTTTATTTTCAATTTGAGCATATTTTTTTGGTATATTAATTACAAGAGGGATATGAGAAATTTTACCTCTCATTACACCTCTGTAAAACAAATATCCTTCTTTTGGATTTTTACTTTTATAACATGCTATATCATTATAAGAATGAAGCTCTTCGCCAACTAATGGATTTTTTTCAAACCAAAAATGTGCCATTCCAAAATCAAACGCTGCTTTTAATTCTTTATCATATGTATGAATCATAAAAGTTGTTTTGTTTTGTTTATTAACTTTAAAAAAATGATAAACGAGTGGTCTTAAATCCTCAACTACTTCATCACCAACATCGATTACAATTGCAGTATCATTTGAAACCGATACAGGTGCCTGGATACCTCTTTTTAACATTGATACTACAGCAGCCTTAAAGCCTTCCCCATACTCCCCAACAGTCGTATCATCACCTGCTTTATTAGATCCTACAAAAAAAAGTTTTCTTAAATCAAAACAGTTTTTACCTTCAACAATAATTTTATCATTTTTTGTATTTACTACTACTTTTTCTATCTCACTTAGATTTGAATCTCTAAAGTTTTGCAAGATATCTCTTGCTATAAAATCAGCATCCCAATTAACTCCCCAAGATGTAGTTACTGAGCTTTCTACAGATTTATCAAATTTTACTGTATCTACACCTGGCACATCTAGTATTAAGTTTTTATATATTTCTATTCTTTTATTTTTTTCCATTTTCATCTCCTATGTTGTTTGTATTATTTGATTCTTCGATTTTACAATTGACTAAAAAAGTTACTGTTTTTGAAATAGATAAAGGAGTATCCCCAGGTAAAATTTCTTTACTTAATCTTTGAAGTGAAGAATAGGTTTCTTTTGAAACACTAATATTTGAATACTTTGTCTTATCAGTCATTTTTTCCTTTAGGTTTGTTATTTTGAATATTAGTCTGGAGCGCTATAACAAAAGGACAGAAAGAAAGGATGCGCCCCAGGCTAATATTCAATTTGATTAGTTGTTTTTTTCTCATAACCAACGAATAATTCATCGGCTCATCATTAAGTAGGGAAATAGATATGAAAGTTTTAGACAGAATCATTTAACCCCACTAAAAAACAATAGATGCATAAAAGGGTAAAAAGCCCCATATAATATGGAATTTTGGGCCTTCTCATTAATGATCTAGGTAACTTTTGTAGTTATTAAGTAGTTCGTATTTATGCTTAAATATTATGTATCCTCTACCTTCGCAGTATTTACACAAATTTTTATTTATAAATTCATATCCCCAATTCCATATTTGAAAGATTATTTGTTTTTTATTAAAAAACCCTGTGCAGTTACAATGATAACAATAATATCGTTTTATCTTAGTTTTATTTTTTTCATTTACCATCAAGTTACTTCTTTCTAGCAACCTTAATTATGATGTTATGAATTTTAAGATAGTTTTTCTAAGAACTGACTTAATAATCCGAATACATAAAAAGGTTAACTTTTTATTAAGTTATTTTGAATATAATTATTAAGATTTAAAAGTCAATAGAAAAACTTATCCAATATTTTGTAGGATAAAAAATTATTTACTTTTATCTATAGATAATTTGATTTTTAAAATTTTATCTTCAATTTTTTTAATTGAATCAAAGATTTTTTTTTTCTCTAAGTCTGTCATCTTTTCACCACCAGGACTTGATGGGTCTGTTGCCTCGATTACAAATTTATTTAATTCTCCTTCAAGAATACTAAATTTAACTAACATACGACTTACGTCGTTCAATTCATCAGAACTTAATTCAGATTTTTCCTGATCAATTATATATTGATGTGCTGTTAAAAGTGGTGGTGCAAATCCTTTACTTACACATGCTCTATCTAGTTCTATAGAATCTTTATGATCAATATTTCTTTTAATACCATCGGAGTCTGGATCTGGATCACTGCACTTACGAATATAAGATGCACCTTTGTTAATAGCTTTTTTAATTTCTTCTTCAGTTAAAACTCTAGTGATTTCTTCTAGACCTTTTTCAATCGATGCTAGTTTTCTAATTTTAACCATTTGTCCTATAAAATCCTATATTAGTTCAATTATAATATTATAACAATCCTTCATTAGTGGCCTTAGAGCAGTTATTTTTACCCTGGGTATACTTCATTGCTTTATCTTTTATGGTTTGAGGAGAAACATTTCCTAATCTTATATTGTCGTAATAAAAATTCTGATCATTATAAATTGTAAAATAATGTTGGGGCCAAACATCATCCTTATGAGGTAAGGTTGACATTATTTTAATTATCTCATTATCTTCAATGACTGATAACTCTTGGATTGGTAAAGATTTTTCTTTATTCTTTAGTTTTAAATTTTTAACTAAAAAAACTCTTTTAGGTTCTTTTTCCATTAATAATGAAAAATAAAAAACTTCATCTTTATTACTACAGACAAGTAAAATCTTATCATCTTTTGTTGGTTTACTAAAATAATCAGAATTATTATAAATTTTACCTATCCAATTTAATATAATGATTTTCTTGAAAACATTGTTTGCTGATGAAGAGTCGTCTTCAAAAAACTCTAACAAATCATTATCTATAAGTTCATCACTATTTTTTCTTATTATTTTAATATAGTCATTTCTTGAGGTATTCTTTAGATTTTTCAATTCTTTAACATGTGTTTCTGTACCAACTTTATTCATGATTAACGTTTCTTGAGTAGGTCCTAGCTTAATATTTTCAGTTGAATTTTTAATACCACGCACAACATCTTCTCCATTTTTAATTACGTCATCTCCACCACTCTTAAATATATTCAATATATTCTTAAATATTCCACCGCTTATTGAAAATGAAGGGGTAATAAAACTGATATTAAAAGTAATTATAGTGGCTAATAAATAAATAAATTTTCTCATCTAAACATCTAAAAAATTATAAAATTTTGGACAGATCTAAATAAACCTTAATTTAAAGGACTAAATTTCTATCTGTCTAATATCCTAGATTTTATTGGACTCATATTAAAGAAAAAAGAGTGATTTACTCACCTCATGATTAACAACAATAAAAAGGAGAAAAAGATGAAAAACAAACAACCAACACCAACATTTTGTATTACTGGTGCATTAGAGAAATATAAAAGAATTGATGCAATTGTAGAAATACATAATAAAACAAATGCTAGATTTGTTAGTGGAGTAAGTAGCCAAACTGATTATTTAATTAGTTCAAGAAAAGATACAAGCAAAGCAAAAAGAGCTAAAGCTTTTGGAACTCAAGTAATTGATGAAAGTGAAATGATTGCTTTTATTAAAGCTGGTAGTTTTCCTGTTAAAACAGAGGTTGCGTGAGTATATTAGAAACCATTATAATTTTTGAAATTATATATTTTATTCATTATATGATTTTCTAATTTTTTATAGATTGAGTTTAAAAGATGGATTTTAATTATTATTGAACTATGGAATAATATTTTTCAACCCGTTCTAAAAATTTATTTTGATATTCAATTAGTTTTTCACCTTTAACTCTAAATATTTGAAAAACTAGATCTGTTGTTGCTAAAAGAATAACTCCTTGGGTAATATTTGATCCATAAACAGTATTATGCGCCAAACTGTAAGCTCCTAGCTGGGTCGCATAATTAGAAAAAGAATCATACGACTCTTTCAATATTGAATTTTTTTGCTTAAAATCTATCACACTTTGAACGCCTTCAAATACACCTATTAAATCACTTGTCCCAGAATACCCTTTAGATCCAGGATAATAACAAACACATTCCACACCATTGATTTCATTTAAGCTTGGTTTGAGCCCTTCATCAATTATAAGGTCAGCCATTTTTTTAGCTTTATTTTTTTCATAATTACTGTCTTCTTCAAACAAATTAAGGTTGTCTCTGGACAAAAGAAAATCTTCAATTTTTTTATGCATCTCAGTTCCACGTGCAGCCGCTGAATTCTTAATTCTTAAACTTTCAGACTTTCCTACTCTATCAGCCCAAGCAGCAAGTGAGGCTTTTTCTGAATCACTCCGGGTTAGACCTAGAATAGATGTTACAGAAGGTAAAATCTGGTTATCAACATTATAATGTCTAGAACCATTTAAAATACTTCGTGAACTTTTTGGGTAATTATACTTTTTATTCCATTTCATCTTATTTTTATCTTTATATCATTAGTGTCGAGGGTGCGATTAGATATTTAAACTGCTCGACTTCAGTTTCAGCTGCTCTACTCCTGAGTTCCTAAGTCAAAAATATGGGGGCACTGCTCTACTCTATATAGGATTTTAAATGATTTTTATCAATTCGACTTAATTTTAGACTATCTTAATAATATAAATTTTATGTTATGATTAACAGTTAATGTCTCAATATGGATACAAATTTAAAGGTAAATATTTTATTCTTGGAGCGATAGGAATTCTTGGAGTAATTTTTACTGAGAGCTGGATACAAATAATTTTTGGTATTTATACTTTTGGTTGTATAATTGGTGCTATTAAGGGTGACTAGCTACTTTTAAATGGCTGATAGAAAAAAAACACATAATATAATTAGGCCAGTTAATAGATTAGAACTTGAAGGAAAATACAAAATTGTATTTTCTACACCTCAAACTAAAAATACTAACATACCTGTAGAGTTTCAAGGATTACAAATTTTTAAAAATAAACATGAAGCAAAGAAAGCTTTAAAAAAGAGAAAAAATTTAACAAAAATTCTTAATAAAAAAAGAGCCCAAGGTATGAAGGGTAATAAAAGATTAGTAGGAAACGTTGGTGGTGATCCATCAAATCTTAAACAAAATGATCCTGATGTTCAAAGATTAAGGATTGCTAAATCAAAACGTGCTCAAGAATTATTTAGCGATGGCTATAAAAAATCAGAAATCCTTAGAATAATTATTAAAGAATTTAAGCTCAAAAGAAATATTAATTCAAGATCTTGGCCTAAATGGTTAACAGAAATTAATTAATCAATATAAACATGTGCTGCAGTACAGGCATAATGTTCTAAGAATTTATTGTTTTTAAAGTCGTACTTTGACATTACCATTCGGGGGTTTTCTTCTCCTTCAAATAAGATAATTTGAAAACCCAGTTCATAATCATCAAATTTTACAGTAAAATAATCTTCACCGGTATCTAATTCACTACTCTTGATGGTTTGAAATTGACCTTTTTGATCATCAAAATAATGAAATGCTGTAGCTTCCAACTTAAATTTTAAAGGTTTGTACTTTCTTCCATACAAAGCTGATTTTAAATTAAGACAACTAATTTCAAGACCCTGGTCTGCTAACGAAACATTGGGAAATAAAATTAAAATAAAAATGATTATTTTTCTCATTTATGAAAATCATAAAAATCACTGATCTCTCTATATTTCTTAGTTTCTTTTCGCCATAAATAAAAAAAAATTAAGATTAATAAAGGTTGTAAAATAACAAAAATAAGTATGTTTATTAACTCATAAGATATACCCATTGCTTCTGCCATAATTTCAAGAACTAACACACACCAATTAAAAAAATCATTAATCATAATTTTTTATGTGAAAATTCTCTGCATAGCTTATTAGCCTCTAAAACTGAAGGGACTAGTTTATCTAATTTCCAACTATTAGATCGAATATCAAAATATTTAGCAGCAGAAAAATTCAATCCATCAACAATTTCAATTTCATATTTTTGAAACTCATCATAAAATTCTTTTAAAAAATAAATATATTCTCTGATAGGATAAGAGCCAAGACTGAGATGATAACGAACACCCATTAAAAACGGTGTTATATCTTGAACTTTAGCTGTGATCTCTTCACCATTTATTTTAATTGGAATATTTTTATCCAATAATTGTTTAGTATCCCCTGGTTTCTCGTAAGAATACACAGTAAATGTATTATAAACTTTTTCACAATTGTCCTGTGTTCTTATCCAAAAATTTAATGCATCTC
>JGI20160J14292_10002642_pt1 | contig 14101 bp, 24 predicted proteins | sample COG_10_FD_14292 | JGI IMG/M metagenome (IMG submission 14292) | reverse complement strand
GCCGAGAAACGACTTCGCCGTCGCCTCGTCCGGGAACAACGTGAAGCAGGTCTGCTCACCGAAGCTGGTCACTCGACCTCGTGTACTTGGCAGCTCGAAGTTCCTTCAGGCCACCCAGAACCAACGTCCGAAGCCGACTGCTGGAAATCTGTCACCTGCGGAGCAGCAGTCACAGACGTCGCCGACGGTTGGGAGTGCGAGAACGGTCACCACTACTTCACGTACGGCTCACCGAGCCAGATGGCCGAAGAACGAGAAGAGGCTCTGATCGAGTCGCTAATGTCTGAACTGTTCTGATCACCAGCGCCGAACGGTTCATCCGGGTTCGATTCCTGGCGGCGCACGACACCTCAACCAACGAAGGACACACCATGAGCACCCGCACCGCACCCCGATTCAGCAGTCGCCAATTCGAGAACTCTCACCTCCGCAAGCCGAAGGGCAACGGCCTCTGGCTGTTCAGCTTCAACGGCAACGACGACCCCCGATCATGGTTCGAATTCAACGGATCATTCACCGAGGCGAAGGCAGCAGCGAAGGCAGCAGCGAAGGCGGCAGGCGCTACGAGCTTCGAGGCGCTCCCATAATGACCAACCCAACCAAGAAAGACAACATCATGAAGTTTCAAGTTCAGTACTTCGCCCAACATCTCAATGGTTGGGTCGACGAGTTCGAATCTAGTTCGTTCCCGACTCGTGAAGCCGCCGAGAAAGCAATGAAAGCTTGTGCCGAACGGTTCACCGGGAACAAGCATCGCGTGATCGAGATCGGCAAGGCATGATCTCCGAATGCTCGGCCTGCGCTCCCGACGGGCACCTCGACCGCAGCGACTGCCGATATTGCGACGGCACCGGTTCGACCGGCCGGATCACCATCGACTTGCCGCACGCTTTCTACGACGACCACACCGACCGAGGCTGCGGCTCGACCGGCAGGATCATCAAGACACTCTCGAAGACCTACCGAGTCTCTCTCGACCGTGAAGCCTTCGCCGACCTCCGCTCCGACGCCAGGCACTACGGGCTGGACTCGGCGTCGGAGTTCTGGCAGGACTACCGAGCACTCGTGCTCTCAGCACGGGCCACCCTGAAGCGACTCGACGCAGCATGATCGGCACGTACATCACGCTCGCAGCGCTCGGCGCATCGAGCCTCGCAGCATTCAAGCTCGCAGACTGGCTCGACACCCTCCGGCCACCGGCCGAACCCGGTCGGCTCACCGACCACCAGATCTCGGCGATCCTCGCCGCAGTAACCCCAACCATTAAGGACAAGAAATGAAATTTGCATCTACCCAGGGCCAGCAGACGAGGCACACCCGCGACGGTGTCAAGCTCATCGAAGGCAGGCAGATGATCACCCCCGATCAGGCGGCTCAGCTCCTGGCAGGTGTCCCGACCTATCAGCGCAGCTTCAGCCCGAATCACGCGAAGAAACTCGCCGTCGATATGAGGGCGGGCCGGTGGCATCACTCGAACGATCAGATCGTCGTCGACACGAACTGTGCGCTAGTGAACGGTCAGCACCGGATGTCGGCGACCGTCGCGTCGGGCGCTCCGCAACCGTTCACGATCATGATCGTTGAACCCGAAGAAGCCGAACGCATGTTCGCCGAGATGGACCAGGGCAAAACCCGGTCAGTCTCGGACTTCCTCAAGAGTCACGGCGTGCACGACTATGCAATGACCGGAGCGATCGCCCGAGGCGGCTTCGCATACGACCGAGGCGCTCAGGTCTCGACGATGATCCACGGGCGACCAGACCCGACACGGCACGAGCTGATCGAATGGGTCGACGAGAACCCCCAGGTGATCGAAGCCTGCCGCCTCGTTCGAGAGATGGGCGCAGCAGGACTTCGTCCGAACGGCCGGGTGCACGGCGTGCTCTCCTTCCTCACACTCCGGGACGTGCAAGAGTTCGACGCCTCGGAGTTCTGGCACGAGGTCGCCACCGGCGACACGTTGTATCACTCCGGTGCTTGGTGGCTTCGGGATCGCATGTTCCGCCAGACCGCAGACAAGGGAACGATGCCACTCAAGAACCTGAAGCTCGCCGACGCGATTATCTGCTGGAACCTCTGGACCGATCAGGCCACACGGGAGCGCATGTCATGGTGGAAACCAGGCTCAACGAAGACCTTCCCGGCCTGCCGATACATCGACACCGAAGCATGAAATACCCGAACGGGCCAGGATCGAAATATCCTCGGGCCGAGATCATGAACGCTATGGTCCTTCTCGTTGAAGCCCATCCGGCGGGACCGGTAACGATCCAGGCGAAGCAGCTCGACGCCATCGTCGAGTTCGCCCAGGACGCAGAGCTTCGACTTCGAGACTTCGAGGAACTCACATGAATCTGGAATGGCAAGATCGAGCAGCCTGCAAGGGCATGTCGACGGCGTTGTTCTTCCCTGCAAAGGGCGTCAGGGCGAGGGAGGCTCTAATCGCCTGCCAACGCTGCCCGGTAGCCGAACCCTGCGAAGCTCACGCAAGACGAGAGACGTGGATTCAGGGCATCTGGGGTGGAACCTCGCACCGTGAACGACGCAAGCCAAACTCGAACGGCAAGCTGAAACGAAACACGGCAGCGTGATCACCCCAAGGTTCAAGACATCGAAGCCGCCGAGGCAACGGTCGACAGGGACCGCCGAGGCACGAACGGCCACGCGGCGAAATGCGCGTGGCCGTTGCCAGGCCGACGGCCTCCACGTCGACGACTGCCCTGGCAGCGACCTCGACGAAGCGTTCGTCGCACACCGGGTAAACCCCGGCAGGCAAGGCGGCACCTACGACCCGGCGAACATGATCTGGGTTTACAACGGCGGCACCGGCCTCGGCGCTGGCGGATGCCACCAAAACATTCACTCGAACGGCAGGCTCGCCAGGGTGCTGGGTCTACTATCCGAGGGCAGCGACGACCCGTGGCACGGCATCGGCATCGACCTCGGACGACAAGAAGGATTTTTGCAATGAATCACCACGAGATCGACGAGCTGCGGGGCTGGGTCGATTGCATGGTCAAGGCGTCGGATGATCCCGGCGAGATGGCTATCTGGGAAGGCGTCACGAACGAAGCCGTTAACGGCATCGCAGCAGGCGAGACGACATGGCCGGACGAACTCCGCGACATGGTGTTCGCGTACGTCGAAGCGATGGGCGAACTCCTCGACGAGTCGCCGATCCTGGCCTGGGGACCGGGCGACTCGATCGCCGTCGTGCTCGCCATGATGCTGATCGAGAACGGTGTCGACGCGTGATCTACGTGCTGATTTGGATCTGGACCGTCGGGGCCATCGTCATAGCGACGGCGATGCTCGACCAAACATCGAACCGGCCGAGAACCAGGCTCGCGAGGATCGGCGTCGTCTTGTTCTTCCTCGCCTGGCCGATCACCTTCTCCGGTGCCATCCTGGCCGGTGTATTCGGAGCGGGAAGACTGAAATGAAGACACAAACACTGCCTGACCGCTACGGTGTCAGGGCACCTAAACCAATCGGAGCAACACAATGAAATATCGCAATATCCTCGCAGCGGCAGCAATGCTCGCCTCGGTCGTGTTCATCGGCGGCACTGCCAACGCTCAGGATGTCGTCGTCGTTGACCACACCTGCACCTACAACGAAGCCATCGCCGGAGTCTGCGACCTCGACCGCACGATCTATATGGTCGACTTGCTGCCAGGCGACGGCATGGCCGACTGGTTCACAACATACGGCGGACTCGACGTCGGCTGCGTGAACTTCGGCTTCGAACAGACCCTGTGCACCCCGGTGACCTTCACCCGAGGCAACGGCGTGTCGTGCGTGGTCTATCCGACATTCACGCACTGCCAGGCCGACGCCGAACCCGTGACCCCCGAACAGGTGATCGTGATCGTCCCGGCCGACTCCGAATGCGTCGTCGACACCGACGGCCGGATCGTCTGCGCACCCAAAGCAACACCGACACCGGATCCCGGACCCGCACCCGATACCATCCCAGCACCTCAGCCAGCGTTCACGGGCTGACAGGGACTCGTTCCGGCTTCTCTACCAAGAGGCTCCAAAGAGTCGGAACTAGTGGCCGGGCAGGTATTCCCTTTGCCTGACCGGCAATCCAACCCAGGAACCCGCGGCCACTCATACCGCGGGTTCCTGCGCGTCTGGGACGCGATCGACTAGCATCAACCCCGACTACGAACGGGGCACGCCTTGCACTGGATGAAGTACGCGGCTTGCCGCGGGAAAGACCCGACGCTCTGGATCGGCGACGACACCACCGGACCAGACCCGGTCGCCGCCAAATACTGCGCGGCGTGCGTCGTCCGAGCGAAGTGCATCGACCTCGCCACCGGATACACAAACGAACAGGCGATCGGCCTCTGGGGCGGCACCCGCGAGAACATGCGCAAGGAACTCCGACGACGCCAGGCCAGGCATGGATGCGACACCTACCGGGCAGGCTGCTCGTGTCACTACTGCGTGAAGGTGACCGAGATCCTGAACCCTGGCCGGTCCCCGATCTCCTCGAACAGTCGCGGCGCACGCCACGGCTACACGTCGACTCACGGCAAGGGATGCCGATGCCGAGGCTGCTGCCACGCCGCAGCATGGCGCACCCGCAAGAACAAACAACACAAACCAGACGACACGCCGGTCGTGATCGTGCTCGACGACGAACGCTGCGAACCCCACCAGATCGACCGCTGCCGAGCCTGCGCTCACGTCGAAGCGATGACCGCATGAACGTCGACCTACCGGACGGGCCGAACGCCGCCTTCGTCGACGACGAAGACTGGCACCGCCAGGCCGCGACGATCGCGAAGGTCTGGGCACTCTCGCAATGGTGGATGGGCGACCTACTCAACGCCGCTCCGTCACCCGACGCCATCAACGACCTGCATTGGTCGTCGCCGCTACTCGAACCCCGAGAGACCGCCGAAGTCCGCGAGATCGCCGCCAGCTTCGAACCGCACCGTCGGCGAGATGTCCCGTGGGCCTACCATCGGCGGGTGCAATCGGCGCTGCTACCACCAGACCTGCAAGACTTCCTGCTCGACACCTGCTCGACGCTCGACCTTCGCTTCATGCACCTGCAAGAGATGATCAGCCGATACCTGAAAGACCAACGCGCTAAACAGATCCGAGCCGACCGAGAATCCGGCGACTACGTCGAAGGCGACGGAGTAATCACCTTCCATCAACAGCAATGACAGGAACCCGAAATGGCAGATAAGAAGATCCACAAGATCGCACCCGGTCTTGAAACACTGATGACACCGATCGCTGAACTTCACCGGCTACCCAGCAACCCTCGGCTCGGCGACGTTCACGCTGTCGCTAAGTCATACAAAGAGTTCGGGCAACGCAAGCCTGTCGTGTACCAAACACGCCGAGGGAAAAAAGTTGTAGTGGCAGGCAATCATCAGCTCGAAGCTGTCGCAGGATTAGGGTGGACACACATTGCCGCGGTGTCTGCCGACGACCTCACAATGAAGCAAGCGCAAGCCTTCGCACTCGCCGACAACAGGATCGGCGAGCTGGGACTCTATGACGAGTCTTTGCTCGTCGAGCTGCTTAGTTCTTTGCCTGCCGAGTTGGTCGACGTGACCGGATACTCGGATATCGACATCGAGCGGCTTCTTGGTACCGGTTACGACTCTGGGAGTGCACCGGAGGGTTTTGACGAGTTCGATGTCGACTCGCTCGATCTTGAACACCAATGCCCTAAGTGTGGGTTCGAGTTCGACTGATGAAACCGCCCTATCAGATCCCGTCTGTAAGTGATATCAAAGCGGGTGAGAAGACATCTGGCCTCAAGGCCGTGTCGACGTTCTCCGGCGCGGGTGGCGCTTCGCTCGGATTGGCATGGTCAGGCATCGAAGTGATCTGGGCATCAGAGTTCATCGACGCAGCCGCCGACGTGTACGAGCTAAACAATCCCGGCATTCAAGTCGACCGCCGAGACATCAGACAAGTGACAGGCAGCGAGATCCTCGACGCTGTCGGTCTCGGCGTCGGTGAACTCGACGTGTTCGAAGGTTCGCCGCCTTGTGCTTCGTTCTCCATGTCAGGGAAACGCGAAGCAGGATGGGGCAAGGTCAAGTCGTACTCCGAGACCTCCCAGAGGGTCGATGACTTGTTCTTCGAGTTCGTCCGATTAGTCGACGAGATCCAACCAAAGACCTTCATCGCAGAGAACGTCGATGGCATGACGATGGGAGTCGCTAAGGGTTATCTCAAGGAGATCGTTCTCAGGCTCCGTGCTATCGGTTACCGGGTCGGAGTCTGGCGGCTCGACTGCTCTAGACTCGGAGTCCCGCAACGAAGAGTGCGCCTAGTCATACATGGCGTCCGAGACGACCTTCAAGCAGTTCTCGTAGCCCCTAAGCCATTCGACTATGTCTACACCTGGGCCGACGCTACCAAGCAGCCTACGCCCGTTAATGACGACCCTCTGCCACCCTGGTCCGCCGACTCGAAACTCGCACGGGTCATGTCGAAAGCTAAACCCGGCGAATCAGGCCAAGCGGTTGTCGGCACCGGCTCTTTCTTCTCGCACTACAGGCTCGCACCCGGCGAACCGGCACCCACAATCCTACAAACCAACAACTGGGTGCTGCCCCCCTACGAGAACCGACGTATCACGCTTGGTGAAGTCCGTCGGCTATGCGGATTCCCCGACGACTTCGCCCTCACTGGTAACTTCAGCCAAAGATGGGAACGACTAGGACGCGCAGTCGCGCCTCCGATGTACAAAGCCGTCGGCGAGTCGATCATCGAAGCCTTGAAAGGACAACCCAATGGATGAAGTGGCCAAGGAATGGAAGCGCCGACTGATGGCTGTCATCCAGGAGGGAGAGATGGAGAACATCCCGAACCTGCTTTCGGGCGGGGTCGACTCTGCGACCTTGCTCGCAGCCCAAATGGAGTTGGGAGGGCAACCTCTATGCGTGACATTCACTATCGGTGGTCGACTCCACGACGATGCCAAGATGGCGATACGGATGGCCGATCGGTACGACCTCGACGCAGAGATAGTCAACTTGGACAGGTCAAAGACTGCCCTGGTCGCCGACATCCGCAGGATCATGGATATCAGACAGACCGCAAAGAAGGCGTCCATACAGTGCGCCCAACCCATAATGCATATCGCCGAGCGGCTTACATCTCTCGGCTTCGATCGTGCGATGATCGGTACTGGTGCAGTTTGTTTGGACGATAAGCGTGTGGCAATTCTCGTGTCACAACAAGGCGAGGAGGTTGCGCGCGAGTACAGACGGTCGAAGCTCGAAGACCGGTACACAGATTGTGGTACTGGGCACATGCACGGGGTTGCTCGCGATCTTGGCGTCACGCTCGAAGAGCCTTATTCTGACGAGCCACTACGGGACTATGCGTTGGGTCTGGACTTCTCAGAATTGAACCGCGGACCAGACGGACCGAAGCAGAAAGGGATCGCAGTTCGAGCGTTCCCCGAGTTCTGGTCGACCCCTGGGTTCTGGCGTCGGAACTCGCCGCTGCAAGTAAACTCAGGCATCAGAGAGTGGCATGACCTACTGTTGGTCGACCCCGAGTTCAATACTCGCGGACTGAAATCTGTCGTAGGTGTGTACAACGATATGTTCGCTGGGAAGGTTTGAAATGAAGCTGACAGAAGGCCCATACGCTGTTTCTTTGGAACAGGAGTTCGGTTCGTTCCTGACGTCTCACGGTGATGCGTTGCCACTGCAATCGACGGTGGCTTGTTCGTCAGGAACAACAGCGCTGTTCGGTGCTTTTGTCGGTTGCGGGATCGGCCCGGGTGACGAAGTGGTAGTGCCAGGGTACGGCTTCCAGGCGGCGGCTTTAGCTGTGTTGATGGTCGGGGCGCAGCCCGTATTCGCTGATGTCGATCCTGTCTGGGGGCTGATCGACCCGGACACTGTCCCGGTCGACGACCCAAAAGCGATAGTGGCCATCGACCTTGACGGTCGGGTAGCCAACTACGAACGCATCAACGAATTGTTCCCTGATGCTTGGATCGTCGAAGATGCTGCACCGTCTTTGGGTTCGGCCGGTCTTTGTTCCGAATATGTGGATGTGGCGATCTTCTCCGGGAACGAATCCAAGAAGTGGTCGTGCGGCGAAGGCGGGATGATCTCGACACCCAGCCGAGATATCGCACATGTGGCGAGGGCCGCCATGAGGTTCGGGGAAACGGACTACAAACCCGCGGGTGGATATCGCACCTCGAACGTGCGAGGTATGAACGGGAAGATACCTGAACTGTGCGCAATGACCGGACTCGCTGACCTGCCTTTCGTTCGTGGACGGTCAATAGAGGCGGACAGGTCGCGTAGCATCATCTCTATCGAGCTGGGACTGCCTGAAGTCCCGTCTGGCTCGACAGTCGCATGGCACAAGATACGTCTGCCGATAGGGCTACGGGATCGATGGGCGGGACCAACCACACCCACCACGGTCGCTCCATTGGAAGACCATCCGTTGTTCTCTGATTACGTGACGAGACCTCTGGTCGGCGCCCGCCAGTTCCACGAGTCTACTTTCGTGATCGGCGACAGAACCCATACTCCTTGGTCGGGCACTCTGCCTGGCTTCTTGAAAGGCAAATAATGAGCAATGGAAATCGTAAGATCCGAACCGGCTTGGTTGGGGTAGGAAACTGTGCCGCTGCGTTATTGGAAGGCATCCAGTGGTACGCCGAGAACCCCGGGGAGACGAAGGGCCTGTTGTCCCCGGACATCGACGGATACAAGATAGGTGACATCGATGTTGTGATGGCGTTCGATGTCGATGTTCGTAAGGTTGGTTTGACGATCGGAGAGGCAGCAGAGTTCAATGAACGACGATTGGCGAAGCCGCTGAACTTCCCAGGGCCAGTGATGCCGTCTCCACGGCTAGACGGGCTTGCGTCGACTTCGATTGTCGAAACCACGGACGACATGACGGCGTCTGTCGAAGACATCGCACATGAGCTGCGAATGCAGAACCTCGACGTGTTGGTGAATTACCTGCCAGTGGGGTCGACGCTGGCATCGGAACTGTACGCTCTCGCAGCCGCAGAAGCCGGTGTGGCTTTCCTGAACTGCATACCAGTCGAGATCGCACGCAACGCCACTATCGCCGAACGGTTCGCCCTTCTGAACGTCCCGTTGATCGGTGATGACATCAAGTCGCAATATGGAGCGACGATCTTGCACAGGTCGCTGGTACGTATTTGCGCCGAGCGTGGCGTCCACTTGGAATCCACCTACCAGTTGAACGTCGGAGGCAACGCAGATTTCCGAAACATGCTGGACCAATCGAGACTCACAGACAAGAGGATCTCGAAGACCACTTCGGTGACCGACGTGTACCCAGTAGACAAAGTCCATATCGGCCCGTCCGATTATGTCGACCATCTCGATGACACCAAGATCGCTTTCATCAACCTGGACATGGTCGGGTTTGCCGGGTCGCCGATGTCGGTGGATCTCAAATTGGAGGTCATCGACTCCCCGAACTCTGCTGGCATCGTGGTTGACGGAATCCGTTACCTAGCAGTGGCCAAGAACCGTGGCATCGGTGGAGTTCTCGACGCGCCGTCTGGGTTCCTGATGAAAGCACCCCAGAACCACACAAACGACGATCTCGGGGCGAAGCGCGCAGCCGTAGCCTTCTTGTCAGATGAGTGACCAAACGATGCCCGTAGGCAAATGGGAGTTCGACGAGACTGTGACGGCCGTGTTCGACGACATGCTGGCCAGGTCGATACCAGAGTTCAAAACAATGCGGGCCGCTGTTTCCGACATCGCCTGCGAGTTCCTACCAAACGGAGGTGTTGTCCTCGACGCCGGATGCTCTAGAGGCGGCGCACTAGCAGCCGTAATAGCCCGAAGACCAGACTGCACCGCCGTAGGTCTCGAAATATCGGAACCGATGCGACAAAGCGCCGCAGACCGATTCAAACACGACTCAAACGTCACCATCCTCCGCTGGGATCTCCGCAACGGCATCCCAGACCAAAGAGTCGACGTCACCCTCGCCGTACTAACCCTGCAATTCACACCCATCGAGTACCGCCAACAGATCATCGGCTCAATACGAGAACGAACAAACGGGCCACTCATCCTCGTCGAGAAAGTACTCGGCCGAGGACACCAAATCGACCAGAAAATGGTTGATCTCTACTACAGAATGAAACGATCACACGGCTACACCCAAGAACAAATCGACACCAAGCGACACTCGCTCGAAGGCCAACTCGTACCCCTCACCGCAGCAGGGAACGAAACCCTGCTCAAAGACTGCGGATATCAATCAGTCGACTGCTTCTGGCGATGGATGAACTTCGCCGCATGGATCGCCCTGCCATAAGCACTAACTAACGGACAGGAAGTGACTGAACATCGCAGGCAAGAAACGAAACCCGAAGAGATTCACCGAGCATGAAGTTGCCGAGCAGAAGGCGGCGGTGTTACGCGGGCGGATGGTCGGGGCGACCTTCGCTGCGATAGCTGCTGGCCTGTCGAGGGAAACGAAAGACGGGCAACCGGTCGACGAAGCCACGGTGCGCCGAAGGTACCAATCGGCCATCGAGGACTACCGTGTGCCGCGCGCGGAGTGGGAGCGGTACAGAGGTGTTCAGTTAGCTGAGATCGAGGCAGCGAAGGAGAAAGCGCTGTCGGCGATCTTGGGGTGGAACCGGAGCCAGCCGCCTGGTGACCTATCGGGACCAATCGCTTCACTTGTAAGGCTTCAGGAACGTGCCGACCGTGTGATCGGGTTTCCGCAGGAGGCACCGGCACCGCCACCGGCGAACGCTGGCGCTCTCGATTACGTGCGGAGCATCGTCACGAATCAGGTCGCGCATAAGGCCATGCTCGCTTCGATGAAGATGATTGAGACAGAGATCCTCGACGTCGAGATCCTCGACGAATGACGGTCACCGACGGCGACCGCACCGAGTCGGCTTGGATGCTGAACCCGGCGCGGATGAACGAACGACTGAACCCAGACAGTCGCACGAACTATCCACACATCGATCTCATCGCGTCGGAGAACATCGCGTCGGTCCTCGACCCCGACGTCTTCATCCACGTCACGCAGACCCAGAACCAGATCGGGAAGTCATCGACGGTAGCCGAGGGTGTCGTGACCTGGCTGCTGGAGCTGTTCCCGACGCTGCCGATCATGATCGGCTCGCACTCGAAGGAGCTAAGTCGCAAGTCGGGGCGGGCGGTGCGAAACAACTTCGCCAACAACCCCGACATTCTGTCGACGAGGGTCTCAGGCGACTCGAAGGCCGCGGATCGGTGGAACACCACCAGGGGCGGCTCGGTGCTCGCCACGTCGGTCGGAGGCGGTGTCGGCTGGCCTGCCACCGTGTTCGTCGGTGACGACCTGCTGAAGAACTTCATCATGGCGCAGAACCCGGCAAACCGGCAGAAGGCGATCGATTGGCTGATGGGCGATGTCATCGGCAAGCTCCGCAAGCACATCGTGAGAATGGATGATGGCACCCGCTTCACGATCCATCCGACAGTCTTGCTACCGGCGACCCGCTATCACCTCGATGATCCGTCGGGCCGTATGCTCGAACTATTCCCTGACCGGTCGAGGGTGACACACCTGCCGGGTCTGGCCGACCCGGCGATCTCGGATCCTGACCCGCTCGGCCGTGCACCGGGCCAGGTCGTCTGCCCCGACTTCTACGATCGCGAGGAGATGGAGAACCTTCGCGAAGTGATGGACGACGTCACCTTCGCCACGATGGTCCAGGGCACGCCACGCAACCTGACCGGCGGAACCATCAACCGCGACCGCTGGGTCTGGGCGTCGGCCGCTCCGATCAAGGACGACCGGCGACTACTCACGTTCACCTCGTGGGATCTCACGTTCACCGACACCGGCTCTTCCTGGGTAGTCGGGCAGCTCTGGACCGCGCTCCAGTCGCCGACCTCGCCGAGACTCTTCGACCTGTACCTGCTCGACCAGATCCGGCGGAAAGCAGACTTCGTCGGGCAGCGGTTGATGATCCGAGCGTTCTGCGAAGCGAACCCCGATGCGACACATCACTTGATCGAGAACAAGGCGAATGGCGCTGCGATCATCGCCGACCTGGGCAGCGAGTGGATCGACACGACCTTCGACGATCCGGCACCGGGCGAGCTGCGACGGAGCAAGGGTGCGACGGTCGGCTTCGACGGCACGAGGCGTTGGCCTGCGATCTCTGGGATCGTGCCGATCACACCGTCGACCTCGAAGCTTGCCAGGGTGCTCGACATCTCTCGGCTCGTGCACGACGGCCGCGTGTTCCTGCCCGAGTGGTGGGAGCCATCAAGCTCGCCGAGGTTCCCTGGCGACCTGGGCGACGACCCGATGCACCAGTTCCCGGCCTCACTGATCAACGAAGCCGCCGACGTCCCGTACGGTGCGACGGATGATGAGATCGACACGGCCACGCAGGCGATCTCGTGGGCGAGGGATTACCTCGGGCCGCTGCTGGCCGACGGGATCTGGGGTGTGGATAACGGGCCGAGGGTGGCGACGAACACGTCGATGATGGGCAGGCGTTAACGTGTATCACATGCTGGAAAACATGAAAGATAGGGTCATCCTGAGAAGGCATAAATGGCATGTGACAGGACTTCATGCCAGAGACAAAAACGGTAAAGACTTTCAGACTGTCCTGTGCAGCCGCTGCTGGTGGTACAAGGATGATGCAGGCAGACCCCGACTGTGCAACACGTCGAGGCGGCGACGATGAAAGATATTTCACTGGGTAACGCGTCAACCCGTTGGTAACGCGCTAAGGTGTACTCATGAACGAAAAAGCAACCCCCGAAATGTACGTAGCGGGAGTCGAAGCGCTCCGATCTGAAGCTTCAGCGAAACGGAAGGCTGATACGAGTGCAGCGCTACGAGAAACAGGCGAGACCGTCGACGGCCTGCCTGTCCTTGAGGTTGCTACAGATTCAGGTTCTCCAGCCGTCCTGCGCTTGACCGAAACGATGTGCGCTTGCGGCGAGTACCTGGGGACACACCAGTTCGTGTACTGGAAGAAGTCACATGGCTACCTGCACGTCGCATGCCTGGACCTAGCTTCATCTGGGTACAAGCCTGGCGAGTCCCAGGGTGGACTGTTCGCATGATCACCAACCAGCCAACCAACCACGAAGGAACCAACATGAACATCATCGAAATTGCCGAAGAAACCGGAGCGAAGGAAACGGCAAACACCGCAAAACCACCCGCAGCACTCCAGGCACGAGCCGAGCGCATCGCCGCCCAGTTCCGAGGCGCAGGCCACACGGTCGACATCGACCATCAGGACTGCTCCAGCGAATACGGCGCTGCCTGGTTCACCTCGATCATCTTCGATGACAAGGCGACGCGGCACATACTGAACTCGTCGTCGGGCCACGTCCTGCTCTCCTGCGGCAGATCCGGCCGGACCCGCTTCGACTCGATCCTCGTGATGAGCTTCTCCGGCATCCAGAAGTCGAAGAAGCTGGCAGACGCTCAGATCAAGGCGGACGTCTACGCAGGACTTCACCGCAACGAGTGCCCATACGGTCTGCCATTCCAAGCGGACTTCCGGTGAGCGCTGACGCCGACCTGCTTGCGGCTCTGCTGCTCGGAGGTGAGATCACCGCCGACGCTGCCGTGTCGGAGCTGGCGGCACGGCAGGCCGTCAGCTCACCTAGGACGTCGCCTGGCAAGGTTCGGGCTGCTGCCGCCCGAGCGATCTCGTCGAGGTTGCCTCGGAGCGAGCAGCCCGCCTTCTGGCAGGCGCTGCCGGTCACGCAGCCGAGGCAGGGACCGTATCGGGTGCGGTCGAGGTGATCGAGCGTCGACGCCTTTGGGTGTCGGCGCTCCGGGTCGTATCAAAGAAAGTTCACCCGGTAACGCGTCAAGCCGTTGGTAACGCGCTAAGGTGTCTACATGAGCAATCACGAAGCAACCATCAACCAAGCCCTAGCAGCAGCCCAGATCTGGGTGAGCGACCGCAAGGCGGCGGAAGTCCTAGCTCGCCGTAAGGGCGAAGAGATGCTCGCCGACCCGGCCAACGCCGATCGGCTCGCCAAGATCCGAGCACGTCGCAACGAGACTCGCGGCCTCGGCCGGGGCGCAAGCCAGC
>JGI20160J14292_10002629_pt1 | contig 14156 bp, 10 predicted proteins | sample COG_10_FD_14292 | JGI IMG/M metagenome (IMG submission 14292) | reverse complement strand
CTTCAGCCTCTTTCTTCATTTTTTCAATTTCTTCTTCAGACAGTCCAGAGGAAGCTTCAATTCTTATGTCTTGAGTCTTACCCGTAGCTTTATCAGCAGCAGTTACATGAATTAAACCATTAGCATCGATATCAAAAGTCACCTCAATTTGAGGAGTTCCTCTTGGAGCAGGTGGAATTCCATCTAAATGGAATCTACCTATAGTATTATTATCCTTAGCCATTGGCCTCTCACCTTGTAAAACATGTATTTCAACAGAGGGTTGATTATCAGCGGCAGTAGAAAATACTTGAGATTTTTTAGTTGGAATCGTAGTGTTTGAATCAATTAATTTAGTCATAACACTTCCCATAGTTTCAATTCCAAGAGACAAAGGAGTTACATCTAAAAGTAATACATCTTTAACATCTCCAGTTAAAACTCCACCTTGGATTGCAGCTCCTATTGCTACGACTTCGTCAGGATTTACACCTTTTGAAGGTTTTTTACCAAAAAACTTTTCGACTTTTTCTTGAATAACAGGAATTCTAGTTGAACCACCAACTAAAATAACTTCATCAATTTCATTAATACTTAAACCAGCATCATCAATTGCTTTTTTTACTGGCTCCATAGACCTTTTAACTAAGTCACTTGTAAGTTGTTCAAATTTAGATCTTGTTAAAGAAACAACAAGATGCTTAGGACCTGAAGCAGTAGCAGTTATATAAGGAAGATTTATTTCTGTTTGAGTAGATGATGATAATTCAATTTTTGCTTTTTCTGCAGCTTCTTTCTTTCTTTTTAAAGTCATCAGCTAGGAAACTAATAATTTCTTCATCGAAATCATCACCCCCAAGTCTAGTATCTCCATTTGTTGAAAGAACCTCAAAAACACCATCGCCAAGTTCTAGAACTGAAATATCAAAAGTACCTCCTCCTAAATCGTAAACAGCAATTTTTTGATCTTTTCCAGATTTATCGAGACCATAAGCAAGTGCAGCAGCAGTAGGCTCATTAATAATTCTTTGTACTTTAAGCCCAGCAATCTCCCCTGCTTCTTTGGTTGCTTGTCTTTGAGCATCATTAAAATATGCAGGAACAGTAACAACCGCTTCATTGACTGTATTACCTAAATAATCTTCAGCTGTTTTTTTCATTTTTTGAAGAATCATTGCAGATAATTCTTGAGGTGTATATAATCTGCCGTCAATATCTACTCTTGCAGTATCATTATCTCCTTTGACTACTTTGTAAGCAGATCTATCAGCATCTTTTTTTGACTCGCTAAACTTATTACCCATAAACCTTTTGACAGAAGCAATTGTTTTTGTGGGATTAGTAACAGCTTGTCTTTTTGCTGGGTCACCAACTTTAATTTCACCACCCTCAACAAAAGCAATTACAGATGGTGTAGTTCTCTTACCCTCTGCATTAGGGATTACAACAGGTTCATTACCTTCCATTACTGAAACGCAAGAATTTGTTGTTCCTAAATCAATACCTATTATTTTACTCATTATTTTTTTTTTTATTTACTTATATATTTCAATCATTATGCCATTTTTATAAATATGACAGTGTGTCAGTTGTTATTTTTAAAATAAAATTACATTTGTAAAAAAGTTAATTATGTCAAAAAAAGAATACAAAAGAGTTACCACCCATTCATTGAAAGAAATGAAATCTAGAAATGAAAAGATTTCAATGCTAACTGGATATGATTATTCAATGGCAAAAATCATTGATAATTCAGGAATTGATATAATTTTAGTTGGAGATTCTGCTTCAAACGTTATGGCGGGACATGAAACTACTTTACCTATAACTTTGGATCAAATAATATATCATGCTTCATCTGTTGTAAGAGGAGTTAAAAGAGCATTAGTAGTAGTAGATTTACCTTTTGGAAGTTATCAATCAAACTCTGGCGAAGCGTTGAGATCAGCTATTAGAATTATGAAAGAATCAGGGGCTCATGCTNTTAAAATGGAAGGAGGATCTGAAATTAAAGAATCTATCGTTAGGATTTTAAATGCTGGTATTCCTGTAATGGGTCATCTTGGTCTAACACCACAATCTATATACAAATTCGGAACATATTCAGTTAGGGCTAAAGAGGAAGAAGAGGCTAAAAGATTAATTGAAGATGCAAAGCTTTTGGACGNATTAGGATGTTTCGGGATTGTATTAGAAAAAATACCTGCAAAGATTTCAAAAGTAGTTACTTCATCAGTTTCAAGTCCAGTTATTGGAATTGGTGCTGGCTCTAATGTTGACGGACAAGTGTTGGTAACTCATGACTTAGTTGGTTTGACAACAGAATTTAATCCTAGATTTTTAAGAAGATATGTTGACTTAAATGAAATAATGACTAAAGCAATTAAAAATTATATTAAAGATGTTAAAAATATAGATTTTCCTAATCAAGATGAGCAATATTAATTTGTTTGAAGAAAATATTTTATTTGAAGACAATCATTTAATTATTGTAAATAAAAAACCTGGTGAATTAACTCAGGGAGATAAAACTAAAGACAAAACTTTAGGAGACAAAGTAAAAGGTTACCTTAAAAAAAAATATAATAAACCAGGGAATGTTTACCTTGGCATTACCCACAGACTAGATAGACCAACAAGTGGTATTATTATTTTTACAAAAACATCAAAATCACTTACTAGGCTAAATAAAATGTTTAAAGAAAATTGCATTCAAAAAACTTATTGGGCCGTAGTTAATAGAATAGATGAATTAAAAGAAATTAGGCTTGAAGATTTTTTGTTAAAAAACAACAAACAAAATAAATCCTATGTTAAAAGTGATAAAAATATAAATGCAAAAAAATCAATTTTATACTATAAACAAATATTCACTCTTGACAAATACTCTTTGTTGGAAATCAGATTAGAAACTGGAAGACATCACCAAATAAGAACCCAGCTTTCCAACAGAGGAATGGCAATAAAAGGAGATCTAAAATATGGCTTTCCAAGATCTAATAAAGACGGAAGCATACATCTTCATTCAAGAAAAATTGAATTTCAACATCCAGTTTCTAAAAAGACAATAAAAATAACTGCAAATCCTCCTAAAAATGTAATTTGGGATTTATGTTATAATTAGTATAATAATTGCATAAAATATTTACTCAGTTTTATTACTTTTACATCTTACTGTTTACTTTAAAAAAGTAATAATAAATAAATGGCAAAAGAATTTGTAAAAATTTTTGACACAACATTAAGAGATGGAGAACAAGTTCCAGGATGTAAATTAAACACATCCCAAAAGCTTATAATTGCCAAAAGACTAGATAAATTAGGAGTTGACGTCATAGAAGCTGGTTTTCCCGTTTCAAGTCCCGGTGATTTTAAATCTGTTGTAGAGATTTCAAATATTGTAGAAAATGCAACCGTGTGTGGACTTACAAGAGCTGTTAAAAACGATATTGAAGTTGCTGCAAATGCTCTAAAAACAGCTAAACGTCCGAGAATACATACTGGTATTGGAACATCTGATTCACATATTGAACACAAATTCAAGTCATCACGAGAAAAAATTATAGAGATAGGCTCTCAGGCTGTTAAGTATGCCAAAACTTTTGTAGATGATGTAGAGTTTTATGCTGAAGATGCAGGAAGAACTGATAACGAGTTCCTAGCTAGGGTTTGTGAAAAAATGATTGAATCAGGAGCAACTGTGTTAAATATACCTGACACAACTGGGTATTGTTTGCCATATGAATATGGTGAAAAAATAAAATATTTAGTAGAAAACGTAAAAAATATTCATAAAGCTACAATTTCATGTCATTGTCATAACGACCTTGGTCTAGCTACTGCTAATTCAATTGCTGGAATAATTAATGGAGCAAGACAAATTGAATGTACAATAAATGGTATAGGAGAAAGGGCTGGAAATACATCTCTTGAAGAAGTTGTCATGATAATGAGACAACATCCAAATCTGAATTTAGATACTAATATAAATTCCAAATTACTTTTTGACACAAGTAATTTAGTTTCCGAAGGAATGGGAATGCCAGTTCAACCAAACAAAGCAATTGTTGGTGCAAATGCTTTTGCTCACAGTTCTGGAATTCACCAAGATGGTGTAATTAAAAACAGAGAAACTTACGAAATCATTAATCCACTTGATGTTGGAGTAAATGAGTCAGCTATTATTCTTACTGCTCGAAGTGGTAGAGCTGCTTTAGCATATAGAGCTAAAAAGATTGGATACGATCTTTCTAAAAACGAATTAGATTTAATTTATCCTGAATTTTTGAAATTTGCTGATTTAAAAAAAGAAGTCTCCGATGAAGATATTCCACACCTAATCAAAAAATCTTTATAATATATATTAAAATGAGTAAAACCTTATTTGATAAAGTTTGGGACTCGCATGTAGTTCATAAAATAAAAGACGGACCGGACGTTCTGTTTATCGACAGACACATGGTTCATGAAGTAACAAGTCCAGTAGCTTTTTTAGGTCTTAAAAAAAGAGGAATCAAAGTTTTATTTCCTAAAAAAACATTTGCAACAGCAGATCATAACACTCCAACTGTAAATCAACATTTACCAGTGAAAGATCCTCTTTCTGCAAATCAATTACTTGCTCTAGAAAAAAACTCGAAATTACATGGTATTTCATATTGGGGATTAGGTCATGAAAAAAATGGTATTGTTCATGTTGTGGGTCCTGAATACGGAATCACTCAACCCGGAGCAACCATAGTTTGTGGTGATTCTCATACATCAACTCATGGTGCATTTGGAGCTATAGCATTTGGAATTGGAACATCTGAGGTCGAAATGGTTTTATCGACCCAGTGCATTATGCAACCTAAGCCAAAAACAATGAGAATTACAATAGATGGTAAACTCAACAAAGGAGTTAGTCCAAAAGATGTTGCTCTTTTTATTATATCAGAACTTTCAACCTCTGGTGCAACAGGTTATTTTGTTGAATACTCAGGGGAAGTTTTTAGAGATATGTCTATGGAAGGTAGAATGACAGTTTGCAATCTAAGTATTGAAATGGGTGCAAGAGGAGGAATGATTGCTCCAGATGCAAAGACATACGATTATATAAAAGACAGAGAATATACTCCAAAAAAAGAGAATTGGATTAAAGCAATGAAATATTGGAATACATTAGCATCAGATCAAGATGCTATTTTTGATAAAGAATTAAAATTTTACGGCGAGTCGATAAACCCTATGATAACCTATGGAACCAATCCAGGTATGGGAATGGGTATTTCTAAAGAAATTCCTTTGGCTAAAAACCAAGATGGCGGCATAGAAACCTACAAAAAATCCCTTAGCTACATGAATTTTAGTGAAGGACAAAGTATGATTGGTAAAAATATTGATTTTGTTTTTCTAGGTAGCTGCACTAATGGAAGAATTGAAGATTTTAGAGAATTTACTAAAATTATAAAAGGAAGAAAAAAAGCATCAAATGTTACAGCATGGTTAGTCCCAGGTTCACACCAAGTTGAAAAAGCTATAAAAGATGAAGGTTTACTAGACATTTTAAACGAATCTGGATTTGAACTTAGAGAGCCCGGTTGCTCTGCTTGTTTAGCAATGAATGATGATAAAATTCCCTCTGGAAAATATGCTGTAAGTACTTCAAATAGAAATTTTGAAGGAAGGCAGGGACCAGGCTCTAGAACATTATTAGCTAGTCCTTTAGTTGCTGCCGCTGCTGCTGTTACAGGGAAAATAACTGATCCAAGAACATTATACTAAAATATGGCTTACGAAAAATTTAAAATACTAAAAAGCAACTGTGTTCCTCTTCCGATCGAAAATATTGACACTGATCAAATAATTCCTGCTAGATTTCTTAAAGCTACAGAAAGAGTTGGTTTTGGTGATAATTTATTTAGAGATTGGAGATATAATTCTGATGATACCCAAAAAAAAGATTTTGTTTTAAATAACAAAAAATTTGATGGAAAAATCTTAGTAGGAGGAAAAAATTTTGGATCAGGCTCATCCAGAGAGCATGCTGCTTGGGCAATTTATGATTATGGGTTTAGATGTGTAATATCTAGTTTTTTTGCTGATATTTTTAGAGCAAATTGTTTGAATATTGGAGTTTTACCAGTTCAAGTATCCGCAGAATTTTTAGACAAAATCTTTCAAGTTGTTTTTGATGATCCAAAATCTGAAATTATAGTTAGTCTTTTAGATCAAANGGTTACTATTGTAAAATTAAATATTTCAGAACCATTTGAAATAAACTCTTACAAAAAAAACAACATGTTAAATGGATATGACGATATTGATTATTTAGTGAATATTAAGGATACTATAAAAAAGTTTTCAAAAACAACCCCCCTGTAATTTTAATAAATGTCTAGACACGTTGAAATAATGGACACTACTTTAAGAGATGGTGAACAAACTTCAGGGATGTCTTTTTCTTCATCTGAAAAATTAACAATAGCTAAATTATTAATTAATGAATTAAAAATAGACAGAATTGAAGTAGCATCAGCTAGAGTTTCTAAAGGTGAATTTGAAGCCGTTAAGAAAATTACAGATTGGGCTAAAGAAAATAAATTTTTAAATAAAATTGAAATTCTTACATTTCTTGACAATAATATTTCCCTTGAGTGGCTGATTAGATCAGGTGCTATAGTACAAAATTTATTGACTAAAGGTTCTTTAAATCATTTAACCTATCAAATAAAACAAACACCAAAGGATTATTTTAAATCTGTAACTAAAGCAGTAAATGAAGCTAAAAATAAAGGAATAACTACAAATATTTATTTAGAAGATTGGAGTAATGGAATGAGAAACTCTAAAGATTTTGTTTTTGAATATTTAGATGTTATTAAAAAATTACCTGTAAAAAGAGTTTTACTTCCTGACACTCTAGGTATACTTAGTCCAGATGAGACTTATAAATATATTTCAATAATTGTAAAAAAGTATCCTGAAATGCATTTTGATTTTCATTCTCACAATGATTATGATTTAAGTGTTTCTAATGTTATTGAAGGTTTGAAAGCTGGATGCCATGGTTTACACTTAACAGTAAATGGTATGGGAGAAAGAGCTGGTAACGCACCAATGGCAAGCGTAGCTGCAGTAATAAGAGATTTTTTGCCAAAAATAAAAATTAATTTAAAAGAAAAATCTTTATACAAAGTTAGTAGACTTGTATCAGCATTCACTGGATTTAGAATACCTGCTAACAAACCAATAGTAGGTGATAATGTATTTACTCAAACTGCTGGAATTCATGCCGATGGTGACAGTAAAAAAAATCTATACTTTAATGATTTGCTTCCCGAAAGATTTGGTAGAAAAAGAAAATATGCATTAGGAAAAACGTCAGGAAAGGCTAATATTAAAAAAAATTTACAAGAACTGGGGCTCACATTAAATGAAGAAAATATAAAAAAAGTAACGAACAGAATAATTGAACTAGGAGATAAAAAAGAAAAGGTAACTGCAGAAGATTTACCTTACATAATTTCTGATGTTATTAATAGTGAAAATTTTAAAAACAAGGTAATAATTGAATCATACATATTAAATCATAAAAAAGGGCATGAACCCTCAGCAGAAATTGAATTAAAAATTAATGGTAAGAAATTTTTCGAAAAAGGATCAGGTGATGGACAATTTGATGCATTTATTAATGCAATAAAAAAAATATATTCACACAATAAATTTATTCTTCCTGAACTAATAGATTATTCAGTAACAATACCTCCAGGAAGTAATTCTGATGCTTTATGTGAAACAATTATAACATGGAAAAATAATGATAAAGAATTTGTTACTAGAGGTTTAGATTCAGATCAAACTGTTTCAGCAATCAAATCAACAGAAAAAATGTTAAATATTATATCAAATTAGTAAATATGAAATTAAATATAGCTCTATTACCTGGTGACGGTATAGGACCTGAAGTTATAGAACAAGCGGTTAAAGTTTCAGATGCAATTGCAAAGAAATTTAATCATAAAATAAGTTGGATACACGCATTAACAGGAGCTGCGGCTATAGACGCTGTAGGTGAGCCTTACCCTGAAGAGACTCATCAAATTTGTTTGAAAGCTGATGCAATTTTATTTGGAGCAATTGGACATCCAAAGTACGATAATGATCCAAGTGCTAAAGTCAGACCTGAACAAGGATTATTAAAAATGAGAAAAGATTTAGGATTGTTTGCTAATGTCAGACCAACCTTCACATTTCCATCTTTATTGGATAAATCTCCTTTAAAAAAAGAAAGAATTGAAGGCACAAATTTAATTTTTTTAAGAGAATTAACTGGGGGGATTTATTTTGGAAAAAAAGGAAGACTAGATAATGGAAATACTGCTTTTGATACATGTACTTATACTAGAGAAGAAATAAAAAGATTAGCAATTAAAGGATTTGAATTGGCAATGAAGAGATCCAATAGATTATGCTGTGTCGATAAAGCTAATGTACTTGAATCTTCAAGACTTTGGAGAGAAACTGTACAATCATTAGAAAAGGATTACCCAACAGTTGAAGTAAGTTATGAATTTGTAGACGCAGTGGCTATGAGACTTGTTCAATGGCCCAACTCTTATGATGTATTAATTACTGAAAATTTGTTTGGAGATATATTAACAGATGAAGCATCTGTAATATCGGGCTCTATGGGTTTAATGCCATCTGCATCAGTAGGTCTAAAAACATCGCTTTACGAACCAATTCACGGATCTTATCCGCAAGCAGCGGGGAAAAATATTGCAAATCCTTTAGCTACAATTTTATCAGCTGCAATGATGTTTGAAGATTCTTTTAATCTTAAAGATGAGGCTAATTTGATTAGAAAAGTTGTGAACGCATCACTAAAACAATCTATTATTTCAGAAGATTTAGCAGACGAAAATAAATCTTATAAAACTAGTGAAATTGGAGATTGGATAGCTAAAGAAATTTTATTGTAAAAAAAAAGCATCTTATAAGATGCTTTTTTTTAAAAATGATTAAAGAACATTTATTTTTTCTTTTTTTCATTATCTACCATTTTCTTTTTCAAGTCAGCTAGGACATCTAAATCACCTAGAGTTGATTTATCTGATTCTTTAACATTAACTTTTTTTAACGACTCCTTTACATTTTTCTTTTCTTGATCATTAAATAAAACAGTGTGAGACATTACAACTCTTTTAAAGTCTTTGTTATATTCAATAACTTTAAAATCTGATGTATCTCCTTTCTTTAACTTATTTCCATCTTCTTTCACAAGATGTCTATTAGGAACAAAAGCTGTTATATCATCATTAAAGACAATTGTAGCGCCTTTATCATTTGAATCTGAAATAGTTGCATTGTGTGAAGTTCCTTCAGCAAAAGTTTTATCATATGCATCCCATGGGTTGTCCATAGTTTGCTTATGGCCTAAACTTAATTTTCTGGCTTCAGAATCTAACTCTAACACTATAACATCAATTTTATCACCAGCAGCAAATAATTCAGATGGATGTTTAACTTTTATTGTCCAAGATAAATCGGAAATATATACTAATCCGTCAATCCCTTCTTCAAGTTCTACAAAAATTCCAAAATTCGTGAAATTTCTAACTATTCCTGAATGCTTAGAACCTACAGGATATTTTTTTGTAATATCTGTCCAAGGATCTGAACTTAGTTGCTTAATACCTAGAGACATTTTTCTTTCTTCTCTGTCTAATGTTAAAACAACTGCCTCAACTTCATCACCAACTTTTACAAAATCTTGGGCTGAACGCAAATGAGTTGACCATGACATTTCAGAAACGTGAACTAACCCCTCTACCCCATCAACAACCTCAACAAAGGCTCCATAATCAGCAAGAACCGATACTTTACCTTTGACCTTATCGCCTTCTTTCAATTCTGCGTCGAGAGATTCCCAAGGATGAGCACTTAATTGTTTGACACCTAATTGAATTCTTGACTTATCGTCATCAAAATCTAATATTACAACATTTAATTTTTGATCTAGTTCTAATATTTCACTAGGATGATTGATTCTATTCCATGATAAATCAGTAATATGAATTAAACCATCTACTCCACCCAAATCAATGAATACTCCATATGTAGTTATATTCTTAACTGTACCTTCAAGAACTTGACCTTTTTCTAATTGACCAATAATTTCTTTCTTTTGAAGTTCAATATCAGCTTCAATTAGTGCTTTATGCGAAACAACAACATTTTTAAATTCATGATTGATTTTAACAACTTTGAATTCCATATTCTTATTTACATATTGATCATAATCTCTGATTGGTTTAACATCAATTTGTGATCCAGGTAAAAAAGCTTCTAAACCAAAAACATCTACAATCATTCCTCCTTTAGTTCTACATTTTACAAAACCAGTAACAACTGTAGACTGATCGTGCGCATCGTTTACTCTATCCCAAGCTTTTATAGTCCTTGCTTTTCTGTGGGAAAGAACTAATTGACCTGTTTTATCTTCTTGAATATCAACTAAAACTTCAACTTTATCACCAACTTTCAAGTCAGGATTGTATCTAAATTCATTTAATGAAATAACACCCTCAGATTTTGCATTGATATCGATTATAGCTTCTCTTTCTGTTAAGCTAATTATAGTACCTTCTATAACGCTTTCATTATAAGTGTCGACAAAGTTCTCTTCAACTAGTTTTTCGAACTCAGAAAGTTTATCGTCTTTTATCGTTTCAATTCCTTCTTCAAATAAATTCCAATCAAAATCTTTTAAAAATTCTTCAGCGGTTGGTTCTTTAACCTGGCTTTCTTCCGTTTGATTCTCAATAACTTCGTTGGCTAAAGTTTCAACAACTTCGACAACTTTTTTTTCGATTTTAGTTTTTTTAGTGGATTTCGCTGGTGTTTTAACTTTAGCAGCTTTGGTAGTTTTTTTTACAGTTTTTTTAGGCTTACTGTCTTTTTTTTCTTCTGACATACCATAAATTTGTATTCTAATTTAATTATAGAAAAAGGGAATAAATTAGAAGAATTAATATTTATTTAACCTTTTAATTATCTATATAAACCCATTAAAAGGACTGCGAAAATAAACTCTATTTATAGATTATACAAATAATCTATAAATTTTTTGTAATTATAGGGTTTATGTAGGAAAGCAACATTAATTCAAGTTCATCTAAAGTAAGATTATCAGTATTAATAAGTAAAGCATCTTCAGCTTTTTTTAGTGGAGAATGTTTTCTGTTCGCATCCTGGTTGTCTCTTAATTTTATATTTTTTAAAACCTCACTGTAAGTAATGTTTTTGTCATTTAAAAATAACTCATCAAAACGTCTTTTAGCTCTAAGTTCCATCGTTGCTTCAAGAAAAAATTTTATTTCTGCTTTTGGAAAAACAACTGTTCCAATATCTCTTCCATCCATTATTACTCCTTTATTTAGTCCAAGAGTATGCTGAACACGAACCATCTGCTGTCTTAACTCATTAACTGTAGCTATTTCACTTACTAAGTTTGATACATCTAAAGACCTAATATTTTTTTCATATGAAATTCCATTTAGATGAACTTCAAAATTATTATTTATTGGGTTGTTTTTAAAATCGATACAAATATTAGGAATGTCATTTATAAGTTTAGTTTTATCAAAATGATTCTTAGAAATAAATTTCTTCTGAATAGCATAATAAGTTAATGCTCTATACATAGCACCTGAGTCAATATACAAATAGTTTAACTTTTTAGATATTCTCTTGGCTAAAGTACTTTTACCAGTAGAGGATGTGCCGTCAATTGCTATTATAATTTTATTTGACATCTAAATTCTTAAAATTCTTAACATTTTGATTTGTAATTGCAATATCTAAAACTTGCTTCATATTTGAAACATAATGAAAAGTTAATCCTTTTAAATAGCTAGAATCGATTTCATCAATATTTTTCTTATTGTCTTTACACAAAATAATTTCTTTAATCTTTGCTCTTTTAGCAGCTAAAATTTTTTCTTTAATTCCGCCTACTGGTAAAACTTTTCCTCTTAAAGTAATCTCACCTGTCATAGCAAGTTTTGATTTAACTCTTTTTTGTGTAAAAAGTGAAACAAGTGATGTTAGCATTGTTATACCTGCACTAGGTCCATCCTTCGGAGTTGCACCCTCTGGAACATGAATATGAATGTTATGCTTTGTAAGAGTTTCCAACTTAATGGACAAATCGTCGGAATTAGATTTAATATATTCTAAAGCTATAGTTGCAGACTCTTTCATCACTTTACCAAGATTACCAGTTATCGATAAATTTCCTTTGCCCTTAGAAAGTGCTGATTCGATAAATAAAATATCTCCACCAAATTGAGTCCAAGCTAAACCAGTTACTACTCCTGCAACTTCATTATTTTCATATTGATCTTTGGAAATTGACACTCCTAAAATTTTATTAATATTATCTAAGTTTAAGTTAGACGAATAATCTTCTTCCATCGCAATACACTTGGCAACATTTCTAATTATTTTTGCAATTTGTTTTTCTAAACCTCTAACACCCGATTCTCTTGTGTAACCTTCAATAATTTTTTCAGTTGATTGCTTATTAATTTTTATAATATTTTTTGAAAGACCATGCTCATTGATTTGTTTTGGAATTAAATGTTTTTTTGCAATATTATATTTTTCTTCTAGTGTGTAACCTGACACATGTACTATTTCCATTCTATCTCTAAGGGCAGGCTGTACGTTAGCAATATTATTTGATGTTGCAATAAACATTACTTTAGACAAATCAAATCCTGACTCAATAAAATTATCATAAAAAGAGGTGTTTTGTTCAGGGTCTAAAACTTCTAGCATTGCTGAAGAAGGATCGCCTTGATTTCCCACAGAAAGCTTATCTATTTCATCTAAAACAAAAACTGGATTAGATGTTTTTGCTTTTTTTAAACTTTGAATGATCCTTCCTGGCATTGCTCCAATGTAAGTCTTTCTGTGTCCTCTTATTTCAGATTCATCTCTAAGGCCACCTAAAGAAATTCTTACATATTCTCTTCCAAGAGCCTCAGCTATTGATTTACCTAACGATGTTTTACCAACTCCAGGGGGTCCATTAAAACAAAGAATTGGAGATTTCATATCGTTTCTTAATTTTAAAACAGCTATGTGCTCAATAATTCTTTTTTTTACATCTTTCAATCCATAATGATCTCTATCCAAAATTTTAGTTGCTCTTTTTAAATCAAAATTATCTTTAGAAAATTCGTTCCACGGAAGTTCTAAGTAAGTATCTAAATAATTTCTCTGTATTGAATACTCTGCAACCTGAGGATTCATTCTTTGAAGTTTAGATAATTCTTTTTTAAAGTGATCGTTAATTTCTTTTGACCACTTTTTTTTAGTAGCCTTGATTCTCATTTCATTTACTTCTTCATCATAAGAAACACCACCTAACTCTTCTTGAATAGTCTTTAATTGCTGATGTAAAAAATACTCTCTTTGTTGTTGATCTAAATCTGACCTTACTTTAGATTGAATGTCATTTTTTAATGATAATCTTTGTAATTCAATGTTCATTTGTTTTAAACACATAAGAGCTCTTTTATTTAAATCACTTGTGTTTAATATTTCATATTTTTCCTTTACAGATAAATTCATATTAGAACAAACAAAATTCACCAAGAAAGAATCGCTTTGAATATTTTTTATTGCAAATGAAGCTTCACTAGGAATGTTTGGATTCTCGTCAATAATTTTTAAAGCTATATCTTTAATAGATTCTATAGTAGCCGTAAACTCTTTATTGTTTTTTTCAGGTTTTAATTCTACTATTTCTTTAACATTAGCAATGATATATGGTTCTTCTGAAATGATCTGTTCAATTGAAAATCTTTTCTTTCCTTGAATAATAACCGTAACATTACCATCAGGCATTTTTAATACTCTCAATATTTTAGCAACTGTTCCAGTTGGATGTATATCATTTAATGTAGGAGATTGAATTTTTGGATCAATTTGAGAAACAACACCAATTAATTTATCATTAGCATTAGCATCCTTAATTAATTTAATTGATTTATCTCTAGATGCTGTTATTGGAATAACCACCCCTGGGAACATTACAGTATTTTTTAATGGTAAAATAGGTAATTTTTCAGGCAGTGATTCTTTAGAAATAGCTTCTTCATCATCAGATGTCATTAAAGGAATTA
>JGI20160J14292_10002601_pt1 | contig 14293 bp, 7 predicted proteins | sample COG_10_FD_14292 | JGI IMG/M metagenome (IMG submission 14292) | reverse complement strand
ACAAAAGCAACACACAATAAGCTTAATAAGTAATTTCTCATTTTTCTCATTTTTTAGATTGTTAAAATTCTAGATTTAAATTAAGTCCTAATGTTCTTAACGTAGGGAAAGAACCTGAAAGGTATCCTTGCGCATTTCCTGCACCTAAACCAGATTCTGGATCTGCAAAAGGAACGTTTTTATCAATAATCCAAAGGTTTCTTCCTATCAATGTTAAGCTTCCTTTAGTGATAGTTCCTTTAGTCCATTCGCTAACGGGAAGCTCATAACTAAGTGTTAATTCTCTCAGCTTAATGTAAGACGCATCATATACCGTCAAAGCTGCTGGGTTTCTTGAAGAGTTACCCCAATACCAAATTCCACCATAATAATCAGTTCTTGCTCTAGTTGTGTTTGGAGCGCCATCTGCAGTTACCCCAGGAAGAATAACACCACCACCATTTGCTAGGGTATTTCTAATTGGGTTTCCAAGATCATTAAGTCCTGTTGTAAAGTCTGGTAAACCAGTACCTTGTCCGTAGTGCATGTCTAAAGAATATACATCACCACCTTTTTGAATGTCAATTAAGAATGATAATTTAAAATCTTTGTATTTGAATGTGTTTGTAATACCACCATTCCATTCAGGGTTTACATCCCCAATGATTTGATCAGATTTTGCTTCATAATAACCACTTGAATTCACAATTCTACCCCCATTTTCATGGATATTAAACCCGGTTCCTCGTATAGTTCCGTAAGGTTGGCCAACAGTTGCATTAATTGAAATCCCTCCTTGGTAGCTGTTTAGTTGTAAGTTTTCTTGATCTCCATAAAGCCCAACTACTAAGCTTTCGTTTTTAGCCCAGTTAACATTTACATCCCAGCTTAAGTTATCTGTTTTCAAAGGGGTTGCATAAAGGCCTAACTCAAATCCTTTGTTTTGGATTTCCCCGGCGTTTACCCATCTATTTGAAAACCCTGTAGCAGTAGTCACAGACACAGGCATTAATTGGTCTTCCGTGTTTTTCTTATACCAAGATAAGTCAAACCCAATAACGTTATTAAACATTTTTGCTTCTAAACCAACTTCAAACTCCTTTGTTCTTTCAGGTTTTAAATTAGAGTTATTTTTTGTTGATCCGTATGAGAATACACTCGCGTCTCCAAAATTATTTAGCGTTGAGTACGTATCCTTTACGTTTCCAGCAGGTAAATCATTACCTACTTCAGCATAACCAGCTCTAAATTTCCCAAAGTCTAGCCATTCAAGGTCTACTAATTTAGAAAAGATTAAACTTGAACTTGCAGCATAGTAGTTGTAACTGTTGCTTTCAGAAGGAAGTGCCGAGGACACATCAAAACGATCTGTTAAATCTAAGTATAAAGTGTTTTTATACCCAAAAGATGCTTGAGCATAGTATCCGTTTACTTGTTTTTCACTTAAAACTTCTATTGGTTTTGGGTTTGAACTTGAAGAGTTAGAAAGAGCATATAGGTTAGGTATTACTAATCCACCAGCGGTAGAGTTTCTTAAATAACTATAGCTTTCTTTTCTAACATTAATTCCAAATACACCATCCAAACTCAAGTCATCAGTTAACTGCTTGTTAATGTTAAACATTAAATCGTAGTTGTATTCAGAGAAAAGGATGTCTACTCTGTCATACCCTGATCCTTCGTCATCTCCTAAGATACCAAATTGAGTGGCAACAGATCCAACAGCTCTTCGTTCTTCTCTAAGTTCGTTGTAGGTGTCTACAGCTCCTTTGGCAGTAACATTTAGCCAGTCGTTGATTTCAAGTGTTCCAAAAACATTTCCAAAGAAACGATTTCTTTCATCTGATTGGTAATTTTTGTAACGAGTCCAGTATGGGTTATCCCAGTAATGACCAATTAATTCACCTCCGTTACCAGGACCAGAAAGAGATCCTTCATGATTCCATGAGTAGTTTTTTCCAGTCTGATTAAAAATAGCTTCTTGGTCTTTAATGTCAACATTTACTTGCCACCATTGTCTGAACTGAGCCATTAAGTTATCTCCATAGCCCGTTGAGTTTCTACCGGTAGTTTTTTGAACTAAATAATTGGCAGAAGATCCGACAGTCAATTTATCATTCACCTTTAACGTTCCACTAAAATTTAAACTGTTTTTATTTAATTTTGAATTTGGCATATAACCAGTTATTTCAGAATTTGTGTATCCCAATCTGTAACTAGTTTTGTCATCCCCCCCAGTAATACTTATAGAGTTGTTTAATTGAGACGATGTTTCGAAAAAATCAACTGGAGTGTTCTTCCCTGCGATATACGGGGTTGCTACACCAAAGTTTGGATGTTCCGGAACAAATGCATCCCACTGATATACTAGCTGACCATTTAAAGGCGCTCCAAAAGAGGCATCATCATAAGTTGGCACTACCAGGTTATCCACGCCGTCACCAGTCATGTCCCAATCTTCAAAGTACCCTGTTGAGCCATAATAAGCTCCGTATCCAGCTCCGTATTCGTCTTGGTAATTGATAAACGTGCTTTTATCGATGGTTCCAATTTGAGCACTAGAAGTTACAGTCACTTTAGCATTACCTTTTCCTCCCTTTTTGGTTGTAATAATCACCACTCCATTTGCGCCACGAGAACCATAAATTGCTGATGCAGCAGCTCCTTTTAGGATGTTAATAGAATCAACATCGTCAGCATTAATATCCATTGCAGCATTTCCATAATCATATCCTTTTCGTCCACCTCTTTGTTGAGCTGAATTGTTTAGGTTATTGGAAATTGGAATTCCATCCACAACAAATAATGGTTGGTTATTTCCTGTTAAAGAACTAACCCCTCTAATTAGAAAGTTTGCAGATCCTCCAAAGTTGTTATTTGTTTTGATTTGAACCCCACTTACTTTTCCAGAAAGTGAACTAGCAATATTATCTACCTTTACAGTAGAAACTGCATCTCCACTGACTTGTTGAGATGCGTAACCAATGGATTTCTTATCTCTAGAAATTCCAAGAGCTGTTACGACCACTTCATCAAGTTCAGAGTCATCCGCCTGCATAACAACAGTGATGTTTTTAGAGTTGTTTACCGTTACTAGTTGGTCGGAATATCCTATGTAGCTGACTTTTAAGACATCACCTGTAGAGGAGCTGATGATAAACTTACCATCAAAATCAGTTGTTGTGCCATTGTTTGTTCCAGAAATAATTACAGTCGCTCCTATTAACGGTAAGCCGTCAACGTCGGAAACTGTTCCTTTCACGTTCTCTTGCTGCGCAAAAGAAACTTGAATCACAAACACCAATAGCAGCGCAAGGATCACATTTAACTTTGTTTTCATTTTGTTTTGTATTAAAATTAGTCAAAGCAAACATGATGATATTTTTACATATAACCTACTTTTGTTTAGAATTATGTTCAATAAAATATAGTATTTAATAAATATAATGTAATTTATTCTGTTTTAATTGTATATAACTCAATAAATATACTATATTTCATGTTTTTAGTGTTAATTTCACAATAAGGTATTATATTATATTTTGAAACGGCTGTGATACTACTGTTTTTGTCTGGAAAGTGTGTTCTTTTATTTTATTTTTTTAGTATTTATGATTGTTGTTTTCAAGTAGTGAAGTCGGTATTTTACATAAAAAAAAACCACCCGAAGGTGGTTTTAGGGTTTTATTTATAATTTTGAATCTATTTTAAAATCAATTTTTTTGTTAATGTTCCAATTTCAGATTTAAACCTTATAAAATACACCCCTTTTTGGTACTGATTAAGGTCAAGGATGTAATCATTGTGATCAACAGGGATTCCGCTCATAATCAATTTACCTGTGATGTCGTAAAGGTCAAAACTAAAGTTTGAAAGATTTTTTAGTTTTAAGTTAAAGACTCCACTTGAAGGATTAGGTGAAATACTGATGACTTCATTCAAGCTGTCAATATCAGCAATAGATAGTGCTTCCGAACAATTATAAACGACAATTTCGTCTAGATACCATCCATCTATTCCAGAACATCCATCGCTTCCAAATTCCCAACGTAGTTTTAGATTAGAGTTTGCTGTTACCCCGATGGAGGATAAGTCAATAACGCTTTGTCCCCAATCGCTATCAAAAGAGCCTTCGTCTCTTCCAGAAAACGCACTTTCCCCACTCATAGGGCTATCGTTATTTGTTATGAATAGAGTTGTATTATAGGCGTTTTGAGTGAAGGCGCTTGGGGGTACTATGGTCCAATTTCCTCCATCAATATTAAATTTAAGATTACCGCCATCATAACCTAACTCAGATGAGATGCTATGGTTAAAAGCGAGTTCAAAATTTCCATTAGCATAATTGGGTATTGTAATCGTCGGACTTTCTAAACGGATCATTCCGTTTTCCAAATCAGTACTACAGTCTCCAATAATGGGATTGGGGGCGTAAATTCCACTACCACTACGATCTTTAGGTAGGTCAGTTCTAATAATCCACTCTCTAGCTTCCCATGTGGCAGCATTTACAGGATGTTGGGTGACAGTCCAGTTTCTTATTCCACCTTCCCAATCTTCATTAAAAATAGGATTTGTTGAAGCGGCACCACAAATGGCAGTAGTATTGGTGCTTAAAATTGTAGAATAGGCACAAGAATTGTCTGTTCTTAATGTTACTGCGATTAAAGCATTATTAACATTTTGTAGATCTGCAGTAGAAATTATTTCGCCTGATAACCCAGCAGCTATTTCTGTTGTTGAAAGCCCCTCAAGATTTATTCCAATTAGTTCCGTGCATGAAGCTTCGATAGCATCTGCAAAGATGTTAAAGTCACTAAATCGCGTTAGGTATTGACTTTGTGCACGCCAAAAGATATGAGCGGCTTTGATAAATCCTATGGAATTAATGGTTTGGCCATTATAAGTTCCTCCATCTACAAGTAAAGCGTATAAATGATTCGGTATGCCAGAGTTTGAATGTACACCGCCATTATCATCTAAATCGTAGTCACATGTGTAAATTGAATCGGTGGTGCTTCCAGGATCTAAATTACAGTTAGGGTTCCACATATCTCTAATTGGAGCTCCAAAAGCAGTAGCATCTTCGCCCAATTTCCAACGGTCAGAATTAGTGCAAGATGTTCTTAGGGAAAGATCTTCTCCAACATCTGCATAACTATTTAATAAATCAATGGTTTCTCCCCAGATATCGGAGTAAGCTTCATTAAGCGCACCAGATTCATAGGCATAAACTAAATTGCTAGTAAATTGAGTATAGGCATGTCCCCATTCATGGGCAACCACATCATCACTAGCGGTGCCGTCACAATAATTTGTAGTTACGCCATTCCAGTTTGCGTTTGGACAATTTATATCTGGGTTGTTGTTTATGGTTACCATTTGTGCGCCTGCTCCGTCATAGGAGTCATATCCAAATGCATTGTTAAAAAAGTGATATGAATGTCCAGCAGCGGCTACTTCGACTTGTTGCCATTCATTTAAAAACCCAGGAAAAAATGAACCTTCTGTCCAAACGGTATTGGTTACAGTGCCTTCATACAACACTCTGTCAAGAGCGTGAGCAATCCCTGTGAATTGCTCTATAAGTCTACCTGTGTGTGCATCTATAAAAAGAAACTCTCTAACATCGACGTCATTGCGGACTTCGATATGGTAGGTTAAATGCTTTGAAGTAACGTTCCCTTGTACTAAACCTTTTGGAAATATAATAAGCTCATTCGAAATTATTTTTAAGGGAGCTCCAGAACGATTAAGGTTAAGTTTATTGATTATTGTCATTACTATATCATTAGCCTCAGGTTTTTGTAAATCAGGTGCTACATCTAAATTTATTTCAGAGACAATAGTACCGTTTATAGAAGTTATTTTTTCATTTCTATTAAAATGAAATTTCAAACCACTATCAAACACAGGGATCCCTTTGTAAAATTGTTTTACTTGATAATGTTTTAATCCATAATTATCAATTTTTAGAACGCCATCGTCAGAAAAAGTTTCAACAACGTTTTGAATGGCATAAATCTCTTTGTGTTGTGATAGGAAGTTAAATACTTTTTTTTCAACTGACTCTCCCGATATAGATAATTCTTTGTTAAGGGGTAATTTTATAAAACTAGGTGTTTTTAAATTTTTGTTTAAAGTAATAATGGCTTGTGTTTCATTTTTAAATGAATTTATTGCGTTATTAATGTTTTGTGAGTAAGATGACAAGCCTATTAAAAACAGACCTATATATAATGGAGTATTTTTTTTCATGTCATAAATTTTTTACAGAATGATTAAAATGCAAGTTTATAATAAAAAAAGCCACTTCTTTTGAAGTGGCTTTTTAAGAGTTATTGTTTTGTAAATCTATAAGTGGTTTGCACCGGTTGACTGCAATCTTGAAAAGGATCATTGGTAAAAGTAACTTCAAATACACTATCGTCAGATGGATCAAAAGTAGTAGGGGAAGTCGCTGTTGAGAAAAACAGGTTGCTGTCACAGGAACAATTACTTTGATTACCTACACCTGGAATTATAATTTTCCCGCAAAAAGGGTTTAATTCAAATAGAAATTCATTCGGTGTTGAACAAAAGCTAACAAAGTTTGCAGTCATAAAACCTCTTTGATTTGGAATTGTTGTTTCATAAAGAGTAATGACGTCGCCACTTTGTAATGTGTAACCAGATACTAGAGGTGTAGTTTCTTCAATTAAGTAATCTCCTAAGTATGTTCCTGAATCAGCAGGGCCTAAAGAGTTCCCAAGTCCTACAGGTTCAATAGAAAAATTTGATCCAGACTTCGTTATTTTTGCTATAATAGTCGATTGACAATCAGCAAAAGCAGTGTTTAAAGCTGCAGGGATTGTTACTACTAGGTCGTTAATTTTACCTGGTTGATTAAATGTAAGAGATACATCTAAATCAGTATAATATCCGTCAAATTCCTCGAGAGTATAATCTTCGACATCAAAGAAACTGGCTGTTAAATAAAATGCTCCATCAGGAAAAGTTTCCTGAAACACAAACGTTTCAAATCCAGTTGCTGAATTAGTGAACGTATGGTTTATTGTAGTTGGAATGTTTACGTCATTCACAGTAAGAATTAAATCTACTATTGCTTCATCTGCAACTGGATTTCCAAGAACGTCAGTATAATCTCGAGGAGACGTCCACGACATATCAATCACAATATCACCTTCGGTGTAGTTCATAATACTAAAGGATACCGTAGATCCAGTAATTGGACTTACATTGGATTCATTGCCAGTGGCAATTTGAATCACAGCCGTTTCAGTCTCTTCAGCTAAATCATCACCATGAATTTTGATTACTCCATAGGTTGATGTAGATCCAATCGGGATTGTTACACTTTCAGGAATGGTAAAATCTTCACCATTTGTAGCAGTACCGCTTATTTGATTTAAGTAAACGATTACATTTACAATTTGTGGTTCACTAATAGAGACCGTAAAGCCATATTCAACCTCTTCTTCAATCAAAGATTGATTATTCGTAAAATCAAGTTGAACATTTAAGCTTGGACTGACTACTTTCATAGTACTGTCTCCGGTGTACTCGTCTTCGCTACATGCAAGCATAAATACTAAAGAGCACAATGCTAAAGCGGTGTTATAAAGGGTGTTTTTCATTTTTTTGCAGTTTAATTATTTAATTATTCAACTATTTTTTCAAGAACTTCGTAAAATTCTCTTGGACCAGAATTAGGAGTTAGGTATCCATAAGTCATGTATATAAGGTCTCTCCCATTAACATCATCTCTAACTACGTAATTAGAAGTGCTGCCACAAGGCACGTTCGTAAATAGATCTGGGTTTGTTACGCAAGACATATAAGGAACTTCTAAAAGTGTTGTATTGCCAACATTTTCATAGTTCAACTCATCGCTACTTGTAATAGAAAAATAGAGATGAGACTCTTCCACGGGTAGGCCAAATCCAGTGACTATTGTTTCCGGATCAAAAGGTCCGACTCCTAGATGTCTGTAAGTTGANGCATTCACAGATTCTATTATTCTTTCTTCTCCAATCCAATCTGCACCAGTACTTTGAACATTAATTCTCCAATAATCGCTATCAATTACTTTATAAGTGCCAGCAAAACGATTGCCAACAGATACTTTTGTAATGTTAGCATTAAAGTTTATGTTTCCCTCAGAGGTAGTTGATACAAATCTTAGCGTCCAAAAATCTCCGATTATTAATTGAGAATCCATCGGTGGAAGAGCAGTTCCGTCAATATTAAGTCCTTCGATTAAATCTTCGTATTTAAAAGAGTATTCGAAAATTCCTTTTTCAGATATTGTTGTATTGGTAATTGGAATTGAAGCAAGTAAGGTTTCGTTACTTGTTGTCATTTCAGTGGTAAAACTCTTATAGATATCAACCATGTTAGTTTGTACACGACCTTGATATACCGATCCTGACACCTTATAGGTTCCGTCGTTGCCAACTACATATCCTATGGCTCCCTGATCAATATCTAGGAGACCACCTAGAATAGCGTCAACAGTCAATACATCATTATCATCATCAACACAGGAGGTGAAAGCAAAAACTGCAATTAGGGGGAGTATTAAATATTTTATTTTTTTCATTGTTATATTTTTTAGATTAATCTTTTATTGCCAGAATAATGGCGATGTTAATAAATCACCACCAATACTAGACGACGCTGCATTGTAATTATCACTATTTAAAGAGGGACCTACTGTGCTATAATAGAATCTAGAAGGTATTTGAGCAATATCTCCTTCGGCAGCAGGGGTTAATACCGGGAGTTTCGTTCGTCTCCATTCTGTCCAAGTTTCGAGTCCTTGGCCAAATAATGCAATCCATTGTTGGGTTGCAATTTTATTGGCACCATCAGATTGAGAGGTGATAGAAATACCACCTTGTGCTAAGTACGAAGCAGCTGAAGTTAATCCATAAGTTTCAAAACTACTATTTATTCCTTGGTTATAATATTCATTTACAGCTACTAAACCACCAGAAATATATTCTTTATTAGCCGCTTCAGCCATTAAAAAATTCAATTGAGAATACGACATAACAATACCTGGGAGCTCTGGGTTTAGGAAAAAACTTCCCAATCCAGAGATATTTTTATAGGTATAGCCTAAAGCTTCATTCGGAAGTGTTGTTTGAAGACCAAATCCAGGGGGCTTTCCTCTAATTACACCGTCTGACTCTGCAGGAAAGGCATATACTTCTAATCGAGGATCATTAAGATTACTTAATATATCAACTAAAACGGAGCTCACTTTATATTCTGGTCTTGACTCAAATACGATTGTTTCCCAAATAGGATTGCCATCAGGCGCTGCATCTAAATAGGATAACTGTGCATTGTCGGCGTTTTCTTGAAATATAATTCCTGAATTTACAATGGCTTGTAATTCGGCACCCACACTTCTTGTTGAAGAGATACGCATAAGCGCTCTAAACTTTAAGGTATTTGCGAATTTCATCCATTGACTAGTGTTTCCTGCATAAAACAAATCAGAAGAAGCTATGACCTCCCCCGATCCACTAGATAGAAGAGTCACAGCATCGGTTAGCATTTGAATCACTGCTTCAAAAACAACACTTTCGTCGTCATAAGCTGGTTTTAAATTTTCTCTATCTATTGCCTCAACAAATGCGACTGGACCATAAAGTTCCACAAGAGTCTGGAAACCTATTGCTTGCATTACCAGTGCAATTCCTTGCAAATTTGTGTTTTCTTCAAGAACAGCTAAGTCATACATTGCTTTTGCCTCAGAAATAGTTAAGGTATAGATATTTTCCCATACTCTATCGATATTACCTCTTCTTGGCATATATCGTTCTTCGTTATTATATTGAACTTTCGACCATTGTTGTGCCCAACATGCACCCATGTCTCCTCCGATTTGTGCCGCATAAATAGTATTTACAAAACTTCTTTGCGTATATCCCAATAGCAGGTGTGCTGGAATTGAGGTTGATCTATTAGGGCTTTCATTTAACTTTTCATAATCTTCTGTACATCCTGTTGTGAGAACAAAGCTTAAAAAAGCATACAGTATTATTTTTATATTTTTCATATTTTTCATTTTAAAATTTTAAGTTTATATTCAAACCAATAGTTCTGGCTGAAGGTGACTGACCAAACTCTTGACCTTGTTCCCCGTTATCACTGCTAAATCCAGTTTCGGGGTCGATGTGAGGCGTTTTTTTGTAAAGTAAGGCTAAGTTTCGTCCTACTAAGGATATTTTTAAAGATTCAAATGGAAGTCTTTTTGTTAAGCTTGATGGGAATGTATACCCTAAAGTGACTTGTCTTAGCTTTACATAGCTCGCATCAAAAATTGCACTGGACTCCACATCATTATTGTAGGTACTTTGGTTAAACACTTTTGCTGATACGACGACATCGTTTGGTACATAGCCGCCGTTTCCGTCAGATTGTACGCCGTTTCCAACGACGCCTGTTTCACGTCCTATCAGTGTTTCTGCTAAAGTTCCTGCATATCGACCCCAAGAGTAAGTCATACTGTGAACATCTCCACCAACTTTAGCATCTACAAGAGCAGCAAAACTTAAGTTTTTATAACGCACACTAAAGTTAGCCCCTCCAGTCCAATCTGGAGTAATGTTTCCAAGTACTTTTTGAGTTGTATCAATTACTGGGGTTCCATTTTCGTAAATAACTTGACCATCGTCTGTTCTGGAAAAATCTCGTCCCACCAACACTCCGTAAGGTTGTCCCGCACGCGCTTCTAATTGAAGGCCCCATTGACCGCCAAGAACGTAGGAGTCTAAATTTCCTAGTGATGTTACCATGTTTTCATTTTTCGCGAAGTTTAAGTCTATATCAAAAGAAAAATCCTCTGTATCCACAATTGTACCACCTAATTGTATTTCAAGCCCTTTATTACTCAGGGTAGCTGGGTTACTCCATACACTTGCAAATCCAACTGCTGGATCTATACCTATAGGTACTAGTAAGTCTTCACTCTGTTGGTCATAGTATGTCGCGGCTAATCGTAATCTGTTTGCGAACAGTCTAGCATCTAACCCAAATTCAATTCCTATGACTTTTTCGGCCACTAAATTTGCATTATATTGCTGGTTCGGTAGGAAAGCTTGGTTTCCAAAACCAGAATTTGACAATCCAAAAGTAGCACTAGTATTATATGGAGTTAGCGCTCCTGTACTTCCCACTTCAGACCATCCTCCTCTTACTTTTAAAAAGTCAATTTTTGCTGCAGAGAGGTCAAATATTTTAGATAATAATACGGAACCTGCTACTGAAGGATAAAAGAACGAATTGTTTTTTACAGGTAATACACTCGCCCAGTCATTTCTTGCAGTTATATCTAAAAAGAGTATTTCTTTATAAGAAAATTGTCCAAAAGCGTACACACTACTAATTTTTTGGTTGCTTACTTGACTTTGTAAAACTGCTGTTGACCCCGTTTGAATGTTTGAAAGGTTGTATAGGTTCGGTAATTCTAAAGCTGGTAGTTCTCCCGTTGTTCTGTGGAACTGTCTTATCATATTGTTAGTCCCTAAGCTTAGTGAGAATCCTATGTCGTCTGATATGGGCTTATTAATGCTTAACAGGAAAGTGGTGTTGATTTCCTCAAAACGTCTTTGGGTTTCTCTATAGCTACCATTTGGAGCGGTGGTGCTACCTACTGCTTGTCGAGAAGTTTCCAATTGGCTGAAAGAATCTAACCCTACTTTTGCACTCAACGTTAACCAATCAGTAAAATCATAGGCTAAATCGATATTTCCGACGATACGGTCTTTGTCTAAAGTATTTCGGTTGGTTTCTAAAACCCAATACGGATTGTTTTGGAAATTATGATTCCAATTTAAAGGCGTGCCTTCAGCAGCCGTTCCTACGGGAGCAAGTGGAAAGTTCCTCCAGTCTCTAAGTTCTTGAAAATCAACTTGCCTTGCAGACCATATAAATTGTTGAAATGGGTTCTCGTTGTCGTAACCAGTGATAGGTAAGTTCCCACTGTCAATATTGAAATAGTTCAAAGACACACTTGCCGTCAATCGTTTTCCTAACACTAAGGAACTATTAAGACTTACAGTTGTTCTTTTCAATTCAGTATTTGGTATCATCCCAAAATCTTTTGATTGACTTACAGACAATCTTACGTTTTCATTTGATAAAGAGACATTATTAGAAGTGCTCAGTCCTGTATCTAAGAAATCTCTTACGTTATTAGGATGAGATATCCATGGCAATGGCTGGCCTCCATTAAGTTGAGAGTTCCACTGAATAAATTCTAAGCCAATATCTAGAGGTGGTCCCCAACTTTCATCAACACCATCGCCTACTCCACCACTAGCACCGTTTACATATTCAAAATATAATGGATCGCCACCTTGCCCATAAGAGTTTTGGTAGTTTGCCAGCAATAAAGGGTTTGAAAAGGTAACATTACTATTTACAGAGATGCTGAATCTCTTTCCAGCGGTTCCTCTTTTGGTTGTAATCACAATAACTCCGTTACCCGCTCTTAATCCGTATAATGCGGCAGCATTAGGGCCTTTAAGCACCGTTACAGTTTCAATGTCATCGGGATTGATATCCGCAGCTCCGTTTGGTAAATCTACACCACCAAAAGCACCCGCGTTTCCAAAACTTGTATTGTCAATTGGTACACCATCTAATACATACAAGGGCTCATTGTTTCCTGTAATAGAAGAGTTACCTCTTAACACGATTCTTGAGGAAGCGCCAACACTTCCTGAAGTTCCGGTAACTTGTACGCCGGCAATTTTACCACTTAATGCGTTAGAGATATTACTCTCCCTAGCTTCCGTCATAGCATTACCTTTTAAACTTTGAACAGAGTAGCCTAAGGCTTTCTCTTCTCGTTTAATTCCCAATGCCGTCACGATCACTTCGTCCAAGGTATTGTCGGGTTGGAGTGTTACGTTTACAGTATTGGCAGCGCCGACCGTTACATTTTGGTCTGAATAGCCTACATAGCTAATATTTAACACATCTCCTGTGTTAGCATTTAGTAGCCATTTACCATCAAAATCNGTTGTTGTTCCAGAAGAAGTTCCTGAGATGACGACTGTGGCTCCTATCAGCGGCAAGCCATTTTCGTCCGAAACGGTTCCGGAGACGGTTTGTTTTTGCGCAAAGGTTACTTGCACGATTAACGCCATAAAAAGCGTTAAAATCATTGTAAATTTGGTTTTCATTCGGATTGAGGTTTTCAATTAAGAAACCAATCTCTTAAAAAAGTGTTAAATAAAAAATAGGTGTCTTAATATTTTAACATTTAATTAACATTTAAGCTTTTTGTGTTTTAAAAAGTAGCAGTTGTAGTTTAGAGTCTGAATATATAACGAGCTTAAATTTAAAGACTAACGAAAAGGTTAGCTTTTCGTTAGTCTTTATTTATTTGTAGAATTGCTAGTGAAAAGGTAAAACTTCGTCACTAGTTTTATTAGCCCTTATTGAACTTGTGGGGGGTTAAGAGTTGATTTTCAAGTTTACTTGATCAACTTAATTTTAAGATTATAAAAAAACCACCCAATTAGGGTGGTTTAGAATTAGTAAGATCATTTGGGTTTATTGCAAAATCAACTTTTTAGTGATTGTGCCTATCTCAGATTGGAGTTTAATTTGATGGAAATGCCCACATATCATCGTCCAATAAGTGTCCTCCTTGCGCAGCAATAGCCGCCTCATAAGAAGCTGTATTGCCTAACCGTTCAGAGTCTGGGTACAAAAACCTTCTAGGAACTATCCCGCTTGGATTACTGCCATTTGCTCCATCAGCTTTAGCGGTAATTGCAGGAAAACCAGTTCTTCTATAGTCGTTCCATGCTTCAATAGGAGCAGAGCCATACATGGATTTGTATTTTTCAATTATAATAGTTTCTAAATCTGTGCCNGTAACAGATGCTAAATATGCTGTAATATCGGCAGCAGGAATACCATTAAAACTCATGTTTGCTCTTATGGCTTCTTGCATAGCAGGTACTGGATCGGCACCAGTTCTAAATAATGCTTCCGCTTCTAAGAATTTAAGTTCCCAATAAGAAATTAATGGACTAGGGGAACCGAATTGTGCCCAAAACAAATCGGAATTACCATTTTCGAAAAACAATTGATCTCCATCAACATTAGGCGTCATATATCTAGCCTGACTTGGGTTTTTCTGGTCGGTGTTTAGACTTTCATCAATTCCAGAGGAAGTAATTACAAAAGCAACACACAATAAGCTTAATAAGTAATTTCTCATTTTTCTCATTTTTTAGATTGTTAAAATTCTAGATTTAAATTAAGTCCTAATGTTCTTAAC
>JGI20160J14292_10002599_pt1 | contig 14300 bp, 13 predicted proteins | sample COG_10_FD_14292 | JGI IMG/M metagenome (IMG submission 14292) | reverse complement strand
AGAAGCATCCAGCAGACTCCTGCGATATTAAAAATAAAGTGTGCCCTGGCAGCTCGCTTTGCATTGAGGTTGGCCCCAATGGAGGCAAGCCAGGCGGTAACGGTGGTACCAATATTTTCTCCGAGCACAATGGCAGCAGCGATCTCGAAATTGATCCAGCCATTAATCGCCAAAATGATGGTAATTCCCATGGCAGCGGAGGAGGATTGTACGAGGATGGTAAGAAGAACTCCAATTACGAGAAAAATGATGACCGATCCAAAGCCAAAGCTATTCAAATACTCGATCACACCTTGAATGTCTGCAACCATTGCCTGGTCACCAGGATCGGCACTCTTGAGCAGACTCTTGACATCGGGCACGGCGTTTTTCAATTCGCTCAAGCCAAAAAAGAGCAGACCAAAGCCTACAAGAAATTCTCCCGTATGTTTAAATTTAGGCTTGCTCATGAAGACGAAGGGCAAGCCAATCCCAATAATGGGTAGGGCGATCTTGGATAAACTAAATTTTCCAATTGAGGCAATAATCCAACCGGTAAGAGTGGTGCCCAGGTTTGCCCCCATGATCACTCCGATAGATTCCATCAGGGTTAACAACTGAGCATTTACAAAACTTACCACCATTACTGTGGTTGCGGAGGAGGATTGAACCAAGCAGGTCACCAATAGCCCTGTAAATAAGCCAAAAAAACGATTCTGTGTCATGGTCGCCATAATCCGACGCATTCCTTCCCCGGCTACTTTTTGGATGCCTTCACTCATTACCCGCATGCCAAACAAAAAGATGCCGAGGCCTCCTAGGATATAAAGAAAGCGAACAATAAATTCCCAAATGGTTACATTTCCCATGATGATGATTTGATTTTAAGAGTTATTAAAGATGAAGTTTAGAGGAAAGCGTGCTTACCAACTTATACGAATTCCAGATGTATATCCCCATCCTTCATAAACTTTGGTTCCCAAGTTATCCATTTCTGTATATTGAACAGCATTTTGCCATTTTAATTTATGACCATGGAAGAAATAATTAATCCCGAAAAAGTATTCCTGCATTTCATCCCCACGACCAGCAAGATCTCGCTCATACCTAGTGATGTCTACACCCAGGGCGTCTTTGCTCTCCACATAGGAATAGCTAAATACTCCCTGTAACTTATCGGTAAAATCATAGAAGGGCATCAGTTGGGCACCCAAAACATCGCTTTGTGAACCGTATCCATTGGAGAAGCTTAGATCTCCCCAGAAATTAAACTTTCCATTCTTCAGTTTGGTCACCAATGAAAAAGCGTTTTGGTGTTCGGGTGTTTGATTTAAGGAATCTTCTTCCTGGAGCATTACATCGATACGCAGCAAGGAATTGTCAAAGTATTCAGACTCATCAAAGTTGTACCCGATGGAAATGAGCCCAAAGGTTCCGTAATCGAATGCCTCGTCAAATTCCGGACCTTCATCACTTGAATATATGCCAGCCAGATAGTCCCAATTATCCCGACTCCCAGAAAGTGATGCTCCGGTGAAATATTCGTTGGTGAACCAAATATTTCTAGCTACTTTGCCACGCTCCAAGGTGTAAAGTTTCTTGGATGAAGTGGAGCCATGCAGAGTGAATGGAGCGGATTGTTTTCCAATTTTAAACTTCGTGCCCGATTCCGTAGCCCAAGACAAATAAGTGTCGGTTAAATTTCGGTATAAAGGATCTGGTTGGTTAAGATTCATGTTGACCTCGGAATGCAGGGTGATGCCTCCGAATAAACCAGCTTTGAAACCGAAGCGAAACCGTCTCCATTGAGAATCATCGGCAGAGGAACCACTCACATCATTTTCAAAACTGTGTGCGTCTCCTTGCAGACGTCCCGTAAGAGCAAATTTCTTCACCCATGGATTATCTTTATTTTCAAAAAGTACGGCTTTGCTCCACAGATCATCATAAAAGGTGGATGGTTTATCTTCTGCCCAAAGGGCGGAAGACCATGAAAAGATAAGAATAGAGATACCTATTTTTGCTTTTTTGAAACCGTTTTTAGAAAAGTTCATAACACCAAAATAACATACAATGATTACACTAATGGGTCGTAATTGTTACAATTGTGTAAAAAGCCTATTAGTTCTATTAACGGACATAAAGGTCTGCTGAAATAGTTTCTTAAGAAGATTCTGGAAGGCGAAAGGAAAAAGAAGTCCCTTTGCCCTGTAGACTGCTGGCTGAAATCTCACCTCCATGAGCCTCCACTACTTCGCGAGCAATACTTAGCCCTAGTCCTGTGCCCCCGCGTTCTCTCGAACGGCCCTTGTCCACCCGATAGAAACGCTCGAATAGACGGCTCAACTCTTCTTCGGGGATTCCCTGACCATTATCTTCAATGGAACATAGTACATAAGGAGCACTGCTTTCTTTGCGTGCCCTCACTTTAATCTGGGTCACACCTTCGGCATGGAGAGATGCGTTTTCAACTAGGTTCTCAATTAAGCTAACCATTTTCTGGATGTCCGCATGGATTATCAATTTCTCCTCAGGAATATCCAGTGAGATGGGGGTGGTAGACGAGTTTTGGGAACCAATACCGTTTTCTACTGTCGATCGGAGCAATGCATAGAAGTCCAGCTTCTCTAATTTCAGAGAGGGTTCTGCTCTTTCAAGGGTTGCTAAAGCGAGCAAATCTTCGACCAAGGCATGTAGCCTTTGCGCATTCCTTTGTATTTTTTCGAGAAAGTGTTTCTTTTGCTTCTCCTTCAAATCCGGGTAGTCCTCAATCATGGAATCCGAGAAACCCTTGATTATTGAAACCGGAGTACGTAGCTCATGGGAGACATTGGCGACAAAGTCTCTACGGGCGAGATCTTCTTTATTTTTCAACTCTCTGGGCTGGGGGCGAGCCGTTGGCCAGTTTCTTTTGCCGCGGGAACGTCCGAGCCTCCAAGCGGAAGCAATCCCTCCGAAGAAAAGAATAACCAGCAAGCCTATTGCCCATAATGGGAATTCAATCACGGCTTATTGGGTTTTTCAATGAGCCGGTACCCAACCCCACGAATGGTTTCAATTTCAAGGCCAGAATGGTCGATTTTCTTGCGCACCCTTCGGATATGAACATCAACAGTACGGGTTTCCACCTCGGTATCAAACTTCCATACACCGAGAAGTAAATTATCCCTGGTTTGTACCCGTCCTTTTCGTTTGAGAAAATATTGCAACAACTTGAACTCCGTCAGGGTGAAGTCAATTTTTTGACCGCTTAAAGAGATACTATGGTCCTCCTCATCGAGAACTAATTTGCCTGAGATGATACGGGTGCTGGAATCTTCTCCCTTTTCAGAAACTCTTTTGAGAATGGAGTGGATCCGTAAGGTGAGTTCTTGGATATCGAAGGGTTTTCCAAGGTAATCATCGGCCCCTTGTTCCAATCCTTTGATTCTATGTTCCACTCCCGATTTCGCAGTTAACATAATCACGGGCACTTTTTGGAGAAGGTTATCGACACGGATCATGCGTAGCAGTTGAAGACCGTCCAGATCGGGCATCATCACATCAAGAATGATGAGCTCAGGCATGAAGTCTCTTGCCTTTCCCAAAGCTTCGAATGGGTTGTTGGAAAACTTTACCTCAAACCCGGCTTTGCCCAACTGGTAATGAAGGAGATCGGTGAGATCTTCTTCATCGTCGACTACAAATATACGAATGCGGGCGGACATAGTAAATCCCGCGATTTGACGGTGCCCGGGCGTTCATGGCAAGATTGATTTCTCCGCAGCTTGAATTGTCAGACTTGGCAGGCTAGGCCTGCTAAGAAATTTTTAGGTTTATTCTAACTCCTTACGCAGGGCGGATTTCTTAAATTCGGGAGCATGCCGGACATCCCGACTGGTGGCCATAAATACGGTTTCCTTGGAGATATTTACCGCATGGTCGCAGACTCTCTCCAGGGATTTGGAAATAAAAAGTACTTCGAAAACCGAGGACGAAGTCGTGGGATCCTGTTCCACCAGAGACTGGCAGAATTGGTTGTTTTCTTTGTGTAATTGATCGACCTCGAGATCACGCGTCCAAATTGCCTTGGCCTTTTCCTCATCATATTCCACGAAGATGGAGAGTGCATCTTGAATCATTTCCCTGGCAATTTCTCCCATTTTGGGAATTTGATGAAAGTCCGGAGTGGCAGTCTTGCGGGAGCGCCGGGCAATTGCCTTGGCTTCATCGCCGATACGTTCGACCTCGTGGCTGATCTTGATAATGGATACAAGTAGGCGCAAATCAGAGGCAACCGGGGCATGGGTGGAAAGACAAGAGGTCACCTCTTCGCTCAGTTCGTTTTCCAAGTCATCAATCTCCTCGTCTTTTACCCGTACGGCCTTGGCGAGTACTGAGTCTCCTTCGAGCAGGGCTTTGATTGCCCCCTGCAAGGAGTCGTTGGCTAGTTGGCCCATCAGCAGGAGCTTAGACCTTAGGTTTTCCAGGTTGTGTTCGAATTGTGTGGTCATGGGCAGGAGGGCTTTATCCGAATTTTCCGGATATGTAATCTTCGGTTTGTTGCTTGCTTGGATTTAAAAAGATTTTTTTGGTCTGATCGCATTCAATTAATTTCCCGAGGTAGAAAAAGGCGGTACGATCTGAAATCCGCCCGGCTTGTTGCATGTTGTGGGTGACCACGACAATGGTGTATTCATCTTTTAAACCGAGGATCAATTCTTCCACCCGCCCCGTAGCCACAGGATCGAGGGCGGAGCAGGGTTCGTCCATCAGAATGATTTCAGGTTCGACCGCAAGGGTTCGGGCAATGCAAAGGCGTTGCTGCTGTCCGCCTGATAGTCCGTAGGCGTTCTCATTCAACCGGTCCTTCACCTCTTCCCAAAGTGCAGCTTTTCGGAGAGATTCCTCGACTTTTTCATCAATAGTACGCTTTGATTTTACTCCCTGGATTTGAAGGCCATAAGCAACATTTTGATAAATCGACTTGGGGAATGGGTTTGATTTTTGGAAGACCATGCCGACTTTCTTGCGCAGTTCGATTACATCCACACTCTTATCATGCAGGTCAACTCCATGTATCTCAATCGACCCTTTCCCAATACGGGCTCCATCGACTAGGTCATTCATGCGGTTAAGGCAGCGCAAAAGGGTACTTTTTCCACATCCTGAAGGGCCAATAAAAGCCATTATCTCTTTGGGGAAAATATCGAGCGTAACATTATGGATTACCTGGTTATTTCCGTAGAGGAAATCGAGCTCCTTTATACGGATTGCCGGTTCTCTATACTCCTCTGTGTTTTCTAATGAAGAATTTTCGGGGTTTGCGGTGGGTGCTTCTTGCATGGTTTTAAATGTGTAGATGATTTACCAACGGTATTTCTTTCGAAGTCGGTTACGGAGCATGATGGACAGGCTGGCTATTCCAACGACCAGAAGGAGAAAAATAAAAGCGGTGCCATATTGCATATCGGCGGTGTATTCATTTTGGGGAATTTTAGCGCTGACAACATAGATGTGGTAGGGGAGAGCCATTACTCCCTGAAAGAAAAAGTCGGTCCAATGCTCGAGTCCTTCCCAGGGAAGCTCCGATCTTTTTGCATAGGCAGCGGTAAACATGATTGGTGCGGTTTCTCCAGCTGCACGCGCCACTCCCAAAATAGAGGAAGTAAGAATTCCAGGCATCGCAAAGGGCAGCACGCTGGTCTTGATCATCGTCCACTTGGTTGCTCCAAGTGCCAGCGAGCTTTCCCGGAAGCCCTGGGGGATAGACCGTAAGGCTTCCTCGCTTGCGGTGATAACAATCGGGAGAACCATGAAGGCAAGGGTGAACCATCCAGCTAGCAAAGAAACATTCCAATCCAAAAAGATGACAAATAAACCAAAACCAAAAAGACCAAAAATGATAGAAGGAACTCCGGCAAGGTTAAGAATGGCCAGTCTTACCATGGAAAGAAATTTTCCTGATTTTCCATACTCTGCAAGAAAGATCGCACAAAATACACCAAGGACGATTGAGATGGCCATTGCGCCCACCACAAGAAGTAAGGTTCCTACAATTGCCGGGAAAATACCACCTCCAGAATAGGCAAAGTCACGAGAAGGAAGAGCCACCGCCATGGCTTCTTTAAAAGGAGAAAGACACTGTTGTAAGTCATCCCAGTTAGACATATTTTGATCCTCTTCTAAAAATGCCTGCCGTACGGATGAGTAGGCTACAAGTGCCTCAGCAAAGCGTCCAAATTCCTTGGGTCCTTCCTTCGAGTAGAAGTCATTAAAAGTAATGGTTACTTCTTCTCCAAATTCCCTCATCGCAAGGTTGTAAGTTTGAGGTGCTTGGGCTAAGAATTGATTATAGGCCAATTGAATTTGCTTAAGGTTCTCTTTGGTAAGGTTTTCGATTTTTGGATATTGCTGTGCACGAAACAACGTTACCTGATCGCTCAGTAATTGGAGTCTGCCTCTTTCTTTCTCAAAGTGTCCCAGCATGAATTGCGAAACCATTGGGAGTACTTCTTCCCGTTTGATTTCGAAGTCGCTAGCGGTGCTTTCAAGGTTAGTAACTAGCTCTGTCCAAAAGGAAAATTTATCGGATACTTTTCTCTGCTCTCTTTCAATAAAACGAGCTTCGGCTAAAACCAATGACTGATCGGCCCACTCATTTTGAATGGCTTTGCTGGCCTCAAATAATTGGTTTCTTTTGTTGTTGTAATCGAAAGTCCCTTGGAATGTGTTCCATTTTTCGTACATTTTCTCATCTTTGAGGCGGTAGTAGTTGCTGGAACTAAGTTTGATCTCATCTTCACCTTCTCCAATAACATGGAGGGTTTGAGGGTGCTCGGTAAGAAATTCCCAGTTAATTAAACCTTCCCCCTCGAAGACTTTACCTGCACCCTTGGATAAAATATCCCAAAAGAGAAAGGCAGCGCAAAAGAGCACAAAGAATGTCATGCCACGCAGGAGGCCAAACACAAATGTTTCTTGAATGCGTTCGCGACTTAGTCGAGGTGTGAACGGATGTTTGGGTTCCTTTTGGGCACTCATCATTCTAATAGCTTGCTTTGTACCTACCCGCTATTGTTTGAGAGAGGAAATTTACAAGTAATGCGATGAGAAAGAGGGCAATGCCTACCATGAAAAGAGCACGGTAATGAATGCTGCCAAACTCAACTTCCCCCATTTCCTGAGCGATAATCCCAGTCATGGTATGAACAGGTTGAGCGAAAACGCCCAAACCAGAGGTGAAATCAGGTATGGCGATACGATTTCCTGCACAAAGTAGAACCACCATGGTTTCGCCAATTACCCGTCCAAACCCCAAGAGGATAGCAGAGATTATACCGGTAATTGCAGAGGGAAAGATTACCCGGGCACAAGTTTGCCAGCGTGTTGCACCCAGCGAGAGGGATGCATCTCGCAAAGCACGGGGCACATTATTGAGTGCATCTTCCGCGAGGGTAAAAATAGTTGGCACTGTCATTAATGCCAACAAGAACCCTGCAGTTAAAGAGTTCAACCGTTCGTCTGCAATAAGGCTGACCATCCCCCCAAGTACGGCGATCCCAAAAAAACCAATTAATACCGATGGAATGGCTGAAATAAATTCAATGCCCGGTTTGATGAATGTCTGCTCACGTGCGGTGGCAACCTGGTTTACATAAATGGCGGACCCAACACCAAAAGGAATAGCCAGAGCGAGGGCGATTAGACTGACCAAAAGCGATCCAGAAAGTAAGGGTAGGACTCCATACCAATCGTGTCTTGCACTATTGGTAACCCAGTCTTTACCCAAGAGGAATCCGCTGAATGCCCGATGGAGAGGGTAATCTTTGGTCGGGTCCCAAGTGGTCAGTCTTTCTTTGTAAAGTGGGACATTTATCAAGGTATTCACTAAGGGCGTCTTTTGCTTTTTTAAAATCTGCCTCAGACTTGGAAAGTATAAAGGATGCCTTGTAATCAGAAAGAATGGTTGAAAATCGATTCTCCTGCTTAGTTAAAATATCAGGGTATTGAGTGATGGCAGATTCCTGAATGATGCTGGTCAGGTTATTAATCTCACCAGTTTTGTGGGTACCTGATTCAGTTCCCACCATCGGGTTAATTCTTTTGGCTAAGTCTTCCCTTTTGTGCCGTATAAAATAATTTTGCCACCTGGCCAGTTCAGTATGCGAGAAAGATTGACGGTCATTTAACTCCTCAATGGATTCTGAAAAATCTTCTTCTGGTAAATCACTTGAAATTGCTTCTTTTTTGACATCGATAAGGTCGCTTTTGGTTAAAAGAAAGAGCTTAGTTTCTGCCGCCCATTTAACCATTTTCTTTTCGTATACGAGAAGAAATTCCTTGGTATTTTGAAATTCTCTGGTCAATTGTAATAATGCTTTAGTCTTCGCTTGAGCCTGTATTTTTTTGGTGGAATCATTGGCTATACCTTCCATGGATTCCACTTCCTGTGAAAGTATACTTTCGAGGTAGCGGTAAAGCAGAGTTTGGTCGTCATGCTGTTTGGTGACCACAGTGGCATACTCCATTCCTGACTTTCGGTACCTTTCGAGTGCATCGCGGTACTGTCCGAAAAATTCAACTCCTTCTTTGAAGAGGAAAAGAGTAATGAGCCCCAAAATGATGATTGAGGTAACTGCATTGCTGGCAAAAAATATTTTGATCCAGTGGTCTTTCCGTTGCGAGGAATTCATACAGGTATGATTACATGGGTGCCTGTAGAAACAGGTTCATATAGAAGCATGGATAAATCTTTAAATTGAGGTTCATGAAACAATGGAATGGATTTTACCATAATCGATTGTTTGTTATGTGACGGAATTGCGCCAATTCTGTAACAAAGGCATCTTTGAATCTTCATGAATCCTGATATCTGGGGAGTTCGATTGAAAAAGTGGTTCCTTTTCCCAATTTACTTTGAGCAAAGACCCGACCTCCATGCCCCTCGGCAACATGTTTTACAATGCTGAGTCCCAGTCCTGTTCCACCTTTCTCTCTTGATCGTCCCTTATCTACTACATAAAACCGTTCAAATATTCGTTCCAAGTCTTTTTGGGGGATGCCGTTTCCGTCATCCCGTACCGAGCAGATGATGGTTTTGTTATCCTTCGAAAGAGTAGTGGAAACCTCAACTATGGTAAAGCTACCAGCGTATTTAAAGGCATTATCAATCAAGTTGCCTATGGCTATTGCCATTTTAATGGCATCAAAAGGAAAGGCATCTTTTTCCTCAGCGAGTGAAAATTTTAACTTGGATGCATCTACATAAGGCTTTTCTTGGATGTATAAATCGATTCCCCGAATAACCTCACATAGTTTGTTATTAGTCGGTTGAAAGGCATCCACACTTCCCTCCAGTTCTGAAAGGCTGAGCAAATCATCTACAAGTGCCTGAAGTCGGAGGGAATTCTTATGAATTTTAGAAATGAAAGAGCTACGCCGGGCGGCTGGTAGAGTAGGGGATTCGACCAATGTTTCAGCAAACCCTTTAATCATGGTGACGGGAGTCCGAAGTTCATGCGATGCATTGGCCACAAAGTCTTTACGCAGGCGATCCGCCCGTTTTATTTCCGTGACTTCCCTAAATAATAAAAGGTAGACATCTTTTGATTCAGTGTGGATCGATGAAAGGAGGGCGATCGCAACTTCAAAGTCTTTGATTGTACCGTTTTTACGAAATGTAAATTCGGCTTTACCAGAGGTTAATCCTCTTCCCGATTGGTCAATTAAGTCTAGAATTTCAAAAGAATCAATAAAGGCCTCAAGCCGACGACCTTGCATCCTTTGTCCCAGAGAAAAGTTTTTCTGAGCAGTGGAGTTTACGAAGGTAATTATATGATCCCGATTTAAGATTATTGCCCCGTCTAGCATACCTCCAAGGGTTTCATTAAAAGTATGTGTGGAACGATCGCTCTCCCTTTCTAGCTTGGCAATACGGTTGGCATTTTCATCCATTGCCTTTTGGTAAAGCTTTAGTGGAAATCCTTTGCTGAGCAATAAGGGTTTTTCAAGGAGAAGTGAGTTGCCCTCACGAATTGATGTAGCAATATCGAGTAACAATTGACGGCCGTACCGATGTTGTACCCAAAAGTACAAAGTAAGTACTCCCAGGACAAGGGATGAAATTTCAATCATGACAGGTGAGGGTTGTTTGGGGATGATCAATCGATCACCAGCTTGTATCCAACGCCACGGACCGTTTTGATCATTTCTCCTTTATCACCGAGCTTACCCCGTAAACGGCCGACATGGTTATCAACTGTGCGGGTCTCAATGTCGGAGTCATAATTCCAAACATTAACCAGTAGGTTTTCCCGGCTCTGTACCCGACCGATCCTTTCCATCATTAAGTGTAATAACCTGAATTCGGTATGGGTAAGGTCGACCAATTCATCATGAATGAAAACTTCGTGGCTTTCCGGATCAAGAACAATGCCTCCGCCTTCGAGTTTCCCGGTCATCGCGAGTTTTTTCTTGAGCGTCCTTGCTAAAATTGCTTTGGCTCGGGCGACTAGCTCTCGGTTGTCGAAAGGCTTGGTCAGGTAATCATCTGCCCCTCTTTCAAACCCCTTCACCCTTTCATCTGCATCACTGCGGGCAGTAAGAAAAAGGATGGGTATGTCTTTTAACTGTGAGTCTACTTTGAGCATGCTGCAAAGGCGTAACCCATCCAATTCGGGCATCATCACATCAAGGATAATAAGGTCGGGTTGAAAGTCTCTTGCCCGCCCAATTGCTTCCAAAGGGTTTGAAAGGGAGTTTGTTGTGAACCCCTCTTTCTGAAGTTGAAATTCTATCAGTTCACAAAGATCCGGTTCATCATCGATAACAAAGACTGAATACTGGTGGGAGGGGAAAGTGGATGATTCACTCATGGCATAAACTGGGGGAATAGGTATTGATCCTTATACTCTACACCCTAAATGTAACAACTTTGCGCCAAGCATCGAAAAGTTGTGTTATTTTATAATTTCCTGAAATTTTGAATAAATGAGTCAAAAAACAGACTAAAATTGAATTCTCGATTTGTTGCGTTCTTGTTGCACGGATTTATTCAAATACGGGAAGCAGTAGCGTAGATTAAACTTGTTCATATCGGACAGTTTGTTTGTTTCAGTTACCCAATTAAAAAGCTGCATCTCCAATCGGGATGCAGTTTTTTTTTGCACCCCTAAATTGATCGATTTCTAAGCAACTGCTTTAAAGGGAGAGTGTGAAAAATTCTGTTCCGAATTCCGACAAGAACTGATTGATTGGTTTAAGTTTTCAACTGCTTGGGCAGACCTAAGTTCTTTAACAAAACTTGAGTAACTCAAAAGTTCCAGCTTTCCATCCATTTGCTCAACGATACAGGTGTTTGATTCTACCCAGTCTCCACTGTTTAGGTAGCGGACATCTCCAATCATGCGGTCAGAGGCGACATGGATATGACCGCAAATCATTCCCTGGCATTGAAATTTCTTGGCCATTTCAGCAAGGCTTTCCTCATACCTTTGTACATGGTTTACGGCCCCCTTTACCTTAGCCTTTGCCCATGCACTCAGGGAAAAAGGTTTTTTGCCTCTTAGTTTGCGTAACCGATTGTAGACGCGGTTAAATCGTATGAGGTTGTCATACCCGATAGAACCTATTTTTGCGATCCACTTGCGTTTCGTTGAAAATGTATCAAAGCAGTCTCCATGAAGAACCAAGTATTTTCGATCAAGGCCTTGAAAAATGTAACGTTCACAGATGCTTATTTTTTCGAAAGCAAAGGGTAGAATGTTGCTAATGAAATCATCATGATTGCCACGCAGGTAAATCACTTTGGTTTTCCGCTTTTCAACCATTTTTAAAATGAGGCGTATGCAGCGGGTGTGTTCTTTTTTCCAACCTCCCCCTCGTTTTAAAGCCCAACCATCAATAAAATCTCCATTGAGTACTAGTGCTTTGCAACGAACATGAGCAAGAAAGTGATTGAGCTTTTTTATTCCCGTTTCCCGCATCCCAAGATGAGTATCGGAAAGGAAGATCGTTCTGTATTCGAGCTTGGTCTTATTTTGACGATTCATGCAGGTGCTCTTACATATTCGGTTGGTGAATTTTGTGGTCGAGAAAAACTTGGAGTCTCCATCGATGTCTCAACCAAGTCTCGATGAAACTTTGCCACGATTTTTTTCCAGTCTGCACATTTTGTGGATTCGCGGGCATTTCGGGACATAATTGCTTGGTTTATCCCTGAAAGCCCAAGTGCCTCATTTAAGTTTTGATAGAGTGAGCTCTCATCACCCAGGGTTGAAAGAAATCCATTTTTAGCATGTTCGATATATTCAGAAGGGGCAGCGTAGTTGTAGGCTAAGACAGGAAGACCCGAGGTAAGTGCCTCGGTCACCACATTTCCAAAAGTTTCAGTTGTACTGGGAAATACAAAAAGATCGGCAGAAGCATAGTGCTTTGAAAGTACGAGTTTATTAAGGCAGCCCGTAAAAATAATGCTTGGAAATTTACGGGATAGTCTTTCCTTTTCGGGCCCGTCTCCCACAATTATACCCACCTTTGCTTTTCCTTGCTCAATCATTTGTTCGAATAACTTGCAGGCAAGTTCGAGGTTCTTTTCAGCTGCAACCCTTGATACACATAAGAGTACCGGTCTAACTCACCAGCTCCCCATTGTTTTCGAAGAAAGTCGGATCGTCTTTGTGGGGTAAAAAGTGCCCGGTCTACGCCACGGCTTAGCATTCTTACATTTTCATATCCCTTTTTTTCCAGTTCTTCAATTATCCAGTCGGTAGGTGCGAAGGTAGCAAGGGTGCGGTTGTGAAACCAACGGAGGTAAGAATCGACAATTGGTTTAAGGAAAGAAATCTTGTAGTGCCTTAAATATAGGTCGAAATTTGTATGAAAACCGGAAACTACCGGAATGCCCATTTTATTGGCAACTCGCAGGGCTGAAAATCCCGCCGGCCCTTCGGTTGCGAGATAGATCACATCCGGACGTTGGGCTTCCCACCTCGCTCTCAATAACTTGGAGCAGGGTAGTCCAAACCTGAGTTGGGGGTAGTTGGGGATAGGGCGGGCCGGTAAATCCACTTCGCTCCATGGATCATCATCTTTTCCGGTGGATTCCCGTGCGGGTCGAAGCACTTCGACTTGCGAACCCTGCTCACATAACCCTCGAGCTAAGTGGGCTAGGGTGAAGGACACTCCATTGACTTCCGGAGGAAAGGTCTCGGTGAGTAAGCAGATTCTTAAAGCCTTACGAATTCCATCTTTCATAATACAAATTTAACGTTATCTCTTATCGATTTTTCATCTTAGAGGTAACAATTCCGCACCAAAAAAAGGGCCGCCTCCGAAGAGGCGACCCTTGTATAAAACAAACAAACTTGACCGTACTACTTGACTGGCACAAAGCCGGTGCTTGCTACGATCTTTTGACCAGGTGCGGTCAAGGCGAAGTCCAAGAACTTCTTGGCTGCACCAGTCGGTGCACCGTTGGTGAAGCAGTTTAACCCGCGGGCCAACTTGTAGGAACCATCATTGGCGGTTGTTGCGGATGGAAGAACGCCATCTACCCCAATCACCTTGATTCCCTTGGCACCAACATAGGCCAATCCAACATAACCAATGCCGTTAGGATTATTGGCTACTTCGGTAGCGATTTGCTCGTTACCAGCCATCTTCTGTGTGGCGGAACCGTAGTCACGCTTGGCCATAGCAAACTTTTGGAAGAATGCATAGGTTCCGGAGGATGTGTTACGGGTATANCCGGAGATACCTCCGCTTTTTCCTCCCACTGCACTCCAGTTGGTTACATCNCCNGTGAAGATACGCTCGATGTCTTTGAGGGACAGNTTGGATAGTGGGTTGGATGCGTTAACGATCACGGCCACGGCGTCGTTAGCAACCACAGTCTTGACCAAGCGTACGCCATTGGAACCAGCTGCTGCCTTTTCCTTACCTTTGAGCTCACGGCTGGACATCCCGATGTGGGCGGTACCGTCGATAATGGCGGCAATACCGGTGGAAGATCCTTCTGCAGCGATTTCAAACTTGGAGCCGGGGTTCTTATTTTCATAAGCTTCCGCAATTTTCGGGATCATTTTCGCACCAAGGGTATCGGAACCCTTGATTACGAGCTTATCCTGGGCAAAGCCGGGCAGAGCTATGGCGAGTGCCGCAGTGGCAATCGAAAGTATTTTAGTGTATTTCATTTAATATAATTATTTATGATTTAGGTTCGGTGATAAAATTCAGTGTTTAGAAAAGGAACTGAACACGGGCACGGAAACCGTCAGCATTCGATTCAGTACCATTCCATGTACTGTCACCTTGGGAATCCCTGAGTTCGTTCATTTCAT
>JGI20160J14292_10002593_pt1 | contig 14323 bp, 8 predicted proteins | sample COG_10_FD_14292 | JGI IMG/M metagenome (IMG submission 14292) | reverse complement strand
GGAAATCAATTGCTAGAAGATATTTATACCGAGCGCCGTTTGGAATTAGCGACGGAAGGACACCGTTTCTTCGATCTTATTAGAACAGGAAAGGCTTCAGAGGTGTTAGGAGACCAAGGCTTTGTTGCTTCAACGCACACATACCTTCCTATTCCGCAGCAAGAATTAGATGCTGCACCAGATGTTTTAACCCAGAATCCAGGATACTAAAAATTGATAACGATGTTAAAGAAATTAGCTTTATTTAGTCTTGTAGCGTTCGGTTTCATTGCTTGTGAGCCAAGCGAAGCGGGACATACAGAATTGGGAGCACTCCCTCAGGCAGATTATTCACTTACGTACATTGACAGTAATACTGTTCAGTTGGTATCGAACAGTTCTGGTGATCCGTTCCTATTTAATTGGGACATCGAAGGCGTAGGAACTTATACGGGTGAAAGTGTCGAAGTATTTATAGGAACTATGGGTACTTATGACGTAACGCACACTGTCTTTAATCAAGGCGGTAGTGCTTCTGCTAATGGCCAAATTGAAATTTTGAAAGACGGTCCTATGCCATGTATTGGCGCCATGGAGTGGTTAACGGAATGTTCAAACAGAACGTGGAGTCTTGCACCACAGGCGGGCTCACTATGGGTCGGTCCAGACGGCAATACAACGTGGTGGGCAATCCCGGCAACGGGACCAACAGATCGTCCATGTCTGTTCAACGATGAGTGGATTTTCAGCGAAGACGGTACCATGGAGTATGATGCAAATGGAGATGTCTATGCAGAAACCTACATGGGTGTTGCAGCAGAAGGTTGTACGCCTGAAACGAACTTGACTTATCCGCACGATGCTTGGGCAAGTGGAATACATTCTTTTGAAATCATTCCTGGAAATGGTCCTTTACCGGATCAATTAAAGGTAAATGGTCTTGGTGCGTTTATTGGGATTCCAAAGGCGGCAAATGGCGGTGAGGTTTCTTCACCGGTAACGTCAGTAACGTATGACATTTTATCAATGACAGATGTTGCGGGAGACCGTTATATGGAAATTGAATGCGATTTCGGTGGCGGCCTTTGGCGCTTCACACTATACTCTCAATCGTAATAGATGATTCAAACATTGCGTAATATAGCATTAACGATCGTTGTGAGTCTCGCCACCTTTGGTTGCGAGACTCCTGCGGTTCCTCAACTTAGTGCCTACAGCATCGAGATAGATGAAGGGAATGCAACTAAAGTTATAGACTTTGATGTGTTTTTATCTGCTCCTGCAGCCAAAACCATTACGCTTGATTATGCGACGAACGGTGTAAATGCTGATTCAGGAGTCGATTTTGAACAAGCACAAGGCACGTTGGAAATTGCAAAAGGTGCTACTATGGCGTCTATTCCGCTAACCATCTTTGGTGACGTGGATTCAGAAGAAACAGAAAGTTTCTGGATTTCGTTTAGCAATCCTGTGAATGTGACCATACCCGAGCCGTATGCATCAATTACGTTGCGTAACGACGATGGTGCGCCACCTATAGTAGATATAGGGTATACTACACCGAATTCCTATCCAGGTAAAACATTGGTCTGGGAGGAAGATTTTTCAGGTACAGATTTAAATCTATCTGATTGGAATTATGAAACTGGTGCTTCGGGTTGGGGAAATAATGAAAGTCAATATTACCGCGGTGGTAATAGGAATGCTGAGCTTGATCAAGGATATTTGAGAATTACCGCAAAGGAAGAAACGCATTTAGGTGCGCCATATACTTCGGCAAGAATCACAACTCAAGGAAAGCAGTCGTTCAAATACGGGCGAATAGACATACGAGCGAAGGTTCCTTATGGACCTGGAATATGGCCTGCCTTATGGATGTTGGGTGATAATTTTTCTACCGAAGGCTGGCCGAGCTGTGGCGAGATCGATATAATGGAGCTGATCGGAGGTGATGGCTATAACGATCGTACTATTTATGGAACAGGACATTGGTCAAATAATGGCAGCCATGCTGAGCACAGCGGCAACAATAGCCTCGCTTCGGGTACATACAATGATGAATTTCATGTATTCTCCATAGTTTGGGATAGTGGCGCAATTAAATGGTACCGCGACGACATTCAGTATCATACATTAAACATTGCCAATCTGGGCGCGTTTAAAAAGAAGTTCTTTTTTATTTTAAATATTGCCGTAGAAGGAAACTGGCCTGGTCCAGTAGGCCCTTCAACCACGTTCCCCCAGTATATGCTGGTGGATTATATAAGAGTATTTCAATAATTACTAACCATAAATAATTTCTTAACATGAAAAAAATCTACGCTTTATTAATGCTAGCCCTTCCAATGTTGGGTTTTGCACAAAAAGATGTCACGTTTATCGTTGACATGCGCGACTATTCAGGGTCGTACACTACTGTTCACTTGAATGGTGACTTCAACAGCTGGTGTGGAACATGTAATCCAATGACTGACCCAGAAGGGGATTCAATTTGGACGGTTACACTACCATTAACGGCTGATTCTATTGAGTACAAGTTCACTCTTGACGGCTGGACTGGCCAAGAAAGTTTGACTTCTGGAACTACATGTACTAAGACTNCAGGTATTTATACCAATCGTTTTGCAGCATTCACGGGTGATACCATTCTACCAGGTGTAGCGTGGGAATCTTGTGCAGCAAAAGCAGGACAAGTTTACGTGACTATGCAAGTAAATATGGAGTATCAAACTGTTGATTCAACAGGTGTATTCTTAGGTGGTGGTTCTGGTTTCGGTACGCCGGGTCAAAACATGATGTATCCTATAGGTGATTCAGTATACTCTATCACACTTCCTCGTGATACAGGGTTCTTCTCGTTCTTTACATTCATGAACGGTAATTGCCCTAGCTGGGGTTGTAAAGAGAACTTAGCTGGTAAGCCTTGTGGTGATCCTGCAAACTACAATGATCGTAGCGTTGGTTCTGCGTTATATGGAGATTTCCATTTAGTAACTTGTTTTGGCGAGTGTACTGTTGATGGATCTTGTCCTGTACCTCCAACACCTGTAAACGTTACATTCCGTTCAGATCGCACGAACTCTCCTGCTTTTACCGACGCATACCTTTCAGGTACTATGAACGGTTGGAGTGGTGATGCTACTGCGATGACTGATGCAGATGGCGACGGTGTTTATGAGGTAACTCTTTCTCTAATGCCTGGTGCATACGAGTGGAAGTTTACTGCAGACAACTGGGCAATTCAGGAAAACTTCGATCCAGCAACAAGCGATTCAGTTTGTACAATCACTCAAGGTGCTTTTACAAACCGTTACATGATGTTGGGCGGAACTGCGGATACCACTTTGGAGATCCACGGTTGGGAAATGTGTGGTAACGCCGGTATCGGTATCGAAGAAGCAACAGCTGACTTCGTTGTTAAGCCAAACCCAGCTTCTGATGTACTGTTCATAGAAAACACAACGGGTATTCCTTCTAACGTAGCTGTCTACAGCGTTACTGGTGCGAAAGTATTGGAGCAGCGCTTGGAAACTGAAGCACGTTTAGACGTTGCCTCTTTACCTCGTGGTATGTACATCGTACGCGTTCAAAATGGTTTGAGCGAAAGCGTTGTGCGCATTGCACTTAAATAATCACTTACCTTTTGGTTAGTAAGTAAGTGTTGAGGGGACCCGGTAACGGGTCCCTTTTTCATTTGTATATTTCTGATATGCATCGTCGCCTTCTCTTAATACTGTTCATACTAACCTCCTTTGGTTTACGAGGTCAATCTATCCGTCATATTAGCTCGGCGGAGGGCTTGAATAATCCCACGGTGTATTCTATAGTACAAGATCCTTGGGGATTTGTCTGGATAGGAACACGAGACGGTTTATACAAGTACAACGAGGGTAGGGCAGCGTCATTTTCTTTTTTAGACTCCACAGTAAACCGCAGATCAAATAATGTTCAAAGCCTCCTCGTTACAAAAGATTCCACTCTTATAATTGGACTTCAGTTGGGAGGTATTGTAGGCGTTGATTTAAAAGTTCTTAGACCGATAAACGATAGTTTACTACCACAACTTCCAAGGAATATTTCTATAATCTCCCTTCATCAAGACAACGAAGGGACACTTTGGGCTGGCAGTTCCGGGTTGGGTGCTTTCCAACTCAAGGCAGGTAGCAAAAGTTGGGAGCGCCTTCAGAGTCAGGATTTCAACGAAGACTTAAAGTTTATTTTCGATTTTGCAGATCAGGGCGATACGCTATGGATTGCAACCAGTGGTGATCATTTGCTGTATTACTTAAAATCTGAGCAGCGCATTGAGTCGTATAATGTAAATACGAGTGTAAGCTCATTCAGAAAGACGGTAGACGTAAGCGGCGGAAGAGTCATTTATAGTGTAGAAGGTACAGGTGTATTTGAAAGAATAGGTGAGCGTTTTGAGAAATTGAATATCGAATTCGATGGAACACAGCGCGATGCTATTATAAACGGAGATGGTTTACTGATTTCTACCGATGGTTCTGGCGTGTATAAATGGGATGGGACAACCACCCTTCATTATACCAAGCAAGACCCTCGCTCGGGCATCATAACCGATCAGTTTTATGGCATTTATGAAGTGTACGACTCTTATTGGCTAGGAACGTTTAATGGTGGTGTTGCCCAATTCTCAACACAAAATGAGGCGGTAGAGCGGCTGCCCAAGCCAAAAGAATTTATAGCGTCTAGTATCCAGAGTGCAATCAGCATGGTCTCTGACAAACACTTATGGGTAGGATTTGATGGCGAGGGATTGGTGAAATACTCGCGCGGAGCATCCGGCTTTCTGCCACAGACTTTCTCAAATGATGCGTTGCCTGAAGTAATTACGAGCTTGGCATTTTATAAGGATGAATTATGGGTAGGAAGTTTAGGTGAAGGCCTATTTGTAATTGATACTCTCGGAACGATCAAAGAGCGCTTCCTTGCTTTTTCACCTTCCTCTAGGGGTTTGGAGAATTCAAACATCTGGTCTATGGCGACTACCTGGGGCGATAGCTTATGGATCGGAACGCTGTATGGACTTCAGTTTTGGGATGGGACTCGAATTATCTCTCCATTCAATACTGCATGGGAAGTAGGAAGAAATATAATGGATTTGGAATTTGATGGCGACCTACTGTGGGTTGGAACGGAATTTCAAGGACTTTACACGCTTTCAAATAAAGGAACTATAAACGCTATTCCATTAGAAAACTCAGTACTTGATATTGCGATCTATAATCAGTATAAGCTCATTGGTACCGAGGGTAGTGGAATACTGGTAGTCGAAGCAGGACAGATTGTTGATACTATAATCGGCAAGGATTCCTTTGTGAACTGCTATTCAATAGCGGAACACGACGGTGCACTATTTGCTGCGACTAGCTTGGGACTGTTAAGTATCTCTGTAGATGCCGTTGGGAAGTGGTCTTATGAAGTTTTTAAGGAGACCGATGAGCTACAGGTCGGGTTGTCGAATCGAAAAACGTTGCTTTTTGAAGGTTCTAATTTGCTTTTGGGAGGAACCCAAGGTGTAGCTAAGATTCACACTGATACGGCAATCACCTCTGTAAAACCGCTGCTTGTTTTGACGGAGGTTTATGCAGATAACCTACCTAAAGTTGTCCATTTAATCAAAGATGGAGGAGTCCTTTCACAGCCTTTACTTTTCCCAGCAGGCACGAAATCTGTACGTTTCAATTTTGAATTGGTCAGTAATTTATTGCGTAACGGTATAGCGAATCGATATCGAATAAAAGAATTGGGCAGCTATTGGGTAGAGTTGCCTTATGGCAGTAGAACTATTGACTTGCAAGAATTGCCCCCGGGGAACTACACATTAGAACTTCAATCAACAGGGGCGAACGAAGTAGTGCAGTCGATTACAATTCCTTTTACTATTGCTTCTTACCTGATTCAACGTGCATGGTTCAGGGTATTACTTCTGATTGTTTTCGTTTCTCTAATCGCAACAGGAGTCTTCTTTTATCAGGACCGAAAGTTTAGGTCAACGCGATTGAGGTTAGTAGAAACGGAACGTGAGCTGCTAAAGACAAAGGCAATAGAGCTTGAGGTTAAATCGAACCAGCAGAAAACAGATTTGAGTTTTCAATTAATGAAGACCACCAGTCGATTAGAATTGCTCCAGTCATTTAAAGAGCGCCTGGTCAATGAAAGTAAACAGAAAGACCGATCCAGCGATGTTCAAGCATTTTTGAAATCGATGACAAGGGAAATCAATAGAGAATTACAAAGCGAAAACTATTGGGACCACTTCGAGCGAAATTACAGGGAGTTGCACGAAGAGTTTTCAGCAAGTTTGATAAAAAGATTTCCAAACCTTACAAAAGGTGAGATAAGGCTGTGTTACCTAATGCGTCAAAAAATGAGTAACAAGGAGATTGCAACAGTGTTAAATGTGAGCCCAGCCGCCATTGAAAAGGCTAAATACCGTTTAAAAAAGAAACTAGAACTCCAGAAAGAAGATGCATTAGACGAATATATTCAAGGCCTGTGACCCTTTTGTCCAGTTAATGTCTGCCACATGGGAAAGAGATTTTTGAAATATTAATTGAACTTAGAGCCTGTTTAAATCATATAAGTCATGAAGCATCCCCGTATTCTATTCATTTTAGGCGTTTTTCTTTTAAGCGTACTTAAGCCACTTAAAGCACAATACGTTCAAGCTGCAGGTAAAGCAATTGTTGATGGGAATGGGGACACGTTACTCATTCGCGCAATGGGTATTGGTGGTTGGATGGTTCAAGAGGGCTATATGCTACAGACGGCTTCATTTGCAAGCCCACAGCACAAGATCAAAGACACTATTCAGGACCTTATCGGCGCGACGGCCACCGAAGCTTTTTATGAAGCATGGTTAGAAAATCATTTCAGTAAAGCCGATGTAGATTCTATGGCAGCCTGGGGATTTAACACGGTTCGTGTTCCTTTGCATTACAATCTATTCACATTACCCATCGAAGAGGAGCCTGTTCTTGGCCAAAACACGTGGTTAACGAAAGGCTTTCATCTCGTTGACTCAGTTGTCAAGTGGTGCAACGCAAATGACATGTATGTTATTCTGGATTTACATGCAGCCCCGGGAGGTCAAGGGTATGATGAAGCGATAAGCGATTATGACCCGACAAAGCCTTCGCTTTGGGAAAGTGTTCACAATAGAAATAAAACGTCTTCCCTTTGGAAAAAATTGGCAGAACGCTATTCGACGGATACGACTATTGCGGGTTACGATTTATTAAACGAGCCCAACTGGAATTTACCCGGCGGTACCTTATTACGTGCACTCTACGAAGATGTTACGGATAGCATTCGTTCTGTCGATACCAATCACATCCTCTTTATTGAAGGGAATTGGTTCGCAAACACCTATACCGGTTTGACACCGCCATGGGATAACAATATGGCCTATTCACCACATAAGTACTGGTCACCTGTAAATAGTGTAGCGGACATTCAGTACGGCTTGGATTTACGTGATACTTATAATGTGCCTATTTGGTTTGGTGAAACAGGGGAAAACTCCAATGCATGGTATACTTCTTTGATCAGCATTATGGAATCTGAAGGTGTAGGTTGGGCTTGGTGGCCATTAAAAAAGATTGAGACGATCAATGCACCGTTGAGCATTACCAAGTCTGCGGGTTATCAAGATCTACTTGATTATTGGAGCGGTAATGGTTCGGCTCCTTCGGTTGCTACTGCTACTGCAACACTCATGCAGTTAACTACGGATTTAAAAGCACAGAACTGCACTTATAATAGAGGTGTCATTGATGCGATGTTTCGTCAAGTTCAGGATCCAACTTCTATTCCATGGAAATCCCATGATTTACCCGGTGTGATTCATGCTTCAGAATACGATATGGGGCCTTTGGGGGACGCCTACTTTGATACGGAATCTTTCCAACTAAATCCCCCTCCTTCATGGAATTCAGGCTGGACCTATAGAAATGACGGAGTTGATATTGAGAAGTTCACGGATGCAGTAAATAGCAATGGCTATATGGTTGGCTTTGTTGATACTGAAGATTGGATGAGTTACAGCGTAACGATACCGCAAGACAGCCTTTATACCATTAAGGTGCGACAAGGTTGCAGTGGGTCTACTGGAGGTAATTTTTACTTCGAAGCGGATGGGGTAAGATTAACACCAAATTACTACGCAACAAATACGGGCAGCTGGACTGTGATGTCGACCAAAACGATACCAAACGTTGTCCTGTCTGCAGACGATAAGAAAATCAGATTTGTAGCAAATCAGGGAGGGTTTAATGTGACAAGTTTTGAATTTGTTCCCACGGGCAGCACCACTACAATCAATGCGGAATATGTGCATTCAGTTACATACGATAACGGCACGATCGAAGTACAGACAAACAAACCTCTTGATTCAGCAAACCTTGGCGCCACTGCTTCCTATTATGTAACGGTGAATGGAGTTCCGGCATCTATAACCTCCGTCGCCAAGAGTCCCTCCAATTCCCGTAATGTGCTCATAGGTATAGGCCAAGCTTTAACGTTTCTGGATGAAATCAAAATTTCATACGCAGGGACAACGTTACAAGCGAAGGACGGCACCAATGTTCAGTCCTTTAGTCAAGAATTAGTAGAGAATACGCTACCAACTGTACATGTTATTCCCGGTAAAATTGAAGCAGAAGCGTTTACTACAATGGATGGTATTGCCCTTGAGAACACGACGGACATTGGAGGAGGTCAAAACATAGGATACTTAGGTGCAGGGGATTACCTTATCTACGACGTTAAAGTTTTAAATAGCGCTACTTACAGCGTTGATTACCGTCACGCATCGCTTTCAGGGGTGAATATGCAATTCATATTTACGGATACACTGGGGAATTATGTCACTAGTTTTCCATCAATATCTTTAGGTGCAACGGGCGGTTGGCAAACCTGGCAAACAACAAATCAACCTGGCGGCATCCTTTCTCAAGGAGATTATAAATTGCGTCTTGATGTAGGTTCTGAATTTAATTTGAATTGGTTCGAATTCATTCAGGGTATAGGGTTCACTGAACAGCCGAATTCCCGTCCCATTATGTTGTTCCCAAACCCCACAAGTAACGCGTTATTTATCGATGGTGCATGGGCGTCAGGAACCGCGCTGGATATTTTTATATATGATACTACAGGTAAGCTGTGGCTCAGAGAAAAGCATACTTATAATGGTTCAAAGATTCAGCTAGGGATACACGCGCTGCCTAATGGGACTTTTCACGTGACGGCGGTTTCTCCTTCCAGCAGATTCACAGAGCAACTCATTATAACTCGCTAATTCTTAAACCAAAGCTTTTGCAAGGCTGATTGTGCCGCAGTCGGATTTCTTTGGAATCGGATGTAGTGTTTTTTTGAACCCGTTGTATAAGCGACGTTATACGGCACCGTGAATTTCGTTCCGTTGCGTTCTATTAACAGTACTAAGGGGCTGCCTTCTTTAGGTCCGCCGTATGCCGTTTCCAATTCATCAGCATAACGTTGTACGCGATCTCCCTTTTCTAGTTCATAGGGGTTTTCTTTTGAGATGTTTTTGATTTCTAAGTAGTCCGTAGATCGGATACCTCTTGTTTTGTAACCATTGTCCCGGAGGGGATCTACCACAACAGGACCTGCGTAACGGCGGTCGTAATCTATACCGACTTTGTTTAAATACTCTTTGGTAGGCAATTCGTTGCGTCCAGTGACATAGTCGTCGAAGAACTCTTGAAGATCAGGATGTACTAATGCAACAAATTCGGCGATGATTTGTGGGTCTTTAAAGCTTTTGTTTGGTCCGTAAACGTCGCGCAGAGCGAGGATGATGTCGTGCAGGTCTTTTTCACCACCGGTGAGTTCCATGATACGAATATCTAGTAATGCGCCCATTAATGCACCACGCTGATAGACCTGACCGTATTGCTTTTTATAGGGGTTCTTCAAAACGTTTTCACTCATTTCAGTAAATGACATTTTCGCTGTTGGATAGCGGTCGGCAGCACGAATCTTTCCCCTAAGTAGACTTTGAATGTATTCTTCCTTATCTATAACACCGCCTTTTAGTTGACTGATGCCTGCGAAGTATTCGGTGATGCCTTCGTAGAGCCAAAGGTGTTGACTCATTTTTGGGTTGATGTAATCAAAATTTCCAATTTCTTCGCTGTGAAGACCTAGTGGTGTTAGGATATGAAAAAATTCGTGGATGCACACATCGGCCATTCCATCCAAAACGGTTGTGCCTCCGAAATCTGGCAAATAGTACACAGAGCTGTTGCCGTGTTCGAGCGCTCCAAAACCTTTTCCAGCAAGTGTACGAATGGCTTTAATGATTGTACCTACCTTAATTTCTTGCCCAGAAAATAGCCCTTCGAACTCTGTGTGGTCTTTGATATAGAAGAGAAAAGCGTAGTTTTCGACGGGAAGATTCCCCTCTAAAAAAGCTTCGATCGCCTTCATACTAGTTTCGACTTGTTCGTATATCTCTTGTGATAGCTCCCGGCCATTTTCCGTAAACACACCTATGGTCACTTTAGCGCCCCCTAGTTTGAAGGATGTCGTATCCGGTTTACTTACCATTATGGGGCAATCAAGGAAGTGATGGTAGTCGCGCGCGTAAAAGTTTTGTGTATTGCCGTAGCTGTAACCTTCTAATGCGCTAAGCCCATAAAGACTTGGACTTTTTGTGATTTCAAGTGCTACGGGGAGTGCCTCTTTACCTTCGAAAAATCCAAAATAGCCAGCTGCGTTTAATAGAAAGTTAGTCCGCTCTTGATTATTCGTCCCTGCGGGCTCAAAGACTTTATTTTTACGAATGCGCGCGTCAAACGTATCATCTGCCCAATATTCGATGCGCTCGGGTTTGCCATAGATAGTGAAGGTATTGCCCTTATGCTTGACTTTTAGCGGTTGTCCACCTGTATTATACGCTTTAAAATCCTGAATAAATCGACCATAGTCTAGCGTGGCGTAGGTTCCTGGTATGGTCGCGGGAAAGTGAAATTTGTATTGATTGTCTTTGGGGTTTGATAATTGGACCAAAGAAGCGTCAACGGTAACCTTCACACGGTCTTCAACGACATGGGTTAGATCAATCGCATAGGAATGAACGCCTGTATTTTGGCCAGTAACGTATAGGGCAGCCAGTAGGGCCAGCAGTAGGAGTTTAATTTTCATGTTCTCGGGATGAAGTATCCTCTAAAGATAGACAAGCATGCGGTTTTGTCGAAAAAAGAAAACCCCACGACTTTCGCCGTGGGGTTTTCCAACACTCTGTAATGAATGATTAAGCTGCTTCTTTTTCTGAGCTGATCGCTAGAGAATAGATAACAAGACCAAATCCAATTTTGTTGATTGCATCTGCAAGGTTGTAGCACAAGTTTAGTACTTCTTCGTTTGCTTCGATACCTAGGTCCATTCCGAAGAATCCACCTGCTGTACCTAAGATGTAACCGATAGGGTAAATACCCCAACCGATGATTACGAATTTCGCTAGGGCACTGTTTGCTTTCGCTACTGCACCACCTGCGTTGTTCGCTAACTTCGCAACATCGCCTTTCCATACCATCCATACGATGTAGAAGTAAGCAGCACCAGAAATAGCACCCCAAACCCAAGAAACAGGATCGTTTGCGTAAAATGCCTCACCGATGTAACCAGTTACGAGCATCGCAACTGAAGCTAGGATCAGTTTGTACAAGATTGACTTCGTACCACCAGCTTTTTTGGTGATCAAATAGAACTCAACACACATAAGTGGTACGGTTAGCGTCCAGTCTACATAACGTAGAACTACTGGACTTCCATTACCGGCAGCGTAGAAATCACGCATGTAGTAGTAGTGCACTGCTGCAATACCAGTAATAAGCCCACTAACGAGCATTGAAGTTTTCCACTCGTCTGAAACTCTACTTCTTTCGAAGAAGAAGAATACCGAAGCGGCTAACATCGCCATGTATCCGGCGAAGAATGTGAACGATACGTAATCGTTCGGATCGAATCCCATAGATCCGTCTAAAAATAATGACATGGTGTTAAAATATTAAAGGTTATAACTACCACTTAACTTACGAAATATTCTTTTGTTCACGACACGTGAAAAATAAGTGAAAACACTTATATATTGGGGGTAAATTGTTATAAATGGCTATATATACCTCTAATTAGTATGGTTTAGCGAACTTAATCGAACAGGAGCTGTTAGACAAATTATAAAGGGTCAAATCGACATTTAATCAATGAACCGGTACGATATAGGGTTTTTAGGAATGGGCGCTGCCAACGGGTTGCTTTTGCTTGAATTGGAGCGAAAGAATCTGTTGCATACGCTTAAGATCGTTATCCTTGAACCGGACGCGAAGTTAAAAAACGATAAAACCTATTGTTTTTGGGCCGATTCAGAACACAAGATACGTACCGAACTTCGCGACGTGTTGTCCCATCAATGGGATACAATAGCTACTGCCGACGGACTGGAATCGCTCGAGGACCAACATTATTATATGGTGGAAAGTACTGCACTGTATAATAAGGTTAAGAGCGTAGCGCAGTCCTATGAGAACATTGTCTGGATCAGAGGCGCGGTTGATGGATTGAAAACCAGGACGGATGCGGTAGAATTATCAAGTGGCGATTATACTTGGGAAGTTCAGCAGGTGTTCGACAGTCGACCGCCAAGAATTAAGGAGCCAATGGGTCCCTTAGTGTTACAAAGTTTTGTGGGTTGGCGAGTAGAGCTGCAGGAAGATTATTGGACGCCGAATGAGATGACCCTTATGGACTTCAATATTCCCCAAAACGGTTTCACACAGTTCATGTACGTGCTTCCAACGGGAACGAAAGAGGCATTGGTTGAAATGACGCGATTCGGAAGCGAACCATTGCCGCATGAATTGGCAAGTAATCACCTTCGCAACTACTTGCTATCTCCTGGTTTATCTTTCGATATCGTACATGAGGAGCGCGGGACAATTCCTATGACACAGTACGCTGAAGTAAAAGATCAAGATGCGCGAATCATTTCTACCGGCGCGCGTGCGGGAAAAATAAAAGCCACTACCGGTTATGCCTTTAAGAGCATGTTTGAGCATGCAAAGGAATTGGCCAGCGGTATAGCGCAAGAGCGAAAAGAGTCTTCGTGGCTGCGTCTCCCAAAAAGCGAGATGGATCGCTTTAATTTTTACGACCATCTACTGCTGCATATTTTAAAGCATAAACCACATTGGGGTAAAGAAATTTTTGAATCTCTGTTTGCTACCCAAAGAGCGAGTAAGGTGTTTCAGTTCTTGGACGAAAAGTCCTCCGTTAAATGGGAATTAAGCATGTTTGCCCGATTGCCGGTTTTAAAGTTTCTCTGGGCATTGGCGGCCTCCTTTATTGCCTTCGTGGTAGCTAAGCCTTCCCGTTGGGCACCGCTTTTGTTCACGGTTTTTGCTTCAATCGCGGTTGTATTATTGCCTACCTATATTACCTACGGCTTGCAGGCCATATTGGTTTTCTTGTTGTTTTTATACGGCATTCCACATGGGGCACTGGATGGCTACAGCCACGCAAACAAGGACCGATTGCCAAAATTCATTTTGCGCTATTGCTTCATCATGCTCCTTGTCGTTTTATTTTGGGCGGCCAGTCCGGTCATAGGTTTAGTCGCTTTTCTAGTCTACAGCGCTTGGCATTTCGGAGAAACGGACTTGCGCGAATGGGGTTTCCCTAGTATCGGATTGTCGTTTTTGTGGGGAACAATGCTACTGGCTATGATTTTGTTGCCACATCTAGGCGAGGTCAATACAGTACTGGAAGTTATGGGCATCACAGGGGTGGATTGGCCTGCTGAATTTGTAAATATGGCCATCCGAATGACCCTAACACTTGGGCTTTTTATGGGGCTTTGGTTTCGTTCGATCCCTTGGATCGTTGCGATGGTGACACTCAGTTTGACTGCTACTTTACCTTTGGCTACCGCGTTCGGGATTTACTTTGTTTTGCAACACAGTCTATCTGGATGGAACCACTTAAAATTGTCACACAAATGGACAAATTTAGAAATGTGGATGAAGGCACTGCCATTTACTATCGGCGCGGTGGTCTTGTTCCTGCTGGTATTTAGGTTCGATAAGAATTCAATGCTGGCGTGGTCGAGCTATTTTTTAGTCTTCCTCAGCGCGATCAGCTTGCCTCACATCTACTTCATGTCGAAGCTTTACAAGGACCGATTCTAAGCGACCTTCTTCTTTAACGTGATGTGCGTGATCTCCGGCCAGATCCCCACACGACCTGGGAAAGCTAAAAATCCAAACCCACGGTTTACATGCAAAACTCTCCCGTC